>Ga0307928_10001106_pt1 | contig 20274 bp, 22 predicted proteins | sample AceLakmetagen232_FD_201815 | JGI IMG/M metagenome (GOLD analysis project Ga0307928, IMG submission 201815) | Saline water microbial communities from Ace Lake, Antarctica - #232 | ecosystem: Environmental > Aquatic > Non-marine Saline and Alkaline > Saline | place: Antarctica: Ace Lake... | reverse complement strand
CTTCCCAGTACCTCGACCTTGGCGGCTTGTGCCAAGACCTCGTCTGTAAACACAGGAGCCACTGGCGACAGCAAGATGCGATCACGTCCAGGCTGTGTGCCTGCAGTTGCTATGAGGTACATGGATCAGGGTCCTCTTGTATCAGGACATCGATGATATCCATGAACTCGACGTCATCTGTTTCTTCTGCAATGATCACTTCGATGATACGGCCCCACATGGTCTGTCTCCTTTGTGGTTTTTGGGGTAGGAAACGGCAAGATGTCGAAACACATCTTGTTCCCTGGCGCGATGTAAGAGAAGCGTAGCGATGCCTCATAGTAGGACATAACGTGTCCAACCTCAAAAGGCGCTCCAGGCCAAGCCGATGGAGAGCGCCTTATTATGTATCCTGAATGCATGGTAGCACTCCCTATTAGGCAGGTACTCCGCGGAACACGTTCATGTCGAGCAGCCCGTTGTTGGCTATCGGTAGGTGTTTACCGACCACCAGGGCGTGCTGGTCAAGCATCGCCAGCATCAGGCCAGCTTCGGTTTTGGGGTACACGGCGGGGCTTCTCTTCGGCATGTTGAAGTCAAGGTAGACTGTCCACATGGCTGAATCTCCTTTTACAGCAGTCTACAGCTGCCGTTCGTGTTAGTGCTTTTGGGGTCTACAGGCGGTTAAACATGTCGACTTTACGCCGATCCAGGACAACCGGGCTCTCTGAGTGCATAGCCCATCCCAGGACCATCACTTCCTGCCCGCAGTGGAACTCTGCGTTCCCAGTCACTAGGAATTCGGCCACTAATTCGCATGCCTCCTTAAAGGAGGTTACAGGGATAGATTCGTTGTCGATGTCCAGGCGCAGTTGTGGTGTCGTCTGATGCATTTTGTTCTCCATTGTTTGTGTATGCTAAAGAAAAAGGCACCATGATTATGGTGCACTTACTTTTCTACCTCCTACACACATCCGAAGAGTATGTAGGAGACCTTACGATTACAGAAGATGCCACGGAAGGCACCGGCTGCAGTCGTAAGGTGATTTAGCGGCTTTACTGCCGGGAATGACTGGCTCTTTTCAGAGCGCCTTCCTTACGGAAAGCTGATCCAGTACTTTTCAATACTAGACGCCTGGTTACCCAGGTCAGTCGCTTCAGTCCCTCGAATATGTCGCATGCAGTGCACGAGCGACAAACGCGGGATTTTCTTTTGGAAACCACACAACAGTTCCCTTGCCTTTGTTGTCAGAATGTATCCATCGGAAACGACTGGATCTCTCCAGCAAAGGGCTTACACCTCATATACGTTTCGTTAGGCCTAACGGCCCGGAGCCTTTCGACCCCGGAGTACTTCGCATAAATCAATCAAGAAATTTAATCTTGATTGAAACCAGGAGTTACCCTGGCCACTAGTACTAACTGCCGGAATACCCCCGGCTACAGGCTTGCCTTTACGGCTTGATGGTCTGCTTCAATCGAGCGTTCGGGCATTGCCCTAGCTGCTAACAGGAGTCCCATACCTTCATGCTGTAACAGGGGTACCGGCGATATTCCCACACATAGGTGTGGTGATACCAGCGTATTGTCTGTTACGACAGTCAGATATCCCAATGGGATTATCCTGCTCGCGTATCCGCAGCGCACACTCCTTATAACCTCCTCATCAGCACCTTGTGGGCGCGCTGATTAAAAAGAGACGGAGTCCGCTTTGGACTGCTCACTCGACATCTAAAGTGCAAAAGCACTCGGGTAACCGCAGTTACCGCCAGGACATCACGACATCAGATCACTCCGACACCGTAGAAGACACTACATTTACCCGTGATAAATACCCCTTTTAAGGGTGTTTACGGGTTAATTATTCCTCTCTATGTAATTATACCACAATTTAGGCTATAATTGCTTCCATGTTCTATCCACTTGCATTGTCGATATTATTAGGTATATTATAGGTAACTAACGGCTCATAGGAGGTCAGATATGGACAAGGAACGGCTGCTCAAGGCCTACGCGGAATGTGGAGTAATTAAACAAGCAGCAGAGAAGGTGGATTGCTCGTATACATTGGCCAGAAAAACACTAATCAGGGAAGGAATAGTGCCCGTTAAGCTAACCGCGGCTGCCCTCGCGAGTGTATTCCGCCTATATAATGCCGGCAAGAGCATAGCAGTCATCGCCAACGCCGTTAAAAAACAGCATTACGAAATAAGCTTTGTTCTGAAACAGAACACCAACCGTTTGAACCGCCCTTTTGGTGAAAAAGGTTACCTACCGAAGGACTGCATAAAAAGCATATGTGAGGACTACGAACAGCGCGTCGATCCCGCGGAAATCCAGCGTAGATACAAAATAGGAAAGGATGTATATCGACGGGCGCTTGCTCTCGGAAAAGCCGATAAAAACACGAGATTAGCGTATTACAGGTGCAAGCGCTGCGGGAAGGACAAGAAAGAGACCAAATTCTGGAGTGTTCGTAAGACCGTGTGTCGCCGGTGTGACCCGTCTGACCCGGGCTGTAGTTCAAGGACTGCCAGAAACAAACTATACCTCAAAAAGTATGGGATCACAATAGATGACTACGAGCGCATCGAGGAACAGCAATCCCATAAGTGCGCCATGTGCAATCAGGCGCAGGGAACGCACAAGCACCGCCTGGCCGTCGATCACGACCACGCGACGGGGGAAGTTCGCGGGCTACTGTGTGTCAACTGCAACACGTTCCTAGGAAGTATAGAGAAGCCGGGCATAGACCTGGCACGGGCCACAGGCTATTTGGCGAACCCGCCCGCCCACAAAGCTCTCGCCAAGCTTGGACAGGTGCAGGGCTGCCTATTCTAACTGATTTTGAGCCTGTGTGGAAAAAATGGCGATTCTCGTTATAGTAAGACACATGCCACACATACTTGCAGACTACATCGACGCGATTCAAAGCGGAAAACTAAAGTCATTAGAGCCACTACTGGGTCTTTTCTCGCACGAGGGTAAGCCGCTGACGCTTCAGCGGCACTTTCAGCTCGCTCCCATGTACGATCTGGAGATGCCGCCACACAGTGTGTACCAATGCGGAAGACAAGTGGGGAAAAGCTTCGGAATAGCCGAAAAAGGCATACTACTCAGTGGGCTTTTGCCTGATTTTCACACTCTTTACGTCCAACCACGGTTCGACCAGATAAAGCGCTTCAATACCACGATTATGCGGCCATTATTGCGTAGTATGGTCATAAAGGATCAGCTGATAGAGAAGAAGCAGGTAGACTCATTCTTGATGCGCAACTTCAAGAGCAACTCAATGATGTATATGGAGTTCTGTTTGCTCTCTCCAGACCGTACAAGAGGCATATCTGGGGTAAGTCACACTTGGTACGACGAGTCAGTTCTTGCTGATACTCAATTACTTACGACTTCTGGCGCTAAAGCAATATGTGAGATAAAAGCTGCCGATAACTTGATTTCCTACAACACCGATGGTAAGGTAACGATAAGCACCGCTGAGCGTGACGCTAGTCCACATGGTCGTAGGCTCTGTTTCAGAGTAACGACTACAGAAGGGCACGTCTTAGAATGCACGGCGGACCATAGATTGCCTACAACTGACGGCACCAAACGCTTATCGGAGGTTATCGCGCATGAGTTTGAAAGATGTTATGGCACAGTTCACGCCAGACCAGACGCAGATGATTCTGGGAACTCTACTAGGGGACGGCTGTATAACGGGAAGCAAGAATGGCCCGCAGAGATACCAGAGCAATCACGGCTGGTGCCAGAACGACTACAACTGCTCGAAACACCAGATATTGTCCGAGTACGCAACGAACGTACCGTCGAAAGTGAAGAACGGAGGCTACGGGGACTGGTCGAGCTTATGGCGAACCACGACTGGGGCGGTGTGGACCTCCTTGCGAGCCCTGCTATATCCAGGTGGCATAAAGACAGTCACCGCCGAATGGCTCGATATGGTAGACGAACGCGGCCTGGCCTGGTTTGTGGGCGACGACGGGTCACTACAGGGCGGCAGGTACATGCGGCTGAACGTCCAAGGCTTTTTGTCCGACGACGTGGAGTTAATCGTAGACTGGCTGGAACACAGGTGGGACGCACCCTGCAGCATCGTGGTCGAAAGGCACAACCGGGAGCACGGCCTGGTCGAGTACCCGTTGATCCTGGTTACCGTGCAAGGCACCTACAGGCTGATAAACGCAATGCAGGCGTTCATACCGGCGCCGATGGCCTACAAGGTGGCGTGGCATCAGAGGCTGTGCCAGGAGTGCGGTACAGAGCTAGTAGGGCACAATGCCGGCATAGTAGTGTGTCGCGAATGTTTAGATGGACGACAGAGCCGGCTAAGAGCCGACTACTACGTCGTGAACAAAGCCACTATCCTACGAATGAACACCGAGTGGAAGCAGCGGAACCCGGACAGAGCCCGTCTACTGAACAAGCGCAGCTACTGGGCAGACATCGACCGCAGCCGAGCACGGTCGCGTGTAAACGCCGCAAAGTTCAGAGCCTTACACCCAGAGCGTGTAAAGGAGATCAGAAAGAACTACCTGGAACAACACAAGGACGATCCAGCGCACAAGGCTATGGTGCAGCGCCACCAGAAAACCCACTACGCCAAGAAGCGGAACGACCCGAAGCGCTGGGCAGCCACCCTGGAGCATCAACGAGAGATCCGCAAGCAGCCGGAGGCCCGGGAAAAAGAAACAGCGCAGCTACGCAAGTGGCGAGTAAACAATCCGGACAAAGTGAAGAAGCAGCAGGAACGAGCCGAGAAACGCCGAAGGCAGAAGCTGATAGACAACCCGGAGCTCAAGGAACAACGGAACAAAGCACAGCGCAACAGATACCGCAACATGTCGCCGACAGAAAAGAAGACGCATATGGACGCTACGTATGCAACACACAAGAAGCGCCTGGCCACCGATCCGGAGTTCGCGAAGAGTCAACGGATACAGCGCAAGGAGCGACACACGGAAGCCGTGAAAGAACGCGGCCCGACGGGCTCATGCATGATCTGCGGATGCGATCTCTTCTACAGGGGCTCGAAAGTGTGCAAGTCCTTGGAATGCAGGAAGGAGAAGCAGCGCAGGTACGTAGCAGCGAAGCGCAGCTCTGCCCAGTCGGTATAAAATCGATTGAGTGTATCGGATACCACGATGTATATGACATCGAGGTGGTGGGGACACACAGCTACATGCTGGCTAATGGTCTTGCATCCAGTAATTGCCAAGACTTAGACCTCGACAATATCGAAATCATCGGTGAGGTCATGTCGGCCACCATCAATTATGGCTTTAGTCAGTACACCGGCACCCCTAAGACCACGGACGGTTCACTGGGAGTACTGTTTGACCGCTCGAGCCAAGGTCACTTAGTCATGCCGTGCAGCTGTGGCCACCACAACCTGGCCCATCCGGATGCCGAGCTGTTCAAGATGATCGGTAAGTGGGATGACAACCTGAAGACCGGTATCCATTGTGCCAAGTGTGACAAGGGTCTCGATTGTAGGGATGGGTACTTCAAGCACCTCTTCCCAGACCGCCGCCCGTTCTTCCCTGGCTACCATGTAGGCCAGATAACGCATCCACTGCACTGCGCATTGGAAACAAAGTGGAAGTCACTGCTGTACAAGTACAACAACTACACGAAGTCCAAGTTCTACAACGAGATCGCTGGAGTGTCCTGTGATGAGTCTGTCAAGCTGGTTACTTTCCAGGACCTGCGAAAAGCTTGTAACGATATCAAACCAACGGTCGAGGATGCATTACGCATTCGCAAGCATTACGACATGGTCGTTATGGGCGTTGACTGGAGTGGCGGTGGAGCACTGGGTAAGAGCTTTACGGCTGGCGCCATCCTCGGGTCACGCCCTGGCAGCGAGCGACTAGATTGCCTACACGCATTCCGGCTCCCCATGGGTATGAAACCTGAAGACGAGTGTGCTCTTCTTAAATACTATATGCAAGAGTTCAAATGCTCTTTGATGGCCCATGATTATACCGGCGCTGGGTATTTACGTGAAGTCATACTGAACCAAAGTGGCATCCCTTCGAATCAGTTGGTCCCTTTTACATATGCGTTCGTACCGAAAAAGGACATCATCAGCGTCCATGCGCCTAGTGATGGTGCACGCGCGAGTTACATTTTAGATAAGGCCAGAAGCTTAGCGGTTATGTGTGGGCTAGTACGTAGCCGCATGATAACACTACCGATCATGCGTGAAAAAGATGATCACCCTGTAGTCACTGATCTTCTTGGACTAGTAGAGGATCCAAAGGAGCTGCCCCGCGGCGGTATTGCCTACATGATCCAGCGTGCGCCCGATAAGAGTGACGACTTTGCACATGCCCTTAACATGGCATCGAGCGCAATATGGAAGATCCGTGGCGGTTATCCAGAAGTGGCCGGGGTAGGACGATACGAGCTAAGCGCGCAGATGTTGAAAGAGATTGACCCGTTTATGGCCGCTATGATGCGCTGAGTCTTGACATGCGGACAACCGCAAGTATGTTAAATATTGGAACTGAGGTTAACAGAAGCACATGCACCCAGATCAAGAAGGGTACATAGACGACCTGCACATTTATTTCCGAGCAATCCTCGAAAATAAGCTTAGTCCAATGCAGCTCCAGTTGCATGATTACTTCAGCACACGTGACCCGCTCTACTCGGGTAAGGACTGTTTTGAGGAATTTCCACTAATCGATGGGCTACCGGAATACCTAATCGATGAAGAAAAGGAAATGGACGATGAGCTCCAAAAAAACTGTAACAGACACGCCACTCTTTGAGTTCCAATGCCCTTTCTGGCGGAACTGTGTACACGGAAATAAAGGAAAGGGCCATAACATGTGCAACGACGCCAGGCGAACCAAAAAAGGACTATGGCGGTGTGCGCATTTTGTTGAGCGGCCGGTTACGAAGGGTTTTGCTAAATGTCCGGACCCTCCGGAACTTCCATTCGAGGACTAAATGGTAAAGCTACCCACTGTATTGTTCGCTGAGTTGGCTATCAAGGACCAAAATGCCGGCACCTGTTCCTGCTGCTTCGAGCCGAGAAAGGATGGCTTTGACGACATCCTCCTCTTCCATCTGCTCAGTAACAAACCACTGAGCCAGTGCCAAAGTACCAGCGTCGAAAGTAGTCATAGCTTCTTTAGCGATGATACGCCAGTTCTTAGTGACCGAACGTTCCCGGCTAAGTACGCCTTCAACGACCTCTTTTATACCAGGAAACTTGACGCTTACCCCAGTGATTTGTGGAAGATCTGGCGTGCAGCCGAGCTGCACAAGAAAGTCGAGAATCTTCTGCATGTGTCCCTTTTCATCACCGGCTTGCTTACTGGCCCAAGCAGCGAACCCGTCGAAACCCTGCCCCTTAAACCAGGCAGCACCAGCAGTGTACTCGTAATAAGCAAAAAGCTCATTCCCAATCTGTTGGCAGAGCATTTGTTCAACCGCATCCGTAATAAATTTGGTTTGCTCAGTAGGTGCCGTCGGCTCCGTTGGGAGGTCGGAGGTAACGGTGCCTTCGGTGGGGGTTTCTGCGGGCGCTATATCAATGCTCTCCGCAGGCTCGTTCTCAATACTGACGTTACCATCAACAGCCTTTTTCCTGAGGAGCGAAACCAGTGTGTCAGCCATGATCAGAAATTCCTCGAATTTTATTGCAGTGAATGGATCGAAACATTTGTGCCGTATCCATACTAATCACATCATTTAATATATCACAATCAAAATTAAATACAAAAGGAACCTCACCATGGCCAACTCTGAAAAAAGACAAGATATTCATGTTGCAGACGGTGAACTCGCAGAGCATACCGAAGAGACACTGCCGCCCCTGGGAGAGCGTGCAGAACTAGAGCTCGAGGACTTCGTAGTCGTGCCACAAGAAAAGACTACCCACGTCATCAACCAGGATGAGGAAGACTCCGCCGGCTTTGACGAAAACAAGCAGAGTGGTCGATTCGACACAGATTCCCAGTCATTCAGTCGCATCAAGGATGTACGTGCAGAAGGACCGGAAGTGGTTATCGAGATCGACCAGAGCAAGACGGACTTCCGTATACATGCCGCCGTCCTAAAGACACAGCGATTGACACCCAAGGAAGCAATTCAGCGCGCAGTCGCCTTGAATCAGATGCTTATGCTGGATAAAGTGGTCCTGTCCGATCGTAAGCAGGTTAATGATATTGTAGAAGCGACTATCACAGCTGTACTCGAAGCGCGAGAGAACATTATGCGCGCCAACGGGGCAGGTACCGAGGATATCAAGCGTACACGTAAAGCACTGCTCGATAAGATCGATACGTTCGAACACGCAGTACGCGAACAGCGGGGACAGAAGGCACTCGACCAGCTGCAGGAGATGACCCTGTTTAAGAGGGTGCTGCAGAGATTAGCTCATTAGTCACCCGGGCCCGGGGCGTGTTACTCAGTTCCAAGCTTCACACGCTCCGGGCCTTATTCTATCCGAATCTCAACAGAGTCCCTGTCACCAATAACTTGGATAGTAGCGCCAACTGGGATATTGAATACTTGTTCTAGCAGATCTCGGCGCCGTACTACAAGGGAAGTAAGCAGTGTTCGGCATACCGTCATACTCTTCTTTTTCTTACAACCACCACACGTGCGCATCTGTGTGGTAGCATAGGCCGCGAAAAGGCTATTAAACCCTCTGTCCGCTTTGAGCGTAGGGGAGGTTAGAAGCTGCCTCATTGTGATAGTTGACATGGAATGACTCAAACTATATATTATAAGAGTGACTTGTATTTAATTTAATTGAGGAACCGACCTATGTCCAATGCATTCAACGACCCGACTCATGCCAGTCTCCTCAAGATCTGGCATGAAATGGACGTGCCAGGGTTCGTTAAGGAAGCAGAAGCTGTTAGTGAACAAGATTTTAATGTTGTCGACGTCATGCACTTCGCCGACACCGCCAACCGACTCTACCCTATTAACACCAAAAGCAACGCCTGGCTTAGCCGTGAGCATTTCAATCGGGACCGTGCCGGATTGGGCAAACAAGCAGCCTTGATTAGCAACAACATTGAGAAAGCCGCTTCATTCTGGGGACTGGATGACTCAATCCGTGTGCAAGAAGAACCTGGGCACACGATTCACCACATTACGATTGAAGATGACATTGAGCATCGTGAAGTCGTACTTGATGTGACTGGTCACTTTAAGGAAGCTGCTGAAAGTTTTTGTGCTAATCGTAACAACTACAGCTATTCAATGCGTCGCAGCTTCGCGCGGCAAATGATGGAAGCACCTGCCGACTGTAAGGAGCCTTTGGACGTCGACACTGAGCAGATGCTGTGTAAGATGGCCAACTACGGAAGTTGCACCGCAGAGACCGCAAGGAACGCGGTGTTCATGCGCATGTGTCTGGTTCGCAAGCGCGATCCAGAAGTATTCGGTTCACTCACTAAAATTGCCAAGAAGGTTGGTGAGATGGAAGGCCTGCTTGACATCGATGTTCTACATAAAATCGCACGAGTCCTCGATGTTGTTGATCGCGAAAATGGTTTCCACGTTCGCTACGGCCGGGATATAAATCCACCGGAAGACGATCTTTTCCACTTCACTGAAAAACGAGCCAGTGTTATACGTGACGAAGCACTGATCCTTGATGACAACACGATCATCAACCGCTTGGAGCTTGTTTCTGCGGAAGAGCAGGTCGGTGAGTACTTTAATAAGATCGCTGGCAGTAAGCCGTACACAGATGAAGACGGTATGGTTGACGCGGTACTCAAACTACATGCATCCCAGGTTCCTACGCTCCTTAACTTTTTGGAGGCGTAATGCTCAAGTCGGCGCAAGTATTCATGAGGGCCGACATGCATGCATCGTGCTTGCTGCTCATGGCAGTGGATAGCTGGGGCATGGAGTGTGTGCAGTGGGAACCAGAAACGCTTACTACTGCAGTGAAGGACGAGTTCGGCGTCACCCTCGATGCGCTGAACTACGACAAGCTGCAGGCGGCGATCAGTCTGGTTGGCAGCAATCTGTACCACAAGAGCCCTGGTGCGTTCTGTGCCATCAACAAGGCCTTTAGCTTCAAGTCGGTTAGCAACTCGGAGTTCAACGTGTGCTCGTTGGATGACGTACTGTGGGGAACCACGGAAGCGAAGCTGCTTGAAGGCCCTGAAGAGTACGTTGCGCAAGGCTTCACTCACGATATATCCAGGTACGTCGGCCAGCTCCTCGAAGCTGAGGGAGTCACTACCCCACCAAGCAACCTGAATTTCGCGGAATACAACGAAGCAACCACAGACGCGTCGAACTCAGCGGAGTTCACTGATCCCACCGCCTGGAAGATGACTATGCAGCGGGAAGAAGGCGAAGTTGAGGACATGAATAACTTCATGGGCATCAACCTTATGCGTCTGTTCAAGCAGCTCCAGGTTCTACCACTTAAAAACAGCACCGAGCTCCAGCAGAACATCGAGAAGATGCTTGTCACTATCAAGGAGAAGCTCGGGGAATACGCGGACAGTGAGGACTACCAACCATGAGCCAGCGGATACTTACAGTTAATAAGAAGATCACTGAGATCACCGGTGTTGGATCGCACCGACTCCAGATGTGGGTGAGCTTGTACCAAGACATAGAACCTGAAGTATTCGTGTGGCAGCGCCGGCCCGCTGTGCCACCTGCCGTAGTGGTGTCTGACGAGTACGTGAATATCGCCAGTGCCGCTGATATGGTTGAGTACCCTATTGACAACCCAGATCCAGATCTTCCACCCTTCTACCGGAAATCGTCGATTGACGTGCTTTTCCGTAGTGTTGACCTGATGAACACAAGTATCGATATCATCGAAGCTGATCTTCGTAATCTGATCACCAACCTGGACTACTTGGCGGAGCAGGGTGATGAAACACAGATCGTTATCGAAGGTGAGTTATTCAGTGAGTCTAGCGAATCAAGCGATTCATCCAGTGACTCAAGCGAATCTAGCGATTCATCCAGTGACTCGTCTAGCTCGACCTAACAATTGCATCCACTTGTGTAAGTATGTCCGTGAGATACGGAATATACTCCAAATCATCCATCGCCTCAAGCCGTTGAGCTCTTATCCTGTTAGCCATCTCGTGGCTTGGTGCTTCAGCCTCTGCTTCTGCCATATGACCTACCGCGATCCACCGATGTATTGGATACCCGGTAAGTGACTCTTGGAACAGCACGATAGCCTGGCCCAGATGCTTCAGGGTACATAATGGGCACGGTTCCCGTGATCCCCACATCTCGACGTCCTCACTCTCTGGAACATCCCCGGAGCCTTGGTCGTCCAGCCGGTCCTTTACTGCTTGGGCAACCTGCTGCACCAATCGCTTCTCGACGCAACTGTGGCAACTGGCTCGTTCCGCCTTCTCAAGCCCGCCTTTAATCATCGGCTCAGTCCATGGGTACTTCTCAGCATAGATCATGAGCTGTTCGCGCGCCATGGCTCGGGCCATCTCGTCTTCACCTTGCTTCTTGGTCAACCCTTCTTCCGTGAAGGGTAGCGCGTTCTCCTTGGCCATAACGATGTACTGCTTCACACCAGCGACTGCTGGCAGCTCTCGTACACCATACGGATCGGAGTCGTCGATGCTATCGAAGAACTCCTGTAGGCCGGCTAGATCTCCACCATCATCCAGCTTGTTGAGCTTCGGGTCGTCAGCAAACTGATAGACAGCCCAGGTGATCAAAGCTTTACCTGCTGTGACTTCGTCAACTATGGTGGTGCTGTCCATGTGATACTCCTTAGGAATCGAATCCCACACCTGCCACGATTTCTTCTAACCGGTAGAACTTACGGGCGCCCCTGATCATCGTTTGTGGTCGGTATAGTGGTGACGTACTCATGGCATCAGGATTCTTATTTACAATGGTAAAGAACGCTATGGTAAACTTTTTGGTAATATTGTTTTTAGCACAATTAGTGCAACCCCTTTTTCTCGCCGCGGTTTTTTCTAATTTGTCTTGGCAAATATCGGCAGTAAGCTTGAGCTCGGGGTAAAAGCCTAACCAATGCTCACGGGACTTGAAAAAGCTATTATAATCGTCGTATCGTACTTTCTGGGCGCGGTCCAGTTCAGCTGGTGATGGCGGCGGAAGCTCAGAGGACTCTAGTACTTTGGTAATCACTTGACCAGGTCGTACAAGCTCGTAAGTGAGGGGGTGCCATGTACCTTGTATGATCCCAGCATTAACGCTTTTTCCTGCCTTAATAGCTCGATCTTTCTTTTCCTTGATCTTGTCGTACATACCTGCCGTTAGTTCTTTCGACGGGGCACCGACATCTTGTAGCGCAAATTTGATGGCGTCTTCATACGGCATGTACTCGAAGCTCTTTAAGCCTGAGTTCTCGTTGGTATTGTAGACCTGTAAATTTAACGACTGGAAGTGCGGTTTAAGTACGTTGAAAAAGGAGTTCAGCTTCTTGTACGCATTGTTGTTACTTGAAGCCCCGCCCTTACTCTTCCCTTGGTCAAAGGCATAAGGCTGCTTCGGATCCATACTGAAATCTGCGCCAACCAGGAAGATCGTACGAACACCAAGCATGGCCATAATGCGTATAGCTACCAGCATACAAGACCTGGTGCCAACAATTTCCTTTCCCAACTCCGGGTCATAAAAGCTGACGCCCTTCGATTGACCCCAGTTTATCGAGTCTTCGGTGAGCCATTGCCCTGGCACAAAATTGGTGTTCCTTGGGTAGTAATAGATGTTCGGGCAATCACCAACAACACGATCAAGCGCCGGCTTATCCTCGTAGGTATCCCACAATGATTTCTTTCTAAACGAGTCGGGTACAAACTTCAGGACGGTTGGGTCGGCCCACACAGAATACAGGAAGCGATCGGGTGGATCGACACAAGTCCATAGGTTCGGGCGTATAATCCTGGAACTGTTGTTCACACACATTTTAAGAAGACCGGGCTTCTCGAGAAGGGATATATCCAGGTCCCGTGTACTGGGCCCGGAAAGGATAAGAAACCCAGTACAGCCTCGATATATGTCCATTAGATTCACGGAAGCCCGGTCAAAGTTGAGCAGCACCGAGGGACGCGCAATAGCGCGAAAAGCTCTTACTTGCTGAGGCTTCATAGGCGTCTCAGTTTTCAAGGTCTTGCCCGTGTAGTGCACTACCCCGTTTACCACGGTGAACGCATCGTCGTTAGCGATCGCCTCTATGAACTTCAGGATGTTATTATCCTGCTTGAACTGTAGGGCCTTGTAGTTGTCCGCGTTCATAACTGACGCGTCCAAAGTCAGTGTGGTATTCATTTCGTATCCTTGTGTTTTTGGAAATGGCCATCCATTCTTTTTAGCAAGATTTATGGCATGTTCGTATACAGCGTAGTCGGCTTGATTATCGTTCACTATTTTTTGAAGTAGCTTATCAGGAACATCCGTAATAGACCAGTTTGTTGCGTTCACATGTACACCCGGAGCAACCAGGAACCCGAGATGCTTGGCGGCCATCTGTATAGAAGGTTCAAATGTCTCCGTGAATCCGATGAAATCTATTTTATCGAGGGTGCTTTTTGCCTTATCAACACGTTCTCGTCGATTATCGTCAAGCTGTCGTACAGTTCTATTACACACAACCCGCTTATAAACGTCATGTTCGAGAAATTCATCTAAGGACATGGGCATGCCCATTAGTATTTTACTACTTCGTGCCGGCAGCCTGTAATGCTGTTGACCCACCCGCAACCAAAAAGCAAAATTAGACAAAACACGCTGCAATGGATCTCTCAAAAAAACGAAGTAAACCGGACTGCTATCGCCTAGTGCTGCTGGGTATTTTTTGTACCTTAACGTACCGCTAATTATCTTTTTCGTCGGTAAACCAGTAGCACCGATGTTTCTAAATCGACGTAGTGCTCGGTGGGCTCCTAATGTGGTGTGCGATCCACCGGCATTTATAGCAGACTGTATCGATGTACCCGAGCACTTCTCTATGTGAATGTGATATATCATATTACTTTGACCGCTCCTATCTACGGATGTAGGAAAGAATATGACCGTTATTCCCAAAGTTAACCTCAGTAACTCTGCGACGATGATTGGCCGTGAAATGGTCGACAAACGAAGCGGCTGTTTTATCACCACGTTTGTGTACTTCCATAGCGATATACCCGAATTTACCAAAAAGCTGGTAGTCACCTGGGTTCGTTAGCAACGAGTGCTCTCCACCTTCGCAGTCAATTTTAAGTATGGTCTCAGCTGGATTGATTCCGAATTCTGCGACAATCTCGGTTAACGTACGACTTGTGATCCCCTCAGGTACGGTACTGACTGAATTTCCTACACTTCCACATCTTCCAAGGTTTATGGCTACATCGCTGCCATCTAGCAGCGCGGTGTTTACAGTTTCAATGAACATGCCGGCTGTGTTAGCAACAAGGCACTCGTATGTGGTCAGGCATGGCTCAAATGCGATAATTCGCATAATAGGGTGAAAGAATCTGGCGATCATCGAGATGGTACCTATGTTGGCACCAATGTCCAGCATAGTCGTGTACGTGTCTCGAGGTATCTTCTCTATGCCGTAGGTATCAGGTATTCTGCGGAGAAAGCGATTCTCTTTTCTTCTTCCTTCTGGAAACTTCATTTGGCAGCTGCCTTTACTGCCCAAAGCCGTAAGCTTGTTGACAGTGCAGTTTTTCTACGTGGGACTATATCGAATCTACAGTGCCTGTATTCGGCGCTGAAATCGATCACAGAAGCCAGGTCATTAAGACTTAGATTCCGATAATGACCACCACACTCTTTAGCATTATGTGGGGGCATACTTGCCGTCGCAACCGTGAACAAGAACAACCCACCTGGTTTCAACAAACGGTGCATATTAGCCAATGTCTCTTTCCAGCGTGAGTCGTGTTCAAGCGTCTCGGTAGACACAACGACATCAAACGGGGCTGCATCAAAATCCGCACCATGACATACAATATCTACCCTGTCGCCTGGGCGTATATCTATACCTGTGTAGTCTGTCGCTTGAAACAGGTCACGTACAGATCCGTTGACATCAAAAGACCCTACTTCAAGCACACGATTCTCTGGCCCTATAAAGCCTTTATGCAATCCAAGTGCCGCAGCACACCATTTCTTTACTCGCCTATTCATTTGATAGGTTCCTTCAGCGTTGCAATTCTATATGTTTTTTAACCTCGTTGTCCCGTAGGTGCTGGAGGTGCACAAAAGGTGGCAACGGCACCCTCAAAATACCAAGCATTCTTCGAAAGTGACTATCACTCTTCGTTTTCCAAAATTTATTCCAACCGTAATCCGGGTTTCTATTTGGGTTGATATACACCCCTTGATGGTTTTTCCGAATATTAGCCACATTGGCGATCTGGCAATACCCTGCACCCCTGTTACTCTTCTTATGCTTTGGCAATGCATACGTTCGCATGTAGGCGGAAGGAACTGTGCAGGGATATGTGTGTTCTGCGACTATAGCATTCGTTGCATCCGGCGGCTTATTTGTTGACCAACGGCGACAAGTAAGCATCTTCTTCGCATCTTCTGGAGACAGCTTCTTAACGATTTCCTCGAATTTCATCAGAAATTCAGGGCAAACAGTCATATCACAGTCACCAAACCATATCCAATCGGTAGTACACTGCGCAAGTTGCCTGTTACGCACAAGCCCTCTTTTCTGATATGTCTCTATATCTGCTTTGTCATAGGCTGTGTGCACCACGCGCAGCCCTTGACTCTCGAAGAAATCGAGAACCGCTTTAGATGTCGGGGCCCCTTCTCCACGTACATACCCAACATCTACTGTTAGCTTTACACCAGATGATTCTTGCTGCAGTAAGCTGGAGAGCATCCAGCATAATCGCCGCTCGAAGTTGAGACAGTATATGGCCAAGGTCATAGAAATCATACCGAAATAACCCCTATACCATAAGATTCCTTGGGAGAGTCATCCAATACTTCAAATCCGTCGTGATCTTTTATGAGTTCCTGCCAGAAAGACCGGACTTGACACGTCTTATTCTTGGCAGGTCTTGGGCCAGTGTCGTGAAATGCGATGAAACCTTTTACCAGGTGCCTATACATGAGGTAGTCGTTCTTCACGTACTCGTATGAATGATTTCCATCAATGAACAAGAAATCAATCTTACTACCCTGCAAAAATTCTTCAAGCATACGCACGGTATCCGGTGAATTGGAATCTTCCTTGAACCACCTAAGCTCGTGCGGAGCTAATCGAGCGGCCACTTCACCCTTACTCCACTTATCATGCTCATCGGAGGGGAGCCCAATAAGTGGCTCAATCGAAATTAGCTGGGCCGGGTTAAGTATCATGCGCGATAAAGCCCATAAATTCCATCCACGGAAGGAACCGATCTCCATCATTACTTTCGGCTGCCGAGCATACACAAGGTTCATTATTCGCGCCATTTCATCAGCACTTTGCTGTGCTCTGCGTCTATGAGATACCTGTCGCAGAATATCACGGATATCCGGTAGCATCGTTTTATTTGGTTTCATCTTCATGTTTTAAGGCCTTTCTTGATTACCTGATGTTTACGTATCATATGAAATCAATGTGTAAGGGAGTTGTACCGACTGCATATGAAATGAACCGGTTCTTATCATTGTAGGTACAGCGTGGACACTTCCGACTATCGTAAGCTTTGTATGCCTCGACGGTCCCTGGTGCTGCCCAGAATTCCGCGAGAGTCTGGTCAGCTATTGAACCCATCGTTCCCATTTTGCTATACGCATTATTGCAACACGCATAAATGTTCAGGTCGCATCCAACGTACACAGCTAGTGCCATACAGTAGCATCGTTTGTAGTCTGGACGCCCTTCCTTCATGTCGGTCATACGACCGTGATACAGATTGATAATGTCCAGCCCATCAAGCTCTGTGTCATGCTGGCACAAGAGTATAGCTGCATTCGCCCGTGCTTCTATAGGCCTGTGATACTCAAAATCATCTGAAGACAGCAACGCTGATATCCGGTAATTGCTTACTCCGCAGTCATGCGCCACATATGCACCTTTAACAATGCCCCTGACATTTTCTTTGGTAACGGTGAATCCCATCCCAACAAGACAATCTGTGCCTTGCTCCGCTACTGCAGCTGTCAGCCTCTTCAAGTTATCAAGAACCACCTTGTGTTGCTTGTACGATACACCGTGCATGACCGAGTAAGTTGCCTGGTCAGCGGCATCAACCGAAAAACGGACCCAAGCGAATTTTGGTAGTAGCTCGAACATCCGCTTCGTTATCCGTGCACCGTTAGTTATGAGTGCACACTGCAACCCCATATCTAGTGCAGCCTGGAAGATGTCATCAGCATCCGGATGAATGGTCGGCTCGCCACCACCGGTAAACTGAACAGCCTTAATTCCCATTTCCTTGGCAGACGTTAGAATCTCTAGCACCTTTTCCGTCGGCATCGTACGATCGTACTCCATCAACTCTGACGATGTGTACCCGTCCATACGGTACGCACAGAAAGGACAGTTGTGGTTGCACTTATCTGATATAACGATCTGCATTTGACCTGGTACCGGGAGCTCCCCATCAGTAAAGGCTTTCAACTTGGCTGGATGGTGAATTATCTTGTACGGGTTATATGGATTCTTCACTGATGTGCTCCTCTGTTTTTCATGTTTACACGGCCAACCGACCACCCCTTACGCTTAGCTATGTAGCCTAGTACGGTGTCATGCGAAGGGATTGGCAACCTGCTTCCGCATAGCTCCATGATTTCGCGCATCTTGGCGGAATCATGCATGCAGACAAAACTATTTATACGTGAATGCCTATGACGCCCCATAGGATCCTTTATCACAGGGTAGATTGGCTTCTCACCTGTCTTTTCTTCCCACCACTCATCCAAGGTATTAAGCCAATGCTTACCCCACGTACCACCTTTTGGCTTCGTGTATCCCCACTTATGGCCCGTGAAGTCATTTTCAAACCAAGACTGCGCTACCAACTTGTGATAGCGTTCTGCGGTGTGTTGGAACGAAATATCAGCATCGATTTTTATCCAGTGAGACGTGGTGACATATTTTGGGGCGCCCAACACAAAGCAGGAAAGCATTTTTTCTCGCTGACCTTCGTACACAGGCATGGTCCACTTAATCGGTGTGACAAAGTCACTGAGTGTCTTCAGCTTTTTAACTTGATTATCCGTCAAACCGTCGTGGAATACGATCAACGGATACGCATTCAAAGCAGCAAACCATTTCCAGCTTTCCCAGTTTTTCAGCAACTTTGAATAATATTTGCCGGATACCGCGGTAACAAAGGTAAGTCTTGGGTCGATTTTCTCGAATGACTGACTTAGGCCGGCGTCTGGTCGCATCCGTTGAATGCCGAGTTTTGCATTGACCTCTGCCCCAAAGTCTGTAACAGATAACCAATGACTTACCCTAGAGAAAGTAGAGTGTTGCAACTGGTTCACTAGTATCATTTCAATATCACTGTCATCCCACTCGGGCTTCCAGGACGCAAGGATATGCTCGATGATATTCCGTTTATAGAAGGACGCGTTGGTTATGCCTATCCGTTTCCTCCTGGAAGTGAAAGCAACGAAGTCAGCTTCTTCCTTGTACACTTCTGCCAGCGTAATCTTCTTGTTTGTTTTCTTGTCGTCTTCCCAGTAGATGATGTCGCCAGTCGAAGCACCAAGAAGCCTTTTTATGGAGCCACCAAAACTTACCCTGGATTCTGCCTTGAAGATGATCGCGTCATCGAAGTGCGTGGCTACTCGCTTGATTTGCTCCATCGTTTCCTTCTCATCAGCTTCAGAGAAGACCTCACGGTTAACGTCCATATGGACAATCCACCGTGTTTTGTAGCCAGTACAATCAAAGGCTTCCAGAAAGTACCCAAGTGACTCTTCTACAGATCTACGCGGCGTGCTTGCAGTAAGGATCTCAACCCACTTCTCGTTATTAACGGGCTCATCAACTTGTGAGGGCTCCAGTACTGTAGCCTGTACCACTACTGGAGCCACCTGCTTAGATGGCGGAGACTCCGGTAATGGTAGTCTAAACGGCGGTGGGTTCTTTCCAAGCAACTTACGCACGCGCTTGTCACCCCAAGCCTGTAATCCCCACTTCTTGTGTGCTTCTTCGAACGCTGCGCGCCACAGCTTTTGAGGGTTATTGTCACCAATGTGTTTACGGCCGTGGAAGTGAACTACATGTGCCTCTTTTAGTGGACAAAGGGCTTCACCAAACTTCACCGAATAACCCCATTCGATGGGTGCCACATAATGCGAAAAGAACTGGGCCAACAATTGTGCAGCAAGCTCATCGGTAAGCGGGACGCCGTTCTTCCCACCTTCTATACTGGTCTTCAGCCATCCGTCCAGGAACGGGTGGTCCTTTTTGAACCCGTAAGTACCGGTATTCAACGCTACCGGGTAATTTAGCGCTGTTTCAGTGGCTTCTGGGTACAGCTTTTCCCACTTACGGATGCGCGCAGTCATAGTGCGGCCAGTGGGTACCCAGTTGGAGAAGTTCGTGAACACCAGACCATGTTCTTCGACCCAGTCCAGGTATTTCTCGAGCTTACCAGTAACAAGGGTATCCGCGTCCAGAAACATATTGATGTCGTATGGCGTCTTCAGGTTAACGTCGCATTTCTTGACGTAATTGTTATAGCCTGTCTTGGCGTACTCTGCAACATTTATGCCAAGGACTTTGCAAATCGCTTTCAGGTCGGGCTCTGCCTTGCCTTCCTGAAAAATAGTCACAGGACCGTTCCAGTGTTTGCGTAACGAGTAGATGGATACAATGAGTCTGGTAAGACACGCCGTGCCGGCGTGCGCGTAGATTATGCCCCGCATACTTTGATCCTTTCCGGTTTACCAGTGGCCTAGTGGACAAGTTTCCGTAGCCATCCTGATCTTGGCTTCAATAAAACAAAGGCATTCGGCGCAGCGGGAACCGCGCTTCCTGTCACACATCATACAAATAGCTTGGCGCGAATCTTTTGTCAACTTATCTACAAAAATAGCCTCACCTTTCACAGCGGCAGTGGCGGCGCGTTTAACGGCTCCACTGAAGTTGGCGGTTAATTTACTAAAGTCTGACATACCCTTCTTCCTCAGTATAATCTCAAATATCCACACAGAAGGTGCTGCTTGCCCACTACCGACACAGCTACGCCGTATCCTGTATCAGCTCCTTTGTCATACCATTGAACAGCCCAGCTTTACGCGCTTCGTGCATTGATAGTGTTAGATCATCTATCATTAGGGGCATGCCGCCCCACTTGGGTCAATCAGGAGATCATT
>Ga0307928_10001105_pt1 | contig 20297 bp, 35 predicted proteins | sample AceLakmetagen232_FD_201815 | JGI IMG/M metagenome (GOLD analysis project Ga0307928, IMG submission 201815) | Saline water microbial communities from Ace Lake, Antarctica - #232 | ecosystem: Environmental > Aquatic > Non-marine Saline and Alkaline > Saline | place: Antarctica: Ace Lake... | reverse complement strand
CAACATCACATCCCCAGCATAAATGGTCACCTTCGCATTCTTTGTAGTTGCTATAGTCCTCTACTGTCGCGATTGGCCGTCCGCAGCACACACACATCTCGAACTCCAACTCCTCGAGTACTTTGATGACGGCAGTATCGACGGTCTTCCTGACCGTTGCAAAAGCTGCGTTCACGGCTTCATGGCCCGCATTCATTGTGGACTCCCCAAAGACGCGCCATGCTTCCTTCTGTAGCTTCTCAATTGCTCCGCGGTGAGGCTCTGGCAGCAACTCGACGAACCAGTTAGAATCCTCCTCGCAAATAATGAGGTCCCCCACCGTCAAAAGGTCAATTTCGGCAATGCCGTGATACTCGCACATAAATGTGTGCAAGTCCCCTTCAGAGATTCCACGCGATCGCAGCCATTCCTTTGTGATGCGCTTCATACTGCCACCTCCTTCAATTCCCAACCCGCCTCCGTCAACGCGGCAGTGTGTTCGTCGCTGAACGGCCAGCACGTCGCAACCAAAACGTTGCTCAAGTCGGCGCCCACCGCGGCCAAAGCCTGCATCAGCGCAAGACGGTTGTCCGCGTCAACGCCGTCCATCTCGACTGTCAGCACCCGTAGGGGGCGCTCCTGCATCGTCGAGAAGGCATAGACCAACGCCGCGCCGAACATGGCATTCTGCCAGCCGCTGAACGCTTCCCACGGGACACGCAAGCCAGCCTCGGATACAACGCCCAACTCGCACGCGATGGCGCCCTTGGGGCTGATAAGGTCGCAGTAGGCCGTGTGCCCAGGGTAGGCGGTCGCCAAGAATGCGTTGACCTTGGCGAGCAGTGGCTCCGCTTGATCTGCAATCAGCCTGCTGCGCATGGCCTTGGCCGCCGCCTCTGCCGCTGTCGCCACTTCCGCCGTCGCTCCCGCTGTCGCGGCTTGAGAGACTTCGGCTGTGTAGTTCTTGGAGACCGTCTCGTATTCCCGTCTGCGTTCCATGGCCGTCTTGAGCTTGGCGGTCTCTTCGATGGTGGCTTGCTTCTGAGCCTCCAACGTCTCGGCCGGCCCCAGCGTGCCAAGCTCAGTTTCGATGCGCTTGACTTCGGCCTCCGCAGCGGCGAGTTCCTCCTTGAGTTTCGTAGCGTCGGCCTTCGCCTGCTTGTCATCCCCGCGGATGCTCTTGATGGAGCGGTCGAGTTCGTCGGCTTCGTTGCGGCACTTGTTGGCGAAGGCTGCCTTGTCCTTCTGAAGTTTGCGGCCTTCCTCGACGAGCGCTTCCTGCTCCTCGATCTTGATGGACAAGGTGGCCAGTTGCTTGCGGGACCATTCGACCCCCTCAGTTGCCTCCTTGTGAGCCACAGTTGCCGCCTGGATGGATTCACGGTTGGCACGGTAGATTTGGTAATCTGTGTACGCGGCGACTTGGGCTTGATGTTCCTCGATCTTGGCGGTGGCTTTGGACAAAAACTCGCCATTTGTTGCGATTGCCTTGGTGACCTTCTTGTGTTGCGCTATGAGCTTCTTGCTGGCTTTGGCGAGATTGCTTTGAGTTTCTTTGCCAAATGTGATGTTTCTTTCATTCGCATCGCCAAGATTTTCACCGACAAGTTTGTCGGCTACGTTCCAGCTATCTATTACCTTTGCAGGAACGTTTGATAGGCCGTCCACCGTCGTACTTATTTCAGTGAGAAGGTCGTCCATCAGCCAGAGCATCTTGTGCCACGGGTCGGCCGCATACGTCTTCAGCTTGGCTTCGATGGCTTCCGACTGGATGTCGAGGCGAGCGAGTTCCTTGACCATCTCGGCTTCGCGCTCGCCGTCTTGCTTCAACGCAAGAGTCAACTGTTCATGCTCATTGCGGACTTCTCCCATTTTGTCCGCAGGCTCAGGCTCAGCCACCTCTTCGCATTCCCCATTGGCTTCAGCCTCAACCTCCAGCTTGTCAATTTCTTCCACAAAGTTCTTGACATGAACCTTGCCCAGTTCGTAGCCCGTTGTGAGCGTCTTCTGCTTGGCAAGCAGGTCGGCGTCGACCGCTGTGACCTCTGGCGCCTCCGCTTCCGCCTGGTCGGCCTTGGCCCGAAGATCTGTCGCCTGCGATTCCGTATCGGGGATGGTCGCAAGCCTCTCCGCCATGGTGGCAAGGGCTTCGGTGTTGGCCTCGGCCGCCTTCGTCTTGGCATCGACCTGGCGCTTGGCTGTTACCAGTGCTGGCGTGTGGGCAGCGATCTGTCCGAGTTTGTTCTCCACGTCATTCATCTGCGCATCGAAGGCCGCCTGCTTTTTCTGTATCTCCTCGACTCGCTCTGTGCCAACGCCGGCGCTTGACCGTGCGACCTCGAGACTGCGAACCGTGGCCGTGGCCTCCCGCATCTGCTTCCGTGCGTCATTCTTGATCTGGTTGGCCGTGTCCAAAATCGTGACCAAGGCATTGGCTGTCAGCGGATCCGCGGTTTTGGCGAAGAGCTTGGGAGCCACGATGTTCGCGAGCGCGTCCAAAAGCGATGGTGCCAGTTGCGTCTGCAACTTCCTGCCGGCCTCCTCTAACTCCTCCGGCGTGCATTCGTCTACGCTCTTCTCGTATGTCGTTGCTACGAAGGTGTAGGCCGCGCCGGGGAGCAGAAGTTGCTCGATCAGCCCGATCTTGAGTCGTGCAACCGAGTGATTGGAGGATGCCCCGCCAGAGGCGCAGATGGCAAGGATGAAAGCCTGCTTGGCGCTGTCTGTCATGGTGGCGAACTCAGCGACGTTGAACATCCATGTCGCCGTCCCGAGCGTTTCGTCGATGACTTTCTGTGCGGCATTCAGGCCACCCCCGTTGGCGCCTGGGACCGTCAATTTCTGAGTGACGGTGCTCGTCTTGGGGTTGCGCGTGAAGTCTCGCCGCAAGGCGAAGCCGTCCTCGCATGTGAGCGCAACGACCATGGTGTCGCCGCTCGCCATCTTGGCGATGTCACCCGGCTTTTTGCCGAGTAGCGGCTGGGGCGCCGTGCCTTGAATGGCAAGCGACGGAACGTAGAGGATGGCGCTCTTGCCCGCCTCATTGCGCCCGACGATGCACGTCAACTTCCCGACATCCATGTTCTGCGTGAAGCCTTTGACATTCTCAAGCTCGATAGCGGTGATTGCGTTCATGTCCTGTCCTTCCTTGTCCTACCTGTTGGCGATCAAATCGCAGATGAAACTCTCGAGTAGCTTTGTCTTTTCCGCATCGCCCTTCACCTCAGAGATGTTGGCGACCTTTGCTGCTTGAAGCACGTTCTTCTTCTGGTCAGTCGTGAGGGCGTTGTAGCTGCGGCGCAAGCTCTCGAACCCATCATCGGCGGGGACAGGGGGTTCGGGCTCGGGCTGCTCGGCATCGTTGAAGTCCGCCTCGATGACGTCTTCCTCTTCTTGCGGCGGCATGTCGAAACCCATTCCGACGAGCGGCTCCGCTATTTCGCGCCGTGGCACTGCCGGCTTCTCGCCCTCTGCTTCCGCCTCTTGTGCCAACGCTTGCCCCATCTCGTCAGTCTGCGGCCAAAACGCGGCAGCGCGGCGAATGACTGTTTTGCGGCACATCGCTTCGTAGTTCGTGCCCCATACGCTCTCAGCCCCCTTGCTTCGCCATGATGCTGATGCCGCCTTGGCGCGCTCAAAATCTGCCACTGACACCCAATGGAGTTGTTCCGCATTCATCACAACAGCACGGCAAAAGCCGCCGATCAACTTGCCAGGCTCCGGCGCACCGACCACGTCCCATGACGCCCAGCGTTGCATCGCCGTGCGTTGCCCAAGCTCGATTGGGAACTGATCGTTCTGATACACGAGATGGGGTTCGATAGACGTGACAAATCCGCTACGTCTGGCCAACGTCATGTAGCCCTTGTAGCCAACAATCATCTTGGCTTGACCACTGAACGGCACGATGGCTGCTTCGCCCATGTTCGCATTCAGGCTGAGCCCCACCTTGGCCACGTCATACATCGCGATGAGCACGCTGGCGGGGCCGCACTTCGCGAGCGATGGGTTTTTGGCCACGTCCATGCCCATGCTCAGGAACCGCTTTTTCGTAAGTTCGTCGGGGAACGGCAGCACAGACAGCAATCGATTGCCAGCGCGTGTGGGTTCGCCCTTTTGGACAAGGTAGCTGCCGATGTGCTCGACTTTGGTAGGGACGGGAAGGTAGACCGGTTCTTCGCTCATATCTTGAATCCTTTCTTTCCACAGCAGTTCTTGAACTTCTTGCCGCTACCGCAGGGGCAGATGCGATTGCGGTAATGCCCCTTCAAGCCCTTCCGCAGTCGAGGGATGGGCGGCAGCTTGGGACGTTCGAGGTGGGCGGGGCGACTATCCTTCGACTCGCGTTCGGTCTTGTTCATGGCATGTTCATTTCGGCGATTTTGCGCTGCAAGGGCACCAGTTTGAAAGCGGCGTTTCGTAACATGGCGACCACTCGCCTTTCATACTTCTGCCAACATGCAGCATGGCACCGAATTCCCATAGGGAAACACTCGTCAACCGAGCCGATGTTGACTTGCTGGCCAACAAGCCTATCGAGAAGCGTCTCGGCTGCCACACGTAGCCCCCCACTCATCATCCGATGCGCCAACTTGGCGCAAAACCGAGAATGGTCTGGATCCCATGTAGGAGGGAACACCCCTGTTACTACCATTGGCTTGTCTTGCCCTTCCAGTTGCGCGTGCATGTCATCTTCAACGCACCGCAAATGTGCCCTTACCATTGCCAACGGAGCCCAGTTGCGCCGCTCGAATCGAAAGAACCCGAGCCAGTCACTTTTGCCACAGAGAATGCATTTCATCGCTTGCGCCTCGAGAGTGGGGGGGGCTATCCTTGGCGGGGCATACGGGGGGAAGCGGGCTTCTCGGCGGCGCCCTTCTTGCCCTCGGCAACGGGGCCGAAGTCGAAGTTGGGCACAGGGGTGATAGGCTGCTTGCTCGTGACCTTGAGGCGTGGAATGTCGACGTAGCGGCTGTTTTCGACCTTGCCATCGGCGTCGGCCTTCGGCATAACGACAGCCTGAATACGGCCGTCCAAGTCGAAACAGATAGACGTGACTGTGCCATCGAACCCTTGAACGATGTCGCTGACTTTCATGCAGAGCAGGTCGAACGGTTTGAGATCGAAGTCCGGCACAGGCATAACGGGTGTCTTGCCTGTCACCTTGAGCCGCGCCACGTCGTAGAAACGACTTTCCGCGATCTTGCCATGCTCGTTAGCCTTCGGCCCGACGACGGCTTGAATGCAGCCGAACGCGTCGAAGGCGACAGACGTAATCACGCCGGTTATGCCGGAAACACGTTCACAAGCTTTCATTCCGAGCAGGTCGAGGTGCTTTTGCACGTTCATATCCATGTCAGTCTCCTTGGGGGTGGGGGGGGGCTAGTTGGCCGGTTCGATGTTGGCGGGGATGTCGTTGTGTGAGATAGCGAACGGGACGCCGAACCACTGGAACCAAACGCACGAGTGGCGGCCATCCTCATCGCGATACATGCTGGTGTACGGCAGCGGCAGAAGCTGCTTCAGAGACCAGACGCATCTCTGCCAGCGAGTGGTAGTGGGCTTGAAAAGTCTCCGATACGAGCGGGTCTGGCGACTCATGTCAATCTCCTTGGGTAGGGGGTAGGGGGAGGGCAAGCGAGCCAGCATCGCACCCTTTACAGTGTTTGGGATTGCGCGACACCGGCTCGCCTGAAGTGGTCACTTGGCGAACGCGCTGGTCGCCTTCTTGTCGGACAGCAGGGCGCAGACGAAGTCGATGAGGGCGTCAATCACCGCCGCCTTGATGCGGCCTTCAAGCCAGTCGGGGATCCACGGAATGTCAATTTTCTTGAGCCAGTCTTTGAGGGATCTCTTGACCCACGCCTTCTTCACCTTGCCGGGCAAACTCCTCTGCGTCTCTTCGGCTTCGACGACAAGCTTTCCCACCTTCGTCGCAATCATTGCCAACCAGCCCTTCGTTCCTTTCGCTGATGCCATGTCCTATTCCTTTCCCTTCGACCACGTTTCCGAACACAACGCTACAAGAGCAATCTTCCGAATGAGTTTCTTGACCGTGCCGCTGTCCTTCTTGGTCAGCGCCATCTCGAGATCCTTCACGACGGCGGTGATATGCCCATACGCTTCTTCAGCGGAATGGACAGGGCCAAGAGCCTGTCGCTGCCGCTTGAAGGCCGCGACCAAGCCCTTGGGCAGTGCCTCAGCCGCCTTCTTGGCTTTCTGCGGATTCTTCTTTTCCATGTCGGCCTTGAGTTTGTCGAATGGGTCCACCATGCGAAGCTTCGCTTGAGCTTCAAGTTCGGGAACCCGTTCATGCTCTTTGGCTGCTTGCGCCATTGGTCTTTCTCCTTGGTTTGCGGGTCTTGGCTTCGGGGGCAAAATCGAGAGCTTCCTTGAGGATAGCTTTCTTCTTTTTCGTCCATAATGCCGTGCCCTCTTTCAAGGGCATTTCGCCCACGAGAACGGCAAGAATGATGTTCAGATGATCCTGATGATACCTGACGTGTCGAGCCCCAACTTGCAACCCTCTGATGCCAGAATGCCCCTCATGTGGTATCCCTTTGATGGTGGGCGCATAAAGCGCCTCCTTCTGGCCCCACTCACATAGCGAAGAAACGCACATCCCAAGGAATTCCGCTGCCCCTGACAGGTTGCGCCATACGCATGGTTTCTCATGTAGTTCGGGCATTTGACAAACCAACCAAAAATGGTATAATTGGTTCGAGGGTTTCGAGAGGTTCGGCGGGGTGCCGAACCGCAATCTGCGGGAACGATGCTATGCAAGCCAACCATGGGTATGCGCAAGATGCGCTAAAACGGAGAATGTGATGGAAACCTTACTAAGTATATCCGGTGCGGAAGGAATGTCAATGCTGAATAACTCGAATAACTCGAATTTGTCGAAAAGCCAAGGCCGGCCCAGAGTCAACATGAAGCCTAAGACGCCTCTGGCGCAAAGGTTACAACTGATTTTTCGAGAATGTAATTTTTCCGTTGCGGCAGAAAAAATGGGCGGCATTAGCTCGAAAACCGCCAAAGCGTACATGACTGGGGACACTGACCCCACAGCTAGTGTACTGGCTGCCATCGTCACCAACATGGGATGCCGTAGCGACTGGCTACTCCTGGGGAAGGCACCCGTGTTCCCCGAAGGCTACGGCGCTGGCGATCAAGTTTCCGAGAGTTCCGACCTATTCCTGCATTCCATTCCCGTCTCATGTCAAGGCCTACGGCTTCGCCTGCTGCTTCGTTTCTTAGGGCGCTTCTTGCTTCTGAAGAGGGGCACGCGGTTGCTCCGCCTGCGCTTGCTCAGTCGCCGCGTAGTGCGAAGAGGGGGGACTCGCCGCACGCGCTTCCCCGACGTCCACCGTTGCGGCCAGAAGCGGTTGGGCTCGGTCTGTCTATCCCACATGCTTCCAGCGTTGCGGTAGCGCACTGGCTGTCGGTTGCTCTGAGCGAACGCCTCGCCGCCGAACAGGCAAACCACAAACACGATCAGCTTGATCCATGGCCGCGGCGATGGCGTTGGCCTCGGCCACGGTTCCTTGGGTGGGGGGTTGTAGCCCTTGGGCAGTTCGGGAAGCATGTGACCAAACAGGGCTATCGCAAACATGATGATTACCAGAACCCATAGCATTGTCATAATGCTCTCCTTTCACGTTAAGTCTACCCTCCCCAGCCGCTGTGTCAAGCTGTTTGCCCGAAAAGACTGAGTTGACCAGCCGCACGCTCCTTCGGCGGGACGCCATCAAGACGCTGCTGAATCCGCGGGATAGCAATGTCGTTGATGTACTCGGGGCTCAAGTCGATGCCGGTGTAGCATCGGCCAAGCTCGAGAGCTACCATGCCGGTGGTGCCGCTTCCGTTGAACGGGTCCAGCACGGTGCAAGGGACAGGCTTCCGAGGCCCATGCTCGCACGTCGGACGCCAGCCAACGGTTTGGTTCACAGTGATGGGTTTGCCTTTTTGTCCTTTCTCACGACCATCCCGATGGATGGTTCCGTGACCGCCAGCGTGGGTTGCCCAGCCATCAGCCATTTTCTGCGTTTTCCCCGTGTCAACCTTCTCCACTACCCGAGCCCACGGGGCGCCACATTCGGGGCAACAGCCCATCTCCGAAGAGCCGGCCTTGATACAGGGAGTAACGAGTGCAGGCGGGTAGGTGGCGAAGTGTGCTTCCTTCGTCGGCTTGGGGTTTATTGTTAGAACATTTTTTAGACCATCCACAATGGGCTCAAAAAACTCAACAAGGTCCGGAGGTATATCTGACCCACGTAGTAGTATCATAGCAAAATGCCCTCTTGACTTAAAAGACCAGACATGATAGAATATAAACATGAAAACATCATACACTTGCCAACTTTGCGGTAAGACCTTCTCTCGCAAGACCCCATGCGCCGGTAGACCACGCCCAAAATACTGTTCGCGCAAATGCGCTAGTGCTGGAACATCTACTCGGGTCACGCTTACGTGTGTGCAATGCGGTACAACTTTCCAACGCAAGGGTTACATGGCAAACTGGTCCCGCGAGCGCGGACCGTTCTGTGGCTTTGCATGCTATGGAAAATGGCAACACATCCATAATAAAGGCAAAGGCAAAAAGCCTGTTGTCGTGAAATGTGATGCTTGCGGAAAGCCTATTGATAAAGTCCCAAGCAGTGTTTACACACACAACTTTTGTTCGCGTGTATGTTTCGGAAAATGGAAGTCTTTCAACCGGTGTGGCAACAAAAACCCTTCATGGCGTGGTGGACATACAGCATATCGAGGCGAGAATTGGGGTGAACAACGCAAAGCCGCCTTGCAACGAGATAGCCATCAATGCCGAGAATGTGGCAAGAAAGACTCGTTGGCTGTACACCACATTCGGCCCTTTCACTATTGGAGCCACTATATCGAAGCCAACGCTCTCGACAACTTGGTAACACTGTGCAACGTCTGCCACGGTGTCTATGAACAACGCTGGTACAAAGAGCATCCCGATCTTGCAGCCGATAGGTGTCTCCCTATAGTTAGAAAATCTGTCGTGTGCGTTCGCTGTGGGGAGTCTTTTTTACCACAGTCGCCGCGTGCTCTGTTCTGTGATACATGCTGCACCTTCAGATGTAAGCATTGCAAACAGCCGTTTTACAGTAGACGGGCAACACAGCGCACCCCTCAATTTTGTTCCAGGGCGTGCCGAAATGCCCACGTCAAAACAAAGTGGAATGTGTGTCCAGACTGTGGTGGGCACAAGCATTTTAATGCCGCACGATGCCGCCATTGCGATACAGCATGGTACAAGGACAATCCAAGTGCGCCTCGTCGTGGCCGCAAACATCAAAGCACTCCCCTATGAAGCAATTGTCCAATTACGCGTGCGCGCACTTCTGGTGACAAGTCGGGGCGAAGCTGATACATAGGCTCTGGGATTGTCCAAACGTTTCTCAGGTTCCGCTTGCCGCTGTACTCGGCATACTCTGGCGGCCGAGCGTTCACACCATACTTGCCCTTGCGCTCTCGACTCCCCTTCGCCGCCCGTGTGCCAGCGGGATACGCGCCGTCTTCCTTCACCGCCTCGATGTCGTAAAAGCAGTTCGGCTGCTTGGTGAAGAGGAACATCTTTTCGTGCGCGCACGTCGGCCGATCCATGCAACTCTCAGGCATCACGCTGCCAGCGTAGTTGGGGCAGAAACTCACGCCCTTCGCCCAGATAATCTCTTGGCGAAGATACCAACCGTCTGCCCGCAAAGCAAAGGCCACCATCCACGGTATGCCGACCAAATCCTTCGCCTTGAGCCCTTCGGGCACGCCAGTCGGCAAGCCCAGCCGCTCCTTGCGCTCTACTTGCCCAAACTGTGTGTGTCCCTTCTGGTAATCGAGACTCGATCCGGCCTTGCCACTGCCCGCGTATGAATCGCCCAAGTTCAACCACAATGTGCCATCATCGCGCAGTACGCGCCAGACCGATCGAAAGACCTCGACTATGTTGGCTACAAACATTTCGGGTGTCGGCTCGAGACCGAGGCACCCACGCCACGCACCACACTTGTGACAGAAGTCACCATGCGGGGCCTTGCCCGAGGCCGCGGTCAACTTCGGGTGCTTAGTCTCTTCCGTCACGCCTTGCCTGGCGTTCTTCGTCCTTGGCAATGGCGTCGGCGCCCACTCGTGGGCACATTCAGCCTCTCCGCCCCAAATGCTTGGCGGCAAGCCGTAGTCTCGTAAGCCCCAGTAGGGCGGGCTCGTCACACAGACTTGCACGCTACGCTCGGGGATTCGCTTGTCCATCACCTCCCGGCAGTCGCCATGATGGACGACCGCCATGTTGTTTCCTTGGTCGATCATCAACCGTCCGCCCGCGCCCAGTCGTAGGGGATTTGGTTGTCGTGCGGGTCGAGGCGGTACTCGTCGGGCTCCTTGGCGTTGTAGGGCTCTGTGGGCACGTTGATGACGATAGCCTCGTGCTCGCTGATGCACTTGAAGCCGTGGTACACGCTGGGCGGAATCTGCACGAGCATGGGGTTGTGGTCGCCGATGAAGAACTCGTTGATTTCTTCATGGGTTGGCGATTCATCGCGGCAGTCGAAAAGCACGATCTTCATCATGCCGCGCACGACGGCGAAGTTGTCCGTCTGGAAGCTGTGGTAGTGCCACGCCTTGACGACGCCCGGGTAGGCGGTGGTCATGTAGACTTGGCCGAACTTGTCGAAGATGTCGTCATCGCAACGCAGGATTTCGCTAAGGCGCCCACGTTCGTCGGGGATCACGCGTAGCTGCTTGGTCTTCACTCCGTCAATCATATCTTCTCCTTGGTTCTTCGTTTGGTTTCCCACCCGCCCTTGCCGCGCAGGACGACCCACAGCGGCGCAAGCGGGTGGCATCGGTCGAATTCGGCCCATATCCACTTGAAATCGCGTTTGCTCTTCAGCGACCATGCCGACTTCACGTCCTCGACGTGCGCAGTCCCAACGTGAGGCCAGACGGTGAAATCTGCCTCCCATCGAATGCGCTTCCCGTCCGCGTCCTTGGCCAAGTAGAACACAGGATGCACGTCGACTTTCAGCACCCACGGCTCACTCAGCAGGAAGATGTAGCGGTCGCGCTCTGTCTGCGAGTCGAAGCGGTAGCCATCGAAGTCGCACGGCTTGGACGCCACGCGCTTGCGGCCTCCGTCGCTCTTGCCCCAGAGCTTGGCGAGTTCTGCCTTGCCCTCGGGCGTGGTCGCGTCGATGGTCGCTTGCTTGCTCATTTCCCCTCCCTCTCCTCCCACTTACCACAACTACCGCTAGGAGGGCTTTCGTCGCATGTTATCAAACATACGCAATATCCTCGTACAAAGGATGCACATGAACCACATTTCTTGAGGGCTGGATTGAAGACACAATTCTCTTCATGGTCTCCAGCCTCCTTCGTTGAGGCGAAATGAAGAGAACAGAAATCACACAGAAACCGTGGGATAGACATAACTTTCCTCCTTTTGCTTGGTCATCTGGTGACGACGGCCTCTTCTTCCATGGAAGCGAGCGTCGGGGGGAAGGGCTGACGCTTGTAATGCTCTTTCAGTCGCCGCATCTTGTCCTCGGCTTCGGGTGCCTCTTCCCACTCGAATAGGTTTGCCATTTTTCTGGCAATAGTGTCTTTCCCCTCGAACCACGGCTCGCCGCACTTGCCGCAGACCATAGCAGAATCTGGCAGTCGCCATTCAAGTGTCGAGAAACAGTTGCCGCACCCGCACATCTTCACGACTTGGTAGCCTTCAGTCATTGTCAACTCCTTTGGGGTATGTACTGGTTTGTGCGTGGTATTCCTGAGGTGTCCGGCTTGTTTTCCGCCAGTTTTTCCTGAATATCTTGGACACAGGTGGGAAGCGACTTGCGTTTGAACGCTGCGCCCATACTATCGGCGAACTGCCAGTAAATCTCGCTATTCTCGGCGTCTAAACTCGCAATGGCATAGGCCAAAAACGTATCCCACTCTTGGTAAAGGCGTCTGTCGTGTTCACACCATTCCGTGACCCCAAAGCCTGTGATCTCGCGAGCGATTACCTCCCTACACTCGCCGCCGACCTGCGCCCAAATCTCACGAAGAAACTCACAGCATGTTTTGGCTCTCCTATATCGCAGCCCCGACCTTGCGTTCAAACACCCATCTACCAACATCACCATCATCCACTGGTCACTCTTATTCTCTAGTTTCATCGACGAATTCTCCTTTTACGGTTTGGGGCACGTCGCCAAGCTCGAATTGCACGTTGTCCTTCGCCTTCTCTTCCGCCTTGGGCATGAGTTGCACCGCCAGCCGCAACTGCGCCTCCGCACTGCGCAACTTGTCTTCCGCCTCGCACACATACATCCCGCCCAAGACGGACAACTCACCTCGCTTCTCAATCTCCGCCACCAAGGCGCCGATGTTCCCAAGGCGCTCAGTCAGTTTCGCTGTCACAGTCTTCTCCTTTCAGATGCTTGATTACATTTTCACCTACGAACACGGTCTTCTTTTTCTCGCCCACAATCAGCACGGGCACGGTCGTCCCGCCGCTGTAGCAGTCACAGTACTCGGCCATGCCGTCGACCGAGTCCACGTCAACCACCTCCGCATCCGCGGGCTTCAACTCCAGCGCAGCGTGGCAGAGCGGGCAGCCGGCAGTCCGGACGAAGAGTTTCATGTGTCACCAATCACTTTCGCTCTAATGAGACGCCTTGCCAACTCTCTAAGAAGTTCCTCGTGTGACAAAGCATTGATGCGTTCTTCCGCCTGTCTTTCGCACTCTCTCCGGCATTCCATGTCTTGCCTGCGCATCTCGGAGTACGCAGCCTCTTCTTTCTTTTCCGCTTCATCCGATAGACGCTTCCATTGTAAAGCTATGCCCTTCAGCATTGTCTTCGTTTTCTCGACATAGGAATTCCAGCATTCTTCATGCACCCAAACCATCTCGTTTTTCCAAGGGGTAAAGTTGCAAAAATCTGGCCAAAACACTCCCTGAATCAAACTGCAACTATCAACCATTGCCAGAATATCCTCACACCTCTTGCCTCTTGGATTCACTGTTGCCCCTGAATCCCTGTTACAAGCGTGCGTGAAAATAGGGATGTGCCACCACATTGTCTTTTCGGTATCATCAAAGCCTTTCCTAACGGCCTCAATTCCTGCGTATGACTTTAATGAGAGCCTCCAGAACCAATCCCTTTTCCCGCAGATTTTGCATTCTCTTTTCACTTATTTGCATCCTTCCATAATACGTAGCGCGTCCCGTAGGGGTTGCGGTCATCCATCTTCTTTCACCATCTCGACGACGAGCGGGACGATGGTGTCACCCGGACCACTATGCGCATAAGCGCTACCGCTATCAGGCCACAGGTGCGCTCTGTGCTTGAGATACTCCCCATCGGGATGTTTCCAACCCTTTCGGCCCTCATGGCGCCTGCCAACAAAGTCCTCCCATTCCTTATCTTTACCCCTCACCCCCCAGTAGACCTCCTTGCCCTTCGCGTCTGCTGCGCGCACGGCTACCAACTCACGCACCTTGCCCACAAGGTCGTCAACCGTGAGCCCCTTCCCGTCGTGGACGCGACCTCCGTCAAGCACTCTCAGACATTCATATACGAGATTCTGATACTTCACCCTCTCGGTCTTGTCGGCCGCTTGCACAGCGGCGACGAGGTCGTCTACAACCTCGGCTGCTACGTGGCTCCGATGGGCATAATCGTCAAAAGTGCCATCACCAACCGCAACGACACGGCGCTTCGCATCCGCCACAGCGTCGCTCTCTTTGGGCTGAGGCTGCTCCTCTTTGCCAGGCTCTATCTCCGCCCCGAGACCAACCAGCGCGTCATGCGTGCCTTTCGCCTCTGCCTCGTCCCACACGGCCACGGCCAAATCATTGAAAATGAGTGACGTTTCTATAGGCCCTTCTGCCCTCTCCATGCGCCGCCGTGCTCGGCCACACGCGGCAGACACCTTGGCCCGTGAATCCGCCGCGGCATCCTGCATTGTCGTGCCGGTATGAAACTGCCCAATGACGTCAACGCAAATCGGCCCGTTCGCGTCGGGCTTCTTGTCGCGGGGCTCGAAGCTAAGACACGTTTCTGGCTTGCACAGCATCAACCGGTCGTTGACGTCGACGTGCCCTCCCGAGATATTGCAGAGCGGCCCGCGCCGTGGCGTTCCGTAGCCGCTGAACTTGCACCGTGCTGCTGTCTGGGGCTCCACTTCCTCTGCCGCCTCCTTGGGCATCAGCACGTTCTCTTCAAGGGACGGGAGTCTATCACCCCTGTCTGTAGCCCCGTCATCCCAGGGGGCTGCTGCAACCGCCGTCTCGTGGTTTTTCTCTATCGTCCGCAGCCGGCCACGGATGTTCGCCCTGCTCTCACGGGCGTCGTCAACCCGCCGCTTCAGGTCGGCAAGTTTCCTCCCTTCTTCTTGAATCATCCCGGTCAAGCCAGATGCCATTGCGTCATGTTTTTTCCTCAACCCGTCAATCTGCCACCGCAACTCGCTGATCTGGCTGTTGCTCTCAACAGGCTCTTCATGTGCCCCATCTTTCGGGGCGTCGGCCTCCGAACTATCCGATGGCGTCGAAGAGTTGGCCGTGTTGAGCGCGTCGCGTATCTCTTGCGCCTTAGCCAGAGTCGGGCACACGCCCATCTCGCCTTCGTTCATACACAAGGGGGCGGTCTTATCCCTAACAGACCATCCCCCCACTTCCGTGCATACCATGTATCGTTCAGCCGTCTTGTCATTACTCTCAGCCTTGGTCATCGGGTGTCTCCTTTTGCTGATCGGTATCGCTCTCCTTGCACAACTGGTCAATATCAAATGTTTCCGAGTCTTTTGTTACGGTGACGTCCAGGATGCACCCTCTCAGAGCAGTCATACATGAGGCACATACAAAAACCACACCTACTGTGATTTCTTTGCCGTTCTTTTGGTGCATCATGTGAAGATGATCCGTCACGCCGCAGATAATGCAGTGCATCCCGTTTTCTTCCATCACATTCTTATCCTCTGCCATCTTTCATTCGCCTCCTAGGGTAGTTTGAGTGTCGCGGCCAGGACTCGGCGGCGGAGTGCCTCGGCCTCAGTGACCAGCCGCAGCGTTTCGTGTTCCAGTTCGAGCAACCGCTCCTCGGGGGAGAGGGAATCCTCATCCTCTTGATCGTGCTTACCTGCCTCCATCCTTTCGTCTTCCGTCTCCTCTCCAAAGGTCACGCCATTCTCGAGAAGCACCGTGACCTGCGTTACCGCGACCTCGTGCATGTCGTTGGCCTCTTGATCGGCGGGGACCCCGGCGTGGTCAATTGCGCATTGGCCGGCAAGGTTTATCTGTCGACACACGTTGATGTCCCAGTAGTCGCCCGTGGACTGAAGGGCATGAAAGGCCATGGTCTCGTAGTACCGATCATGGCCAACTGTTTGGCATGGCTCAGTGTCGTTTCGCTGCGAAGCGCCGACTGTCGAAACGATGATCCGAACCTTGCCGCATTCTAGCAGCGTATTCCGCAGGAACTTACAGTAAGCGCTACAAATATGGTGCCCAGCCCAGCCGCGCTCGGTTCGCTTGACAGATGTTCCATTCATTCGGCTTCCTTCCACTTCAAAAGTCCCATCACAGCCAACACCGCGTAGCACGCCATCAGCGCCGCCTGGGCATCGGCGCCCTTGTGCAGGTCGTAGGCTACCCACACAGTGTTCGTCACACACCACACCCAGAAGCACCAACGTCGCTTGTAGACGTTCGCCACAGTGCCCACAAGCGACGCAGCCGATACCAGCCACATCCAACGGTCAAGCATCGGCAGCCTCCTTCTTTGCCCATCCTGGCGGCGGGGGCTATGGTTTGCAACATCTATGCGGCGGTGGCGGTATTGATATTGGCAGGGGAAGTTTGTATTCCCAAGCATCAACGTAATTCGCCGGGCCAGGCACATAGTGAACTTCCTTCAACACCAACCTGCGTTCCACCCGTTCGAGCCAGACAACATAGCCACGAATCACGACAGGCCGCCAAGCAAACCACCTGTGCCACTGGCGGCAACGCTCGATTCCAGCCTCTGTTCGGAAAAGCTTAATCCTCATCGGTAGACCCCTTCTTTGCTTTCTTCTCGAGCCCAACCTCGCCTTCCTTTTCGACCACGGCCCACTCGCCAGAGATCAACCCCTCCCTCAAATCGTACATGGTGATGTACTCAGTGCCGTCTTTTTCCTGCTCGGCGACGATGCGGTCCGCTTCCTCTACAAGGCGATCCGCTTCCGCCTGGCATTTCAGTTCTTCCCATTTCTCCCACACCTCGCTAGCACGCTCCCGAAGCTGCCGTAGCAGCCACTTGTCTGCCTCCATGTTGGCGAAAAACAAAAACTGTGGCGTGACAACAAAGGTGTTATTACCAACCTTATCCTTCACTGTTGAGCGCAGAACAAACGACAAGCAACCCGGAGCAACGGTCTCTTCCCTTTCGACAATGATCTCCCTCTTGTCGCCCGGCATCGACTCGAGAATCTTGGACAATTCAGCGAAGACCATTCCTTCCTTCATTCCTGTGTCTCCTTCCCTTCCGTAATATCCATATCGCGCTTCAGCCAAGGACCAAAAGACAACGCCTCTCCCTCTGTACGACCAAGCCGAATAACGCCCTTCTTATCCAAGAGCACTTTGGTTGTCCCACGTCCCATCTCAGACGCCACATGCGTGTCGAAAACACGGTACTTCAGCGTCGGTTCCAACTCCGTGAAGCCAGCCTGTTCGGCCCGTTCCACCTGCCGTTGCAGTTCGCTCTTCTTTCTCTCGACACCGAAGAACCTCGCCAGTCTCCAAAAAAAGTCATTCATCCTCTTCCCCCTCGTCGTCAAAGCGTGTCATCTCGACCGACTCCTCTTCATCGGACGCAGGTATGTCGCCCGCACCGTCGGCAACCAAGCCAATCCACACATCAAGCACCCGCTCACGCTTCACAGCCGCACGGTCGACGCCAAACCCGAACGCTTCCGCCTCTGTCACCTTGCTGATATGCTTCGCCCAAACCCGCCTAGGCTTCTTGCGCTTGCGCGGCTTTTGCTGCTTGAGCTTCATCGCACGTCACGCTTCTTTCTCGACAAAGGCCATCGCACCGGGTTGCGGCCAATTGTCGGCAACACGAATTGTGCCACATTTCGGGCACGCGTACAGACGGCATATCGTCTCAACGGGCCGGTGGAGTCCGTCATGGCCGATGGTGGCACGATGAAAGCTAATTTCAGTGAATGCCCCCGGCGGGAAGCCTTTTTCGCCCTCGAAGTTGCATGCGGCACATTTCACGATGCGCCTCCTTCCGCCGCGGGCTGGAAGTCGTCGGCCTTGGGCGCAGGGGAAAGGTGCATCTTCTGCACCTCGTCCATCGCAGCCATGACCTCCTCACGCACGCGCTTTTCCTCTTCCCGCCAAATCTCCGCAGGCCAGCCTTTTTTTGCCCCCTCGGACATCTTCACAAGGACAGCCTTCCTACAGTCAGTCATCCCGGTCCAAGTGTTCCCGTCGAAGGCGTAGAAAGCCTCACAAACAGCCTTCTCGAACGCGTTAATCTTCGTCTGGACCCTGTTGTGGGCACGCTTCACAATCATCTGATCCATCGTCTCGATGTTCATACGTGCTTCTCCTCGGCGGCGTCCGGGGCGGCCTTCGTGTCGAACTGTGGGTATTTCGGGTGATGCCAACGCTTCTCATATTCGTCGAGGACGTCCTGGTTCGATGGCTTGGCGGGCTCGAGGACGACTTCTACAGCGGCAGGGTCGCAGAATGCCAGCGCCTTGGCGCGCACGCGATCCAACGTGGCACGTCGCTCGATTTCGATCAACCTGTCCCACTCGGTCACGCAAGCGAGGCACAAGTCCGTATGCACGCCGCCCATCAGCGTGTAAGCCGTCGTCAGTTCAATCTCGCCGCAGTGGCTACACTTCATTCTTCTTCTCCTTCGGGGGTTGGGACTTCTTCCGTTCACGGTTACGCCAACTCAAGAACTGCCACCAAGCCTTCGTCATCCCGCACATGTCTCGACACTGTGCCAGCGCTACGTCCAGCAGATACGTCGCCATGCAGATGACCGCCACGCCGACAACGAAGTAGCCGAGACACATCGCCGCATAATTCGAGAGGTTCATGCTTCGTCTCCCTCAGCCTCAGCCACGCCCACGGTGGCCCGGCGCTTCGTCTGGTACGTGTAGGCCTTGACGCTTAGTCCATCGGGGCATGTCTGGCCCAGCCGGCGCAGGGCACTGACAAGAATGGCCTGCTCCCGGCGCGAATCCTTCCCTGGGAAACACGCGGCTGCCAACTCCTCACGAATGCGCCCGCCTGGCAGCGCCCACAGCAAGCCCCACCTCTCAGGCAGTTCCTCAGCCGCAACCATGTCCTTGGGGGTTAGGTAGTAACGCCGGTCGCCCATGCCGAACCCCAAGTCCGGCCGCTGTCGCCACAACTTGCCGTTGTCGCTCAAGAAATCGGCACGAGTGGCCTTGCACTCGACGAGGATGGTCGCCCGTGGATTGAAGCCTATGGCGTCGGGCTCTTCACCGCCCGTTGCGAGTTCGGTGATGACCACGGGCATCCTGCGCCGCAGCCACTTGGCGGCCAGCGCAACAAGGTCATCGTGTGTCCACTCTCTAAGCACGCTCACGTCTTCTCCTTCTGCTCGGGTGCAAGCACATCGTGTAACAACGCATCGGCCTTTTTCAGCGTTACATCCGCATCCACCACCTCCGTCTCCAAGTCCGCCTGGTGCGCCTCGAGCCAGCCCGCCAGCAGCCGCTTGATGAGCGGGTACACGTTCTTGGCGCCGACGAGTTCTTCCACCCGCGCGAATATCCCGAAGTCCCCCATGCTCGGCTCGTCGGCCGCACGCTTCGCCTCCATCTTCCGCCGCACCCGCAAGATCTCAGACCGCGGCACGACGGGAGAAGAGGCCGGCCCCTTGAGCTTCGTCGAGTAAAACGTCCCCGCCTTGATCCAATTCCGCAGCGTCTGGAAGTGACAGCCGATCCCCTTCGCCGCGTCCTTGATCGTGTAGAAAGCCTTGTCCTCAAGCTCAGTCCCGGGCAGCAACTTCGTCTCAGCCATGCCGTTTCTCCCTTAGCAATTAAACCACATGAATTATACAACCGTATTACACAAAACGCAAGAAAGAAAATGTGCAAAATCTCCGAAAGTGCCCACAAAAACCCCGATTTTCGCCTAAAATGCACGGTAGGCTAAACCACACCATACCACCATCTTACGCCACAAAGTGGAAGAAAACGACTGGGAGTTACATGCCTTTCCGGCCCATATTTGAAGCCCCGACTTTTCCCCAAAAAGTCGCTTTTTGCAAAATCGGTAGGGTGAGGTAAACCCCAAGGCAGCCAAGTCTTACACCACACAGCCTCGAGACCCGACTGGGAGTTACACCCTTTTCCGGCCCTCGTTTCAGACCCGCCAAATCAAAAACGCCCCCTACCCCCTGAATAATTACGCCCCCGAAAAGGATATAAATCTTAGGGTATAAGAGATAAAGGAAAAAAAGGAGCAGAACAGGGGCCAGAAAGGCACGTAACTCCCAGTCAAGCCAACACCAAGTCGAGGCACAACATCTTGCCATAACCAACCTTCCAACAAAAAACCACGACTTGGGAAATACGGGGTCGCTCGAGAGACCCCGGCCTTCAAAGACTCACACCCCCACCAAAAGCCAGATCGCTACCAAAACACCCCTCACCCCATACAAAGCCCCTCGAACAGAAAACCCCGACCCCCTCTTTTTTCACACCCCAAATCATTACATTGTGTAATGATCGATGCAAAAAAGGGCAAAACTGCCCACGCTCCTGCAAACACCTAAAAACCCCCTTACCCAAAACCTGCCAGTTTGCCCTCGCAAAAGATATGCCAACTCGCGCACCCGATACACGACCAAAATACCAAAGCAAGAACCTCCTAAGGGAAGAGGAAGACCAATCTTCCTACAAAGCACCCCCCCCCCACCTAGCATACCCCCAGTCAAATAGCCATCAAATAAGACCAGAAGCCGTGACCCTTAGCAAGAGCCATGCCAAAGACAGCGGGAGCCTAAGCAAGTGACAACGCAATATCAGACGGGGAAAAGTGTGGGAACGGAAGAAGGGGATACAGATGGTGAGGGGTGAGGGCCTAGCCCGTTTCAACCCAAAATGGCGTCGAAAGTTCGGAACCAAAGCCCCTAAACCCAAGCCATAGTGCGACTTAGGCCACAATAGGGACGCAATGTGTATTGTGGGGTATTGCACTTTGAAATGGTACTTCATGTTGAAATGGTCGGGGTTTGTTCGGTGTTTGGGAACGGGCCGCGGGCCGCAGA
>Ga0307928_10001104_pt1 | contig 20301 bp, 24 predicted proteins | sample AceLakmetagen232_FD_201815 | JGI IMG/M metagenome (GOLD analysis project Ga0307928, IMG submission 201815) | Saline water microbial communities from Ace Lake, Antarctica - #232 | ecosystem: Environmental > Aquatic > Non-marine Saline and Alkaline > Saline | place: Antarctica: Ace Lake... | reverse complement strand
ATGCTCTAGCTTGCTGAATGCCAGTTAACCCCCTACCAAGAGGTCCGGCTGCTTGCATCGCTAACCCTTTAATTCGCCTACCTAAATTCCACGCATCGATAAGAAGTTTTAATATACCACCTAAAGATAGGGTCAATCCAGTGGCGTACGATGCTGCCCCCTTTACCTCACTAGATAATTGTTTAGTTGCTTTAGCTGCGCGCTCAGTCATCGTAGCGCTTTTTTTCATAGAATCTGCCGCGTCAGTCATCCCAGCTTCTAATTTAGCAATCTCCTTCATAGACTTTTTCATGTCTTTAGAACCGAAGGCTTTACCAAGAGACTTTGTTAGAGATGCTCCTAATGCATCAAACTTTTTAGTAACACGCTCAGCAGCAACTTCCAGCTGTTCCATCTGTTTCGCAGTTAGATTAGGACCATTCATACCAAATTATCCTACAGTATCTTCTTCGTTTATCTGCGCACGCCTTATAAATTTTTCATCAGAACCAAGTAATGAATTAAGATCTACCTTTCTAATTGGGGCAATGTCTTTACCCTTTTTCTTGTAAACAGCATCAAGTGCTTTTCGTACGATACTGGACGGGCGAGGAATACCATATAAACGCCCTGTTGCTTGTTGTCTTTTAAAATCCATATTTACATTTTGTCCTGGCACTTTTCCTGTCTTCTTATACTGTGCCTCATCCCGATACATTTCCGGGTTCATATACAACTTAAACATATCAGAAAACGCTGATGCAATATCTATTTTTTCTGTGTAATCTTTATCTATGCCACACAGTAACATAGTTTTCTGAAAGAAATTTAATTTCTGAAAATTGGGGTCTGTTGGGAGGACTTTAAAGAAGGTACAAATAACTAAATCATTTGATAAAAAAGAACTTATTCCTTTTCCTCCGATTTTTTTTTTAGATCATCAAACGTATCCACTATGCTGGACGCATACTCATTATACCTTCCGTACAAAGTGTCTAGAACTGGAATTGACATAATTTTATTCTTTATAACATACCTAGCCATTTCTAAAGGAGAAGGATATCTTTTATGCGCTTCATAAAATTTATCCACATCCGGCTTAGCCATAGCTAATGGTTGCCCATTTATCGTAACAATTGCGCGTGCTAACGTTTCTAACTGTTCTGTAACAGCTTGGCCAACAGTTGAATTAAATTTGAAAACTTCTTCAAAAATATCACGCAATTCTAGTGGGGAAAGTGTTCTATAAACAACAATTAAATCCAAATTTTCTTCAGGGATACTAAGAACCTTTAATGGCGCAGATTGTGTATACCCACGCGTAAACAACCCATCAAAAATAGAAAAGTCTGATACAGAAATATCTGAAGGAGAAACATCCTTTTTTGACATTAAGATACCCTTTCGTTTCGTAGTACTATTCTATTATACTTCTTCGCCAGTAACTGTCCGACACTCAAATGTCATACTTACAGCCACTTTAGCCGAACTTGTATCAATATCTTTTGTTACGCTTGTTGGTACACAATCTCTATACGTAATCACACGCGTACGGAATGCTGAAGTCTCTTCACCAGTAACATCAATTGTAGGCGCTGTTTGTGGTGAATTTATATTTTCTGGCTTATGCATTACTTCGTTAATATCCACAACTTGATTGAAATCCTCTATACTGTAGATCTGCACTCCAAAAGCCTGAAAAATAGCCTTATCGTATAGCTCTACTTGGGTAACGGTGACACTGATATCCGTTCCACCCCAGATAATTTCTTTTGTTTGGGGACCACGGGGGAAATAAATTTCACGAATACGCTCATGAGTACGCGTAAAATTTGATCCAAACTTCTCAAAAGATCCGATTGGTTCACCACCAACAGTGATCGAGTATGCATAGAATACTGAATGCTGTGTATTCGGAAAAGTCGCATGTGGGTAAGTCATTTAATACACCTCTCTAACTTAGAAGCTAAGGACGAACGTGAATGTTATGTCCATCCACTGTAACCCAAAAGCTGGCTTTATTTTACCCGTTACATTAACTCTTCTGGGCTCAGAAGAATCTTGTGTAGCCGTAAGGCTTTTATACTCTGCTACAATACTTCTATCAATCAAACTATCTAAAATTGACACGGAAGATTGTTTAATAGCTCCGGGTAAAGCACCCGTAATTGGGGAATTCTTATAAATCCGCCACAAACCTTCTCTCCAATATTTCTTGACGTAATCTTTAGTATCTTGTACACCAAGATCTTCGGTGAGCGCACTAGTAGTATCTGTGGTAATCGCCATAATATTCCTGGCGACATCACCACTAATCTTAGCGGGGGATACACCGCGTTGCACCAAATAGTTCGCCTCAGCGGGACTGTAATTATCATCGAACGTAACACCTGGAATAGTCTCATCAGAGATTGTCCGACCAATACCTACTGAACAAAGTTTGCCTGCTAACGCCGCATTATAGAAGCGCATATCATATGTATCAGTGACCCCAATACCGCCAACTTGCGTTGTAGTATTCGGAACCGCAGGAGCAACCATGCGCTCATGTGCATAACTCTGCGCAAACGTAGCTACAGCAACATATCCCTGTGCCTTCTCTAACGCACCGATAACTGTACGTTCTTGTTTGTTCTCGGGCTGTGAGGCCACAACCGCGTGGTTAAACAAAATCGTAGCTGCAGTCGTGGTATCCAACGTTCCAGAACTCATAGGAACCAAAAGTAATTTATAGTCTGTGATTTTCTCTAACGCAGTTATTACCTCTGTGAACTCTACTTCTAATTCAGAATTCGTAGGATTCTCACGGTCCACGGCCAAACGCGTATCCAACTGCGCTATAATTACACCGTTTGAACCAGCGTTTAATGCGAGCATTCCACCTACCGATACATCATTAATTTCCCCATCACTTTTTATAGTATTACCATGATCTGCGTAAATCAAATTTTCATCGAAATACAGTGTGGGAGTATACGCGGACGCTGCTCGCGTATCTGTATACGTGGTATAGTAATACTCCCCAGCCGTAGGGGCATCCGCCGCACCAGCCCAGGAGACTGTATTCCCAATTAATGTATAATCTGTCGTAGCTACATATTTCGAAATACCGGGCAAATCACCAATACTTGCAATAGCATTTACCGCCGTAGGTGCACTGAGGGTATCTGTACTTCCAGTCCCCCTAAGAATTTTCTCATTAGTGATTACCCGATACACATCGCCTGTACCGATAATCACAGGAAACCGCTCATAAGCAGCGGGGGCAACGTTACCAGTGTCGTTTACAATCCGTACTATAATGCCGGGTATGCGTATTGCCATAATTATCTCCTATCACACACACATATGCGAAGTTAGGCCATCAATTACCTGTTAAAGACTACCACTAAACCTTTTCAAATATTTAACTATTGTATGTACTTATTCAAATTCCATTTTTGCAGAAACATCGACAATAATATCACCTAAGGTTAATCTCTCATGTTCTATATTATCTTCCCAACGACCCAGTACTGTTAGTCCCAGCGTTTTTGTGTACACTGGGTGATCTATTCCGGGCTCAAAACGTTCCCCATCGCTACCAATGCTTAACCCCTCTGGTAAAACCAAATAATTTTGATCAAAATAGTACTTTGCATCTGGGTGTGATAAGAAGACGCACACAACATCAGTTAATCTATCACGTTCTTCCCCAGTATTTGCCCATATTTCAATGTCCAACGATACATTAAAGTCCCCGCCATATGATTTTATTTCATTTACAGTTGTAGAATCAACTACTTCAGTATCATTCCTAAGAAGATCTCTAGAAAATGAAACATATTCCATGGCTCCAGTAGCATCCCCCACAGTTACAAACGGTAACTCTGGACGGGTAGTCCATGACCCTTCCTTTACTGAATATGGTTTATTTGAAAACACATAATTCTTTGTTCCATCATAAAACTGTAATTGTCCCTTAGAATTAGCATAAAAAATATAGTTAAGATATTTAACTACAAAATCTTTAATAAACCATGTTCCACGAAACCATGTAGTTAACGCAGCCATAATTAACTCCCAACCTCATAAGAAATATTATATATGCTACTACGTGGATCCAATTCTACCATATCAAAGTGTTGAGATACCAAAATATTTTCAATATAAATAGGGGTATAGTTAATTATCTGAAAACGCTGACTTGTTGCGCTTCTAATCACAATGTCATGTTCCGCTACTTGTGGACTATACGGCGGCGGTACCGTCCAAAAATCCGACCGAGTTTCTCTTAAAAGACCTCCATCAGTAATTACAAAATCTGACTGAACGCCTGGGAATGCAAGCAAAAATGCATTCGGTTTATTCCGGCTACGAATCTTAGAATTAGACTTCCTCCATTGATCGAACCCAAATAAGGATCTTTGAAAACCATCCCCGTCATCCACCACAGGTTGCATGCCGGAAAAGTTGACCTTTGGATTAATCGTACCAAAATTAAAAATTGACGTATTCGTGCTTGTAAATGGGGGCGTATTAAACACCACATAAGCGGCATCAGGGATTGCCACACCCTCATTTGTCATCTCATCTTGGTATAAATCGAACGCATATTCTGATCGATCTTCAATAAACGAATACTTATCTACTGCGGACTCCCACACAGAAGTCGTAGCAGACGCCTGTACAGTCGCTGTAAGCGTTCCAATATCTGGATAGGACGTACCCCTGTCAGTGGTCGCTGACCACAAGCAGTACCGCATATAACCCGTGTCAGGGTCAACCGAGTAGGACCCCGCAGACGCAGTTTCGGTAATCGTGCTTACACTGCGTGCACTTTTTTGGAACGTAGTCCCATAACGCGACTTGCGCTGCAGCAAGTAACACGCCTCCCCACCGACCTCAAGTAAGGTCATATTTTGCTTCACGGCTAAACTTAGAATTCTAGTTGATCGCCGTGTCTTATATGGGCGTACCCAGAAAGGCAATTAATCAAACTCCGCAGTAAGTTCAAATTTTACAGCATCACCAGGACCAGTCCACGACGGCGATACCACATACGCATGCAATGTCCACCAGCCCGCTTCATCCCAATCACCATCCTGCACGGTGTATTGGAGTGTTGTGTACTCCCCCATTGCATCAGCCGGACCTAACTCAGCTACCCACGTAATACGTTTGCCAGACGGCTTACGCACAACAAAAGATAAAGATGTCGCATCAGATATGGCTTGCCCAGCAGCTACTCTAATAACCGTTCCGATAGTTTCAACATAATGTTTGCTCATGTTTTTTTTACCTACCTCTAAATAAAGAATTTTCTGCAAATATGAATTTATAATTAATGTTGTATCTACATATGATTTGCCTAAAAATGCAGAAAATGAATCATTATCATCCATCAATTTACTAATATATGAATCAAGTAAAAGCATATTATACGAATGCACTACTCAACATACGCGACCAAAAACCACTAGGCATAGCAGACAATTGCCGTGCAGCACGCACACCACCAGGCATCCATTGGAACATAACCATACCTTTTGAACGGTACTGTTGTTTAAACTGCATAAGCTGCTTATCAAAACGCGAAGTCAATGTAGCCAAGTATTGCGATATCTTCCCAAAATGATCAATCACTAGGCTATTACCGCCTAATGAATAACTATAATCTGTATCTATCGCGAATATTCCTTGCGATTCTAATGCCGCAATTACGGCTGCGTCTGTAAGAATCATCCCATATTGTCCCCACGGAAAGTTTGCGGGACTAAACCCAGTGTACGGAGAAACTGCATTGATCATCTGTGCGCCACGTTCTAAGTAGTATATCAAATGTTTATCATCGTATCCGTAGAACATCTGTACAGACGGGTCATTCTCGGCATTGTCCATATTTTCGATAGGATCCGAGATAGACTTCCTAGCTTTATCCACCTGAACACGCAAAGCAGCCGCACGCGCAAAGAACACCGCAGGCTCGCTTTTTATGAATATATTCTGATTAATAATCTCACCACGCAGAACACAGCGGAACGCAGCAAGGTATTCCCGAGTATATGTAGACGTATCTAAGTTATACTGGTATACACCAGGAGCGGGATGCACGATTTCTGCACTACCGCTTGGACCAAATGTTAGTGTAATTGCAGTAGTATTATTTGAAATATCAATAAGAGTAAATGTACTCGTCCCGTAGACATCAACAAGAGTGTCCGTGTTTGGATCCCGAACAAAGATAGTTAAATACTCTGTTTGGTTTGCAAGAAACACATCAAAGTCTGTAAATGACTGCGCCATCAAGTACCACCAAATAGTACCTTTTTAAGATCGCGAACAGAAGCATCGAATTTACGTGCTTCAGAATTCAGGTACATTAATTTAACTTGCTTGTCGTCTTTATCCACCAAATCTATAGAAAATTTAAAAGATTTTCCTAAACGTTTCGCAGACGTAAGCTCGAATCCCTGCATATGTAAATACGCAGCAAAGCTTAAATCATTAGTGTACAATATGTTAGACATGCTCTAAGTTCCAGTGGTCAAATACAAAACCTACTCGATAATCCTCATCAACGATTGCCACAAAATTAGCATCATCCAAACTACCTGACCCAATTACTTCTAACACTTCATTAGCAAATAACCTATGGGAGACTGCGCTTCCAGGCTCAAGCTCATCAAGAATTGATGACCCCGTTACCTGTGCAATAATCTCTTTAGACTCTTTACGCATACCTGACGCAACACTTTTCATCTTACTTTTTTCAGAAGTTTGCGATAAGATATACTCACTATACAAATGAAAACCAAGATCTTTTACACGCGCATTAATAAATGACACACAATGTTGGATAGCATTGATCTCAGAGGCGCGCTCAAGAATACCGATAAAAGAATCCTTTGTTACGCCGCGTGTAATATACCAATGTTTATCTTTTGGTTCTTTTTTATGATTCCCAATAACCTTAGTAATAAAAGACCCAAACGTACCTTTTGATGCTTTTTTAAGAAGTTTGGTACTTCCACTGAAGGTATCGAACAAGAAGATATGAAGACTTTCTAACCATTCTTCTGGGTGTGCAATATCCGCTTTCTTTGCAAAGTCAAGTATCTTATCTATATCGCCGTCATTACTTTCCCAAAATGATTCCCAATTTTCTTTATGCACCTCTGGGAAATGATAAAAATTATAAGGAATATCCATTCCCAGCCCATGTTTCTGTGCGGTAAGTAGCGGCATTTCTCTCTCCTATTATGATAAGTATGGGGGAAACTTTCGTCTCCCCCATACTTTTTCTTATCCTTCTTGAATTAATCTGTTAGACTGGTCTCTTGCCCAATCTTGAATTTTAGGAAACACACCATTTGCAACCAAATAATTATAATCATTAATATTTAGGATCTCTTCTTGCTCAAGCAAACGTTCCATCGCTTGTTGCTCAGTCAACGCAGCATGCCGCGCCTTCAAGCAAATATCCCCAACCTTGGTATTAACATCGGTATGCCCAAGCTGACTTTTTGACACAGGAGGATTTTTCTTACGAAGCTCGTTACGCTTGTTTCCCTTACCATGATCTAAGATGGCACTGATCTTATTTGCCATAGCGTCTTTACGCCCCTTATTCTCAAGGTAGTAATCCTCAGCAAACTCTGGATCTAAAACCTCTAAAATTTCAGAACGTACAAGTTTGTACAAATCCATGCACTCGCTTAAAAGCTTAGGAACAACTTGGTCTGAAAGACATACAGGATCATTCCCTGGAGGAACTACAACGACGTCTACCATAGCGCCATTACGAACTTCCATAACAACGTTTGCCGGTTCTTTACCCGTTACTTTATGGTAGCAATTTTTTACCCAGACTTCAGAACCATCTGCGAACAACGATTGGAGTGTTAATCTTTTGTACTGTTTCGATTCTCTTTTTTTTACCATTACCTTCTCCTCAGTTTGACTTTTCGTTTCGGTACGTAATTGCACCATTGTACAAAGTCTACTCTCATACGAATAAAAAGTTTAAGTGTTGTATAAAAAAATGGGGGATGCTAATGAATAGCACCCCCCTATGTTATATCGGGCGTTATAAGCGTTACTTGCGCGAACGCTTAAGATTCTCAGAGCGTTTTCGCAAACGTGCTTTTCTACTTTCTCGAAAAGACTCAAGCATATCTTTTGCTTTTTTGCGTTTTGCTGCGATAGCCTTAAGACGTCTCTTAATAGCCGCTTTCTTCGTAGTCGGTGACCTACGAACCTTGCGAGTAGCTGCGCGTGCTTTTTCGACTCGCTGACTAGGCTGTTGTACCGCACCCTTAACTTTAGGGATACGAGATCGGCCCTCTTCCAAAACCCTAGCTAACGCCCGCTTAATCAGTGAAAAACCATCTGGTCCACAACCATCCAATTTTGCACAGTAGTAATCCACTTTAGCAGCCAAATCGTGATGACCTTCACGCTCAAAATACTCAGCGGAAAGATCTAGACGATTTTGCACTGCTTCTTTGGAAAATGTACTAGCTTTATTCTGGTTGGACTTTTTTGTCCTACGGTCCATTTCATCCTCCGCAATATACAAAGCCGCTAGTGTAATTTCACTACGGAATGATTAGAAAAAATATACTACTTACAGTAATATAATACTGTAAGTAGTACATTAATCATCAACTTACTTCTTAAGTCTTGGACCCGAGGGCCACACCAGCTGGATTGACCAGAACCTGACTGATCAACTCATACCAGAACCAACCTTGACGAGGTCTACCTTCCATGAACTCATTTACTGGCTCAGAGAAAAGCTCGACACGAATAGGCATACCACCCAAGTACTCAGGAGCAGTAACGGCCACAACTTCGCCAGGTTCCAAAATCTCAAAAGTCTGAGTACCGGCAGTTGTGATAATCATGGCATTCAATACTGTACCAATATAACCAGCCAAGATTAATTCGCGTTGGGTAACTGGATCAACCTGTTGTGACAAGGTATTCACCAGATCGCTAACTTCTTGACGATGAATAATGAACTTATCACAAATCAACCGATGCCGTTCAATCTGGTACCGGATGGATTCCAACGCAGCCAAGTTAAGAGTGGCAAACGCTGTGGTTGTGTTTACTTGATTAGCACCAGATTGCAACAGATTAATCAGCGCCAAATCTTCTTGATACTCAATCGCCATACGCGCACGATCTTGGACACGTGCTAAGATATCATACTGCGCACGATACTTGTCTTTGATCTCGATTGAGGGATAAGCAGTTACTTCAAACTCTGGGGGATAGATGTAACGTCCCTCGACAACGGATTGTGGAGTCTGACCATCTTCTGCGATGACCCAGGCCTTCACATATACATCCTTGTCGTAACGAACCACTTCACCGGCTTTTACGGTTCTTGGCGCGAATACTTTGCGTGCAAGTCCCTCATAGTCGATAACTTCTTTGATCGGATTTAAGAGACCCTGGCCGACCTGACGGAATCCTTCACTACTTGGATCCGAAAATGCTTCTCGAATGATAGCATCGCTCTCATCAGCGCCCATTCCATCACCGGCAAACGAAGCGCTTTTTTGCAGATCAACAGTATATGATCCGTCACTGATCGAATCCAACACATGTTGGATCGTATGCAGCGCTTCTTTGGTGTTCGAGGCGTTCAGTTCGCCGCGATTGTTAAACATACGTTCGTTGGCGGAACGAGACAACGATCCAGACCGACGGGTACGTCCAACGTTTAGGGGATTAAACTCGTCCCCAGTGGCCCGGTCTACATTTACCATGCCGGAAGCCTTCTTTACATAGGGATTAATCTTACTCATTTGCTTCCTCCTTAAAAAATCAAACGGTTAATATTGGAATAGACTCCCGGCCTACCCAATTATGCAGCTACCGTAACCTGTTGTACGCCCAAGAAAGGATCAGACGCGGTAGGAACTTTAACCACACGGCCACAAGCAGAAGTATACGTACCAACGGTAGTCCACAGACTGTTTGCGTCAGAATACAACGTAGAATTCAGTGTATAAGTCTGGGTAGGATCATACTGATCGGTATAAAGCAGTGCATCACCAGTACAAACGGTAATCTTACTTGATCCGAGAGTATCATTAGGCTGACGATCATAATTCTGACCAGCAGCAGTCCACTGAGTGGACACGTTATCCCAGTACACTTCAGCGTTTTGCACGGTATAGCGGTACCACACAAGAACACTAGCTAACGCAGCAATCGCTCCGCCAGCAACGCGGGTTACGACACCATTAGCCGCTGCGATGGTATAGTCAACACCCTGGGTATAAACTGTCGCACCATCTGCACTGGTTACTTTTACAAAAGCAGTACTAGATACATTACCCTTGCTCAAGTTAATCGTACCAGCGGCACTGAACGTACCTGCTTCAACAGTTGCACGCAACCAACTTGCGGCAGCATCTTTCCAGAAAGTACCGATAGGCACTGTTCCAGATGCGCCAGTAGTAGCGACAGCCGATCCACCGGAGGTTGTTAAAAACGCAACCATACCAGCATAGATATTAACATTACCGTCAACATCGAAGAACGGGCGAGAATAAGCATAACCTCTTTTTTTATCTAGCATGTTTCTTTCCTCTTTTAGTTTTGGCGGTTCAAAATCAAAGTGTTTATAAGTGAACTTTAATTCCGGCTAATGCCAGAAAGCTTCGGCTTAGGCAACGCCATACTAATCCGCTCGATGTCTTGAGCATGCGCAGTTGCACTCGTTGCAGTTGAGAGAGGCAAAGACGCCCGAGATGCACGTGCACGCATTTTCGCAGCACGTTCACTACGCACATCTTCTTCCATCTCGTCCATGTCTACTGGCTCGCCAATATCCATGTCACCGATTTGCGATTCCAAATCCACAAAAGATTCGTCAGACATGTCCAAGTACTCTTCTGCTTTTTTAAGTGCGGCCTCAAAATGAGGAACTACAGCACTTGCGAATACTTTTTCAATTACTCGGCCAGGATTTTCCACATCCAAGTCACTCAGCATTTCAAACCAAGCACCTTTTAGTGGATTGTCTTCTAGATTCTTTTGTTGTGCAGTCAAAGCTAAACGGAAAGCGCGAGCAAATCTTCGACCGAAATCATTAGCATAAGATTCCTTGTTAAAGGATGCTTCCACGTCAGTTTGGTCAGGCTCAACACGTGCTACCTGCTCTACTTCAACTTGGTCTTCATCAGATCCTAGTTTTTCTGGGAAAGACGGCTTATTGTCATCACCCAATCCTGGTTTGTTACCTAAGCCGGGCTTATCACCCAATCCAGGTTTGTCGCCCAATCCAGGCTTATCATCTAGGCCAGGCTTTGACTGCATTCCAGGTTTACCATTTCTTTTCTCATCAATCTTTTGCTTCAGAGCGTCAGGCAATCCTCTACGCTTACGATTCTGCATACCTGGGGGTTGATTATCTTTCTTCCCTGGCAAAACATCGTCGCCATCATCGTCGCCATCATCTCCTTCATCTTTATCGAAAAGCGGCTCAGCTGAATACTTTTGCATGGCAGCTTCCATGCCCATCTCAAATACATCTTTGATTACTGCTTTAGCAAAAGCTTCTGTGGTAAATTCTTCCGCAGCGTCTGTGTTAGCAATCGTGTAGTACGCATCGTCTGTGTACTTGTCTACCACGACCCACGCATCACCAGATGCACTAAGATCCATAGCCATATGAGATGCTTTGAGGCGGTACTGGCCCCAATCTTCAGGCTTGGATTTAATGGTTCCCTTGGCAGGTGGGGGTACTTGTTGCTTGTATTTCTTGTTCTCTGGGGTGCCGTACTCGAAATCTAGCTCTTCAGCTTTCTTCTCAGTCTTCGCCTGTACTTTAGCTTGCAACCGAGCTTTGCGAGCCGCACGAAGTGCTGCATTGTTCTTAGCGTTAGGCATTTTTAAATCCTCCTTACGGACTAATCGATTAGTACTGTTCTGTAAACCGAATTCTCCAGACGAAACTCCAGAAGAATCCTCTTTCTTGACTTCTTCAAGACGTTTTTCAAAATCGGTAGATTCGCCGGATTCACCTTGCATCATATTAACTAATGTATTTACCGACGTTGACAAACCTTCTAATTGATCTCCGATGTTTGTAACTTTCTTATCAAGCTCTTCTATCTTCTTTTCTTGTTCTTTCTTTTCTCGAATTTCTTTCTCAATATCTTGCTCAATCTCTTCTTTAGATTTTTGAGGAGCAGGTGCGCCAGGTGCTCCTGGGGGCATTGGAGGCTTAGGCATTGCACCTGGCGCAGGAGGTTGCGGTTTAGGCAGGCCACCTGGCATAGGGGCACCACCTGGAGGTGCAGTTACAGGATCTTGTCCGGGAGGTGCAGGAGCAGCGCCTGGTGCAGACGGCATGGGAGCTTGTTGGGCACGCTTTGCAAACGCAGCGGTCTTTTTTGCTACACGTGTTCGAATGCCCTGTAATGCTTTTGCCATGCTAGCTCCTAACTATACCCAATTATGCTGTTAATTAAAAATTTAATTAAACTTTCGTTTAACTTTTATTAAGAAAATAATTGATCAGCTAAACGCAACATTGCTTCTGGTAACTTTCCTGAATTTGCTGCAAAAAATCTAGCTATTTCATGTTGATCAGAATCACTAACCAATGTCGATAATATCGAAAATGCTGCACGAAGATCATTAACACTAGCTTTCTTAGCTGCGTATCTTAACAAAGCTTGTGTCGTTGCCTTAGGATCAGCAGGATTTCCAACAGCTGATAACTCCTGGTATTCAACCCCCTCACAATCCTCATACACAAGCTGCCCATCAATGTGCGACATCTTATAAAATTGGAGATGATTACATAAATTTCTATCACTGGTTGCACGTTTATTACAAATACTACAAGTTACCGCTTCGCAAATACACCCCATTGAAAATGAATCTATCTCACCACTAAGTAACCCATTTGCCATAGGTGGATCTTTTGATGTATCCATAGCAACGAGGGTTAACACATGCTTGTCGTCACGATCACCAGTGACATAATATGCATCAGGAATAAACCCGCGTGCCGTCTTTGGGTCATCCGCAGCATGCTCTACATGTAGTGGATCATTACGAAGTGTTTGAAATACTAAACAACGATGTGCTGCAGAAAAGCGCATCAATTCATCATGCTTAAAATTATCACCATTATTATTAGGTATGTCTGCAGTTACAGCACGAGGAATTGGGAAGATATAATCATTAATATCGTCAGATATGTCATAAACCTTTGATACAGCCGTCAAGACATCCTTTGATAGGAGATTAAGAGCAGTCTCAATCCCCTCTTGCTCAGTTTTCTTTATATCGTCGTTTTGTGCAGCCAACTTAGAAAAGCGACCAGAGGATTGATAAACGCCAACAATAGGTGCCTTAGCTACCTTGTAGAATGCCATAATACTCTCCTGTACATAAAGTAGTAACGAGGAGTATTATACGGCACTTATTGTATGATTATTTAACTGCTGATATGATAAGGACTTACTTCTTATGCAGATTCAACCTTTTCTTCATCCTTGCCTTCATCCTTGCCTTCATCAACATTTTTTTGAGCTTGCTGCTCAGCAGCAGTAACTCCCTGGCCACACTTTCCACAAACTGTCCCGCCACGAGGGATCTTCGCACCACAGCGGCACAAAACGTCTTCAATAGGTGCAACACCTGTTTTTTTAAAGCTCATCATTTTCATCCTTTACGCAAAAGCGTTTGTAATCACAGTGAAAACAGTACTTATAATCAAAATTCTGAGAATATTCACAACCATTTGAAAGCAACTTACGTACATTACTGTACTTTTCCTCCGCTTCTTCCATCATTGCCTCTGATATCTCGTACTCGTGCCTACCCTTCTTCTTGTCTACTTCCTTAAGATATATATACATACCGCTAACTTTAGCATCTGGGTCTATCTTTTGGCGAACCCAAATACCATATGAAGGCAACTGGACTGAAGCAAGCTCAGCCTTCTTTGAAGCAACCTGCCCAGACTTATAGTCTACCACACGATAATGGTTTTCACCTAATTTATCTACCCTATCAGACTTAAGCCAAACAACTGCTCCACCAATAGCAATCTTTGCTAACTTTTCAACACTAAATACATTGGGTGGCTCTTCTAAAGACTTTATGTATTCAATATATTTTTTAAGCATCATTTTAATTTTCTTTACATCATCAGGTTCTAACATTCCTGACTTTAGTTTTTCCTTTACTTTATACGTCGCATATGCTTTTTTAAAAAAATGTGACGCATCTTTGCGCCAGTTTATCTTACTAGACATGCCGACTTTATGACAGTCCTCTAGTACCTTGTGTGCAATATTCCCAATCACAAAATACTTATTATCTTTTTGCTTAAAGGGTTGAGACAGATATGTGTACTTAAACAACCTACGACACCCATAAAACGTATCAATTTTTGTCGGAGATAACGTCAGAGTTTTTGGGTCTTTAGCCATGCCACCACTCCAATAAATGCTCGGTGTTTACCTGGCAGCGTTGCAAAAGACTTCGTAAGCTTATCAACTACAGGATCTTTGCGGTATGCCATAAAATAATACGCCGCCGTAGTAAACCGTTTAGCATGCCGTCCTGCAGCTGTACGTGCATTATACCCAATCGGTGCAAGGTGTTGCTCAAACAACATATTCATCGCGTACCCACGTACCTCAAAATACGTGCGCCAAGGTGCTGGCAGTGGTGCAGCAAAGATTAAAAAAAGTAAAAACCATAAAGAAAAAAATGAAAGTAACGCTCCCAAAGCTAATATCTGTGGGAACAAGTATTTAACAGAGAATAACGTATGAGTATCCCTGTCTACCATATGCACATATTCATGTGAAAGAATTTTAACAGCTTTATGCTTGGATTTCTCTAACCACTCTTTAGACGGGAAATACACAGTATTGCCAATAACAGTAGTATAATTACTCATAAAATCTTTATTGAAAAACAAAAGTACACTCATAACCTTCATAAATATGCTTTCATTTTTAAACTTTATTTTTGCACCCTTTATATCCTTTTTGACTACATTATCAAAAAATTCTTTTAGGATATCAGGCATTTTTTGACCCCTTATTGTAGTCAGCTATGCTCGCGATTAATTCGTCTATGGTCATATTACCTCGTAAATATGTTCTAAAATCCCCCATTTCAATATTAGGACACGTTTTATTCGTATTAGGATCCTCATAATGTCCAAAGACGTCTTCAACAGTAAGCTCTAAGAAATCTAGCAAACTCCATACAAGAAATTTAGCACGATTTAATTGGGCTGCAGTAAACACATCTACACCAACTAAACAGATACCAATACTTTCCCCATTACGGCCAGCAACATGTGCCCCAATCTCATCTGGAGAAAATGTAGGATCATCATCAAAATGTCTTCCAGGCTGTATTTGCCCATCAAGAAATGGGAAGTACTTCACGTCAGGAAAAGGCCTACCATTCAAAATAATATAATGATACCCTACACCTGACCACCCACGCTTTTTATGCCATTCATCAAATACGAGAACATCACCATACGCGGAGGCTGAACAATGTATGAATATTTTTTTAACTTTTAATTTTGTAGCCATTATATTTTAAACTCCTTTTCATCTAACAGATCATCAATCCCTTCATCCGTTGTTTCTTCAAGATACGAACTCAATTCCTCAAATTTTGAATAGAAGTTATTTTCAGAATTCATAGCCAATGCATCATCTACCACTTCTGCTACGTCATCCGCATGAATCATGCCTTCTTTATTCGTGTACTCCTCAACACCATCACTGATAGCATCAGAAATCTCGCTAACAACACCAGAGATATGCCGATCACGTAAATATGGATTATATCCAGCACGCTTTTTACTTACCTCTTTCAAAGCTTTTGAAGCTGGAGGCATACCCGGCGCAGGGGGTTTACCGGGCTTACCTGGAGGGCCTGCCATAGGAGACTGGGGTGCCTGTTGTCCAGGAATGCCATAAATTTCTGGGTGCTCTTGTTTATACGTGCGTTCCTCAGAAATATTCTTACGCTCAGACTCAATGTCTACACCAGCACCCATAGCGTACGTTCTGTCGGAAACAACCCCCCGCTCTTTGAGATCGCGCCAAACATTAAGAATCGCAACGTCCTGCAGTGATTCTAATGTTTTCTTCCATTTAATCTTAGGAAGAATTAATTCAACTTCGTCTAACGGTTTTTTAATACGTATCCTATGCTCTAGTTCAGCAGGAGTCCGTTTATAAAATTCATGAATCTGTGCAATTGGTTTACAAATCTTACGAATCATCCATTGATTTTCAAACATCATACGCAAAGCAAACAGACGTTGTAATAGTGTTTGCATGCCTACAACACTAGACGCGAACGACGCTTCACCGACAAGGAATGACTTAGAAACACCTAACCCAATAAGCTTAACACGCTCAATAAAGTCCCATTCTTTGGACAAGGACAGCATACGGTCAGACACACCAACAAGCTCTGCGCTAACGTTATGGTGCATAATGATCGCACCAAGTGGATCTGATTCAGCCATAGACAACATTTCTGCGAAAGCTGCCTCATCATCCTCATCCGGCAACCACCCAGTAGTCGGATCACCGAGTTTAAATATTCGAAGCGGTGCAGCATTTCTTTGTGCAACAGCTAATGCCGCATTCACTAAGAAATCTTCATACATAATAATACGATAAATACGCGAATACAACGAAGTTCCACGTACATCCGTTGACACAGATTGGCGTGCTAGGAAGGTAGTATTAAGTGGATCTAACGGGACTTCCTTATTCGCACGGAAAGCATTTACTACTTCTTTTGGTAGTATCTTTTGCAATTGGCGGATTCTAGGATCAGTCGAATTCAACAATCTTTTAATTTCAGGTGTAGGCAACAACCACAGTAATGGTTGTTCCGCGACCAGCCCAATACCTTCCGCTCTAACGTAATCTGGATTATGCGGAATTATCCTATTCCAAATACCCCGCGTAGCATCAAACATATTATGTAAAACAAGTTCACCAGAAACAAGATAATCGCGTGTAAAACCAGTAAGTTTTGGCAAAAGATTTAATTCAGAAAACATATCTTCATAAATATGTTTAATGTGCTTATCATCTATTCCTGCCAAATCAAACTCTGACCAAGGAAGTTCAGCGTACATATCTGTAGCTGTGGCTACCGCTGCATCGCGTTTGTACACTTCTCTGAAAATAGAGTTAGCTACCGCTCTATTTTTTGGGTAATAAAATTTATCAGGAGTAGACCAACGATAATCATAATAAAGCGGAGATTGCGCTAAAGACTGTCCACCACCACGCGACGCACTACCTGCTCCAGCACCACCACCAAGGGATCCCATAGACCCACGCCGTACAAGGCCCTTACTACCATGCATAGCAAAAGGTGGACGACGAGGTGCTGGTCCACGATCTAATGATGCATCATAAGGCGAAGTAACCGCAGCCCTACGAATATTGGAATGCTCACCAGCAGTTATTATTAATTTTCCATTACGCGCCATTTTTAAGCCTGCCAAAAAATATCAGAAGAGGTTAATAAAAGTAACAATTTTTCTTCTAACCTAGTTGGAGCGCATTCTTTACACGTGTGGCACCCAGAATACGGACAAACACCTTTATAAAACATAACATAGTCAGATACGCCACAAACAGGATTATGTACCCCCGTTGTAGCTACAGACTCGCACGCTATAGAGGTGTCAGACATGCAGACATCCGCATGAGAATCAAACATTAGATGTGAAGTATTCACTTTCATTAATTGCAATCTTCTTTATCGTTTCGATGTTTACAGCATCACCAAGATTAAATAATGCCTGCAACGTTGCTTCTCTTGCTTGAGAGTCTGTTAGATTATACTTAGAACGCAGAACTACCATTGCATGACCTAATGGGCCTAAAAACTCAACAGACCCATCTCCAAGATCTAAAGAGTACATTCTAGAAAACCTATCATAATAAAGCTGCATAATTATCTCCGATCCTTACTAGAAAATAATTTTTGTGCAGATTTAATTTGTATGTACTCCTGATGCGACGCAACAATCGACGTTACTTCCTCTACTGCGCTGTGCAATACACCTTGTGCAGGCCCATCCCATAAATCATATCTTTTTGCGCTTGTAACATTTAATACATTACTTGAATTCTTTTTATACTCATCAGGAATAGATTCAACATTATCCACAACATAATCTGAAAAAACTTTTACTAAATTTGCAATTACAGTAGTACACTCTTCAGGGGTTCCATCATCTAAATCCGCAGCATCTAAATACGCTAAACGAGAATTTGCAAAAGACAACATCTCTGCTAACTTCTGAAGCCGCGCTTTATCACGCGTTATCGCAGCACTTTTTGTACCGTCGTTTGTGCTTGACACTAGGTCTAAAGCTGCCATCGCGTCTACCACAGTTTTACCAACCACACGCATCGAACGCACAAAGTGATCAATAGATGACGTTTGTTCCAACGTAGACAACCCAGCAGAACGTGTCATCTCAGTACGATCTAATTTATTTAAAATATTTTCCGCATTCTTCTCTAATTCATACGCTTTTGCCAATTTCTTCGATAAGGGTTTATCTACATCCTCTGCCGAGATAACCAACTCAACTGAGGGAGCATGCGCTTCCTTTTTCGTAGTTCCAACCACACGAACGTGTACGCCTTCACTATCAGCCCGTACAAAACGACACACATATCCATTATTTAAACAAACAAGATTTCCAGCGCGCACAGTTGTAAACGGGCCATTATTAAGAATTTCTCGTGCATAACTTTTAGATTCATTCATCGCATATGTGATAGCAGCAGGCGGATATTCAGCATCCTCCAACACAGCTTCGATTTCGTCCCAGTTCCACCCCATTGTCCAATATGCGACTGCACTTTGTTTAGCTTCCTCTTTCGTATCTGCCTCTGATACGATAAGGATATGATCTTGCTTAGCCAACTTTTTGCGCTTATCATCATCTTTAATTGACCCAGAGATATTTCTCGAAAGGTCATCCCAAGCAATGCTACCGCTAACTTTCATAGCTACCTCACTATTCGGCGTCTATTTTACAGACTGTACCCTTACAAATACATAACTCTTCTGCAGTTCCGCCTTTAAGCTCTAAAACATATTTAGCCTTAGACGTCCACTTATCAGAAGTTCCTGGCTTCGCATCTTCAATTACATCACCGACAATCAAATCATTTCCATCGTCCAAAAGGAAAAGAATATCTATAGGAAAATCAACAGCACCCATATGGAAGGTTACTTGCTGTTGCGGGTAAAAGGGAAAGAGCATACCCTCGCCATCATCCAAACCATCAACAACTTCAAGCCCAGCCGCTTTAGCCATTGCATCTTCAGCTACTAGTGCGGAGAACTCGTGATCGCCAACACGGACAGCCGTAACGCTAAGATTATGCGCTGCTACGCGTTTACTCGCAGTTGTCATATCAAGTTCAAGAGCGGGGTCGTCCGACTCCCCGAAATCTAGTGTTCTTTCTGGCTCTTTTCGCCAATCTTCTGGTGCTTCCTCTGTCTCAGTTTTAAATGTATTACTTTGCAGTGCTGAGGATAATTCAGTGTACAGTTCACGTAAAACAGACGGATCATATATACGTGCAATAGCCGCTGTAAGCCGTTGAACAACCGTCATTGCCGTATTAGGGTCTACTTTAAGAAACATAGACTGCAGTACAGGATTGTCAAACACAGCGTTCTCAGGAATCGAAGTAGCATATGCATCAAGCAATGTAAGAACAGATCTCTGTCCCTGCTCATAATTTGAAAAATCTTGAGCTAAGAGAGACATAAACGCAGCAGACAATACTGCTGGATCAACATCTCCACTTGCTTTAAATTTTTTCCAAGCAGGAAGAAACTCATCTTCAAATTCTTTAAGTGAATCAATAACCGTATTCAAATGAAAAGATGCCGTATTATCCTTAACACTGTTTGAATTTAAAAGATCTGATAAACTAGTATCTGATAACGTAAAATTTTTAAATCTATAAAAACACTCACTTGTAGAAAACCCGTCTTCCTTTACCCCGTAAATATGTTTATGTCGATCCGACCAAATTACGTCTATCAAATACGTTTCTGCACTGTCTATTGACTCAAACTTTTTAATTGATTTTCCATAATAACACTGCGCTACTACAGCATACTCATTTGATAATACCTCATCATCGTCTAAATTTAATTCAGACAAACTAAAATTTTCAAAAGTATAATTACAATAATCGGTACCAAAACCATCTTCCGTTATATTGTGGGCATTTGTTATTACCTCTAATACATACTTTT
>Ga0307928_10001101_pt1 | contig 20334 bp, 22 predicted proteins | sample AceLakmetagen232_FD_201815 | JGI IMG/M metagenome (GOLD analysis project Ga0307928, IMG submission 201815) | Saline water microbial communities from Ace Lake, Antarctica - #232 | ecosystem: Environmental > Aquatic > Non-marine Saline and Alkaline > Saline | place: Antarctica: Ace Lake... | reverse complement strand
TGTTTTTCCTTATTAAATCAGTACTTTACAAAATAATTAAAATAATTGAAAATAAAGCTTGACATCATATTCTTGTGTTGGTATAGTTACATTATGGAAACAGGAAACAACACACAAAGGGGGAACAGAATGAATATGAATGAAGCAGAAGGTTATGCAATAGTTTATGATGGTAATATAGTTTTTTCTGATGACGGTAAAACATTTAAAGTATTTAATTCTGTACACCATAAAGATGCTAAAGATGAATTGTTTAAATGTAATAAAAAATTTGATGAAAAAATAAAAGCAGAACTTGTACAGATAAAGATTATTAAAAATGGTGGTTCTAATATAACATGTCCTTTTTGTCTAGAAGATAATTTTGATGAAGTAGGATTAAAGGTACATCTTGAACACTTTTGTAATCAGTATGATAACATATCAATAAAAGATAGAATGGCATAGTATACAAAATGAAAAAGGGTGATATTTTTCGATCAAAATCTAGTGGTAATTATTTTTATATTGATAAAATTATTAATGAAAAAGTTTTATTGCTAGGTAATAATAGTTTTACCTGTTTTAAAAAAGAATTAAAAAGAGACTTTTATAAAATTTGTCCATTTTGTAGGGCATATAGAGCATTACATGCTTTTAATGGTTTTTGTTCTGAAACATGCGAAATATTAAATAATATAAAATCTAATTAGGCTTCGTTACATTCCCATATGGTGCCATAATAACATATATAACCTGACACCTGCAATTAGGATGTACAGGTGGTACATATACATTTTGTACCCTAGCAGTTAAACCAGGAAACGTTTGTTCTACTTCTATAATTTGATTATGTAATGGACCGCAAAAGGGGCAGACTCTTTCGTCTTGCGCGGTATAAAACTTTTTGACAATAGGATCAATTATTAGTTTTTGTTCTTGATATTCTCTAACGCACTCCAAATGGCCATGATTATATGCGAAAGCAGTTTCTGTACGCGCTATTCTCTCAGCTCTATTCCTATGTAAGAATCCGGAGTAGTTTTCTACCCTATTTGTAACCTTTGCCGCGTCTAATCCGCTCCCTACAAGCTTCTCTCTTAATTTGTATACCGCTGCTTCTTCATTGGGTGTTAACCCGATTATGGGCCTTAGATATCTTCCTAATTCTCTTGGTCCTATACCTTGGTCAACAACTAATCTACGTAATACATTTTTTACTGCTAATGATTGTGCTTCTGATAAATTAACAGCTAATTCAGCACCTCGAAAATTGATCCATGTATTTAATCTTCTGGCAGTTTCAGGAAATTCAATTTGGATACCAAATTTCTCTACAATTGTTTTAGCTAATATGTTTTTACTTTTACTAGATATCTCTCGCCATTTAGGATCAAGTTCATCATTAATAAAATCGCTATAATCTTGTTGCCATTGTGCTATCCATTGTGCAGGAATTTCTGCATCACGAACGGCATTTCTTAACTCTTGATATTTAATAGCATCAGCCTGAGCATTCCAAGTACTATATAACCATTTTTGTATATCAGCATCAGGTTTAGTAATTGTATTAATTAATGTTTGTTCTATATCTCTTGTGTTGATAGGTATCGGTTTTAGATAGCTAGGGTATTTATCAGGTAGGCTTGTTACTGTGACCGGCTGTGTGGTAGTAACTACTGATGGTCTAGCTAATGGTGAGATATTATCTCTACCATAAGGATCATCTTTAACTATGATTGTAAAGATATCTTTTAATTCTATTTTATCTGTATGTTTAAAAGATAATTCTCCATTACATAAAAATCCTGATAATATAGTCTCATCATGTAAAATTATATCAGCTTCAATTTTAGATTCTAAAGGATGTAACAAAGAAAATTTATTTATAGTAGATGGTAATAGCTTTATCATTTAAAATTCAACACCACCACTATCTAACATTGCTACTATTTCTTCTATAGTAATAGTATTTTTTGGCATAAAAGAAACTTCATCATTAACATATCTCTCAATATTTAAACTTAATCTTTGGTTAATAATATTAAAAGGGATTCCCATAGCATGTAAATTCTTTGCTACTGCTACTTTTTTAAAAAATATTTCTCTTAATGCAGGTACATTAGATATATCATATCTTAATCTAAATGGTACTGCAAAATCATTTTTTAATGCATGTTCATATCCTATTTGTAACATATCAAGTGTTGGTATAATAGTATTATCCCAGAACATTGTCATTAGTGTGTCCATCTTATGATTAGATGTTTCATCTAAACCTACTATAGCAGGATGAATATCAAATACACTACATATTCTTTTAGCATTCCATTTACTACTATTAACAAAATCTAATTCTGCCATTGATTTACTAAAATCATTATAGGTAGCTTCGCTACCAATTACTATTGGTAGATGTGCATTATCAGGCCCCATAATACTTTCTTTTAATTGTCGCCTTGCTTCTTTCCATTGTGATGGTGATAGATCATGTTTGAAATTTAATATACCATCTGGTAATACTCTATTAGCTATTGATGCTTGATTAAATGCTATAGATTGTACATCTGTATCTGTTAATTGTTCGGCTGCTTTTAATGGAGACATGCCCCACATAACTTCGTTCGGATCAGGATATAAAAAATGTATTATATCCGTAGCAGGTATAGGTGTTTTTTTACCACCATTATTAAATTCATAAAATTGTACATATTCTTTATCATTATATATAGGTTTGATTTGGTCTGGTTTAGCTATCCATATCTCTGCTACCTCTTGATTTCTTTTTCCTAATAGGTCGGTAAACATATCACCTGCACGAACCTTGATTAGTAGTGCATTACCACCTAATTCTAAATATGCTACATTAAATTTTTGTATTGTATTGAATGTTTGAAATGGATTAGGGCTATTAATTATTTTATTAGCAGGATGTTCTACATCTAAAATCCACTTATCACCTTGCAACGTTTCAATAAACCATGGGACAGCAGCAACATTAGTCATTTTTTTGCTTACACAACTATATACAAAGGTAGATGCTTTTAAACCATTCTTAACAGCGTTTTCGGTATTCCAAAAACTAGTGATAGGTTTGTTGTTTTGTTGGCTAGTGATATATCCTATATTAGGTGGTAATTCTTTTACAAAGTTAGGTTCTTTTGTCTTATCTATCTTTTTTTTATCTCTTGAAATATTTAAACCTAAGATTTTCATGCATAAACCCTTTAAAAGTGATTTTTATTAGTATACACCAAATAAAAACGTTGACAAGCATTTTTTGATATGAGATAATCATAATATATATAAGAAGGATAGATACTATGTTTCATAAAGCGGTCAAAATAGAAACAGAAGTAAACGATAATAAGAATGAATTGACCATGTATGCCTCTACCTTTAATGATATTGACCATGTGAGAGAGAGAGTTATTACAGGTGCATTTAAAAAGACTATTAAGGAAAGATTTACACAAGCAATAAAAACTAATAAAATATCAGCTGTTAAAGTACTTTGGCAACATAGAGACCCCTTTGGTATTCCTATACATATAGAAGAGGATAGTAAAGGACTGTTAACGGTATCAAAAATAACTGATAACAATGAAAATAAAGATAGAATATCTTATATTAAAGATGGTGTGGTTGATAGTGCATCTATTGGTTATGATGTTATTAAAGCTAGTGAGGCAAAAGATATAGATGGTGTTATAGATTTAAAAGAGTTAAAACTATGGGAGTATTCACCTGTAACTTTTGCATGTAATGAGAATGCTAGAATATTAGATATTAAGATGTTAAAAAGTTTACAAGCTAACATAGCAAAATCAGGTGGTGATGTATCAAAACTTGATTATTTTATTTCGATAATGAAAAAAGCTAAAGCGTTATCAGATGGTTTAAAAGAATCCATCAAGTTTGCTGATTTACCTTTAGCTGATTTAGATACTAATTTTGATGCTAAACAATCTTTAACAAATGTAAAAAATTGGTCCGGTGTTTTATCAGGCGATTTTAATAAATTCGCTAAAGGGTTTTTATGGGTTAATGATGTAAATAAAGAAGTTATATCTAGTTATATGTTCCAAATAGCAGATATTGTAGATGGTGAATTAAAAGCAATACCACAGGCAATATTTAAAGCTGCATATGATATTACAGATATAGCTGTTATAAAAGATATGTCTGATAAAGATATCAAATTAGTTAAAGAGCATTTAGAAAAATATTATCTCAAGATGCAAAAAGATTTTGATGATAATACTATCAAAGCACCTTGGAAAAAGGAAAATCAATCAGCTACATTAGATAGCGTATTAGATGCTATTGAAAAAGGTAATACATTATTGGATTCTCTTATCAAGAATAATTATCAGCCAGAAAAGAAAACTACTGATGGTAAAAATGATAAGACAGACAAAGATAGTGATTTACTTAAATTTTCAAAAGCATTAGAAAATGGTACTAGTAATTTTAATAATATAATGAAGGAGAATTAATATGCCGCCTGAATTGGACATTGAAGAAAAACTTGTAGAATTTAATACTAGTGTTACTCAACTGGGTAAAGCTATCGAACAGCGTGATAAGGAAGTTAAAGATTTCGGTAAGGCTACAGAAGAAACAGGTAAGGCAGTAGATACTTTAGGTGAATCTGTAGAAGGTATCAAAACAGAATTTACAGATCATAGTATAAAGATGAAAGAGCGTTTGGAAGAACTTGAAAAAACTGTTAAACGCCCTGATTTTACTGCACCTAGTCATCTTAATAATGCTGGTAAAGATTTTGTAGAATCTGAGCAATTCAAGGCAATGGTTGGGAATGGTTCGAGTCTATCAGGGCAGGTATCAGTAAAAAATCTTATTAATAATTTAATGTCGCTTAAAACGCTAAGTGGTGCCGCAGGTTCGGCAGGTGCTTTGGTAGTACCTATGCGATTACCTGATGTCATTATACCCCCACAAAGGCCAGCTACATTAAGAGATTTAATTACTGTATCACCTGCATCTAGTTCATCTATTGACTATATAGAACAGACAGGTTATGCACCATTGTATGCTACACTAGCAGCAATTGCGCTTGCAGGTGCTAATACTCTTGTTTTTAATTTAGGTGAATTTAATTCCGGTAATGCTGGATTTTTCTCTGGGCAAAAATTTAGTTTGAATAACGTTGTATACACCGTTGATACAGTATCAACGGACGGTGTTACAATTACTATTACCGGGTATGGATTGCAGACACAAGCGGAAATTGATGATGAAGCAGTAGCTAATGTATTTGCGCCGACTGCTGAAACTAAGGTTAAGCCGATATCTAATATTACATATTTGAAGAAAACCATAGCAGCCAAAGTAGTAGCTTCGTGGTTGCCAGTATCTAAGCAGATTTTGAAAGATGCCCCGCAATTATCTAGTCTTATTAATACACAGCTTGCTTATGGTTTGATGCTTTCAGAAGAATTCCAAATTCTTTGGGGTGATGGTGCAGGTGAAAATCTTTCAGGTATTATGACTAATGCTAATAGGCAAACTTATAGCTGGTCTGCTGGTACAGTCGGAGATACTAAATTAGATGCTATTCGTAGAGCGATGACACTTGCTAGACTTGCTGAATACCCGGTTAACGGCATTTTGCTGCATCCTAATGATTGGGAGGATATCGAACTTTTGAAGGGTACCAATGGTCAATACATTTGGATTAATGTTAATGATGGTGGTGTTCCAAGATTGTTCAAGGTACCTACTACAGATTCTACTGTTATGTTAGATGGTAGATTCCTGTTAGGTGCATTTGCATTGGGTGCTACTCTTTATGATTATGAAGAAACTACTATCGAAGTAGCAGAACAACATGCATCATATTTCATTGAAAATATGTTAGCCATTAGAGCGGAAGAAAGAATAGCCCTTGGAGTACATAGGCCAGAAGCTTTTGTAGATGGTACATTTGATAATGCTCCGGTTTAATTAGTTCTTTGATAGTGTAAATTAATTAGTGTACCCTCGAAAGAGGGTACATCTTTTAATTGACATTCTAAAAAGGATAATGTTAATGGGTGCCATAGTTGATAGATTAGTACTAACGATAACAGAAGTAGAAGAATGGTTAGGTTTATCTTCTGGATCAGGTGGTACTAAATTAGACTTGATATTAGTAGCAGCTAAAGAATTAGCTGATGAATATTGTAACAATCCTTTTACAGATTCAGATGATGTAAAATTAGCTATACCTAGTGCTGTAAAAGTAGGTGTATTACAATTGATACAAGATACATGGGATGATAATATATCTAATGGCAATCTTGCTCTTAAAAAGAAAAAAGCAGAAGGTTTAGAAATAGAATACATGTTGAATAGTACTGTAAAAAATTATATTTCAAGTGTAGTACAAAATTATCTAACACAATATAGATTAGTACCAGGGTTTTAATATGACTATTTTATGGTGGGACAGCAAAGAAATTGATTTAGGCGGTGGTAATAGGGTACCTAATGTACCTATACCTGCTGGTGATTTTGGTGATATAGAAGCTAAATTAGATGTATTGACTTTAGATGTTGCCGATGTAGATACTAAAGTAGATATAGTAACTACTGATGTAGGTGATGTAGATACTAAGGTAGATAATATATGAATACAACCGATAAAGATTTAGGATATAAAAAGATACTAGACGCTTTTGATGATTTAGAATCATTAGGTTTAGAAATAGGTATATTTGGTGGTGTTGTAAATGATGAAGGTACTAGTATCGCTACATATGGTTTATATAATGAATTTGGTACTAAGATTATACCAGAACGTTCTTTTATGCGAAGTACTGTAGATGCTAATATGTTTAAATACAATGCGCTATTAGATCATAATATAAAGGCGATGACAGAAGGTAAACAAACGGCAAAAGGTACAGTCGCTACACTGGGTTTGGTTGTGGAAAATGATATTAGGAAAAAGATATTTGATTTAAAACTTCCACCTAATGCGCTTTCTACTCAATTACAAAAGGGTAGCAAAGTTAGTAATAAAGTAAAATCAGAATTTGTAACACCATCTAGTAGACAATCACAAGGTAATGAGAATGTAGGTTTTACTGTTAATAATCCGCTAGTAGATACAGGTGCATTAGCTGCTGCGATAGATCATCAAGTAGTCAATAGGTTAGACTTATGAGTCATATATCAGACATACTAAAAGAATTTGGTAAAGACCATACTATTAAACGTGCTGATGGTCCTACTATTAGGATTAGAGGTACAGCACAACCTGTTACAAGGAATGATGTAATAGTTTTTTCTGTTGTTTTACCTGCTACTGGTAAAGATGTAGTAGTATTAGAAGAAGGTAAAAGAACTAGAGAAACTATTAAGATTATAACTGAGAGTGAATTGTTAGCACCTAATAACGAAACTAAAACACCTGCTGATACTATATTATACAAAGGTGATATATTCGAGTTAGCGCATGTTGCATTTATAGATACTAATAAATTAGATATGGATTACTACAAAGGTTTAGCACAAAGGAAACTAAACTAATGATAGTATACCAAAATGTAAAAGATGATTTATATGATCTGATTAGATTTATGTTAGATTATAATGAACCTACAAAATATGATGATGTAGAAATAATATGGATGGATGATAATACTAATGATGAAACTGCATTGCCAGAATATAATTATATAACATTAAAAGTCATAACAGGTTTTTTAGAAGATGGTACACCTATCACTATTTCACCTGATGCATTAAGCACAAGTGAATTAACCACAGTATCAGGTTTGAGATTATTTACTTTAAGTTGTAATATATATTATAAGCATTTTACTGAGATAACAGATAAATTCAAATTGATTGTTAGGAATGTAGCAGAGGTAGATGATTATATAAAAGTAAGACAGTATGTAACTTTTAAAATGGATTCAGCACCTATAGTAGGCACAACTTATGATGTTATTATTAATGATGTTAAGGTAGAATACAAAGCTATTATAGGCGATACTGAAACCACAGTATTAGTATCTTTAATGAGTTTACTTTTACTTGATCCTTATATAAATAAAATGAACATGGTCGTTGATAGTGAAAAAATACATATAAAAAGTTTTAGTAATTTTCAATACGATAGCAGTTTTAAAATGGTGCTAGTAAATAGGTTAAAAGATTATGTTGTTAAAGATGTAATTAATGAACAAAACTTAACGGGGATAATAGATAGCGATGTATTCCCTAGAGGTAATATTGATTTTGCAATGGGTACTAATTCTACCTTATACGATACAGTAAAAGATTATATAGAAAAGGTAGATGTAACTAATAAAGAAACTGGAAAAACCAAAAGAGTATTAGATATTAGCTAATACATAAGGAGTTATATTATGGCTGATGATACTGTTGATATTATTGAGGTACAAATTACGCTTGATAGTGCAGGTGTAGAAAGTGCCGGCTTTGGAATTGCATTGCTAGCTGGTAGACATAATGTAACTATTAATAGAGTAGATACTTATGCTAATGTAACTGAAATGTCTAATGCTGGTTTTTCTACTTATCATCCTTTGTATAGGGCTGCAAGTGCTTATTTTCAGCAGAAGCCTAAATCAGAATCAGTAATGATAGGTAATGAAAAAACTGGTGCTACTGCATTTTTTATTAATACTGTTAAAGCTAATCAAGATTATACTATTACTATTGATGGTATTGATTATACTTACCATAGTATATATGCATCAGAAGTCGAAATATTGAATGGTTTGCAAGCTTTGATTGATATAGTAGTAGGATTATCCGCAGCCGTATCAGCTAACGAAGTTTTACTAGTAACTTATTCAGGATTTACTACTGCTATTCCTGGTACATATATTGATCAAACTTCATACTTTGAAACTATTGGTATTGATTCAGCAGCAGTAAAATTATTTGAGGTAGAGATTGATGGTGTGGCATATGATTATAATGCTATAGGTGGCGATACTAGAGGTATTATAGCAGCAGGTTTAGTAGCTGATATTAATGCTACTAGCCATACAAAATACAAAGCTTACTTAGGTAGTAATCAAGTCATATTGATAGGCTTAAAAGGTACTGCATTTTTTGAAGTTGAGTTAGATGATAGCGAAACTGATATGTCAATATTTGCACATGTTGAAAGTAATACAGTAGTATATAATGCTTTGATAGCTGCTAGTAGTGCTTTCTATGGTATTCAAACTACTATTAATTCACCTGCTAGACATATAAAATGGGCTGAATTAAACGAGATAGATGATGCTCATTTCTTTATCTATAGAGATAATGATACTGATATTGTAGATCAATCTACGGTAGTAGATACTGAAAGTACACCTGCGGTATTAAAAGTATTATCAAGAGAATGTACAGCAGGTATTTATCATACAAAAGCAGATGGTAGTATAAATGATGAATTTATTGATGCTGCTTTATTCGGTGCAAGGTTAACAGCAGATTTAGATGTACAACATGTTACATGGATGTTTGCTCAATTAAAGGGTGTTACATACGATACTTTTACTACCACACAAAGAGTTAATGCAACAGGCACAAAAAGGGCACCTACAAGCGGCAAGAATATAAATATATTTGTAAAAGATCATGGTTTGTATTTTGTCAAAAGAGGTATAACTTGTAGTGGTAAATATATAGATACAATAGTAGGTAAGCATTGGTTTGTAGCTAGGTTAGTAGAAGCTATGCTAATAGCATTTGTATCTAATGGAAAAATACCTTTCGATAATAAGGGTATAATGTTGCCAGTAAGCGTACTAAGAGCAAGAATTTTAGCATCTTTTAATGTACAATATGGCACAAAAGATACTGCGACATTTGGCGATCAAGGTTATGATCTTACATGGAAGAAAAGAGAAGATTATACAGCTTCACAAAGGGCTACTAGATTACTATCTGATTTAGGTTGGAAGATGTCTTTATCCGGCGCTATCCATGGAGTTATTTTCCAAGGTTACTTTGCAGATTAATAATATCAATTAAGGAGTCATATTATGGCTGGTAACATTAGAACATTTGATCCGAGTGAATTATCTGTAATAGTAGGTGTATATCCTATACCTAATTTCTTGAAAGGTGATTTTTTAGAAGTAAAAAGGAATGTAACTAATTTTGATTTTGATGTAGGTACAGAAGGAGAAATGGCAAGGGTAGCACAAACAGATAAAAGTGGTACTATTACTTTAAAGTTACAACATGAATCACCTGCTAATGCTGTGTTATCAGGGTTAATAGCTGCTGATGAAATTTCTGCTGCTGGTATATTCCCTATTAACATTGCTGATTTAAGTGGTAATGATGTACATACAGCTTTAAAATGTTTCCTAATGGGTTATCCCGAAGATGGTAAATATAGCACTAGTCCAGGTAGGGCATTGACTTATATATTTATTTGTGCCGATCTTGATATGTTCTTTGGTGGTACTGATGCGGATTCCACATTTACATCGTTGCCTTAGGCGGTAATGGTGGTACTGATGCTGATTAATATTATATAGAAAGGGTAGATAATGCGAGGGATAATAGAAGAAAAAGTTACTGTTAAAGATGGTGAAAAAGAAACGTCTTATGACATAAGATTTAAGCATCTTATGTGTGATGTAGCTGTTGATTATGCAAGGCCAATGTTTAAGATATTAGCTAATAGCATATCAGATATGTTTGATAAAGATATTATTAAAGCAGCAGCATCAGTAATAATTAGATCATCTGATTTAGATTTAGTACATTTATCACATGTTTTCCTTGAAAATAGTGAAGTACAAGTAGATGGTAATTTAATAAACTTTGCTGATAAGAAGAATGATTATTATTATAATACTTTCTTTTCAGGTAATATTAATTTGTTAGTACATATACTTGCGATTATAATAAAGGAGAATTTTAAAGGCCCTTTTTTCGAATTACGGGAGTTGATATTTACTCCCATGATGGATATGATCAACACGATATCAGACGAGATGGATCAAGGGAAAGAAAAGGAAAAGGAAAAGGAATAGCATCAGCAGAAATAACAGATAATTATCAATTACATAAATCAAAACATAGTGTTGATTTTGATATCCCTAAAACAATAGAAAAGAAATGGTTAATATGGAATGTATGGTTAGCCGAAAGAGATGATTTAATAACTATACAAACTAAATGGACATTTACAGACTTGCTAGATGCTTGTGATGCATTAACGTTATATAATATGATTAATGAAAGTGATTAGTTAATGGCTACTGTAAGAGAATTATTAACTAAATGGGGCTTCAAAGTTGATACCACACCATTGGAAAAATTCAATAGGGGTATTGACAAAGCAAAATATAAAGTTGATAAGATAGGTAAAGCATTAACACCTATTACTAGAGATATTAAAAAATATGGGGTAGCACTATTAGCTTTTGGGACTGCTCTAACTGCTGCTGTTGTGGTACCAGGATTAAAACTTGAAGATTCATTAAAAAATACATTGACATTAATAAATGCTACAGATGATGAATTAGCTATGTTAGAAGATGGTATGCGTAAAAGAGCTATATCATTATCTAATACATTAGGTATAGCTGCTACAGAAGTTAACGAAGGTTTTTATCAAGTTTTGTCAGCAGGTGCTAAACCACTATCAGAAGATTTTAATAACCTATCCGAAGTAGCTTTAAAGCTTGCTAAAACTATTGGAGTTAGTTCTAGTGAGTCAATCGAAAAATTAGCAGATACATTAGGCGCATATAAGTTAGAATTAAAAGATGCTGTTTTTGTAGCAGATAGATTTTTTAAAGCTTCGCAATTAGCACAAACAACAGTACCGCAGTTAATGGAAGCGATGCGCGATGCAGGTGTTACAGCTAAAGATATGGGAGTTAGCTTAGAAGATACATTATCTATATTATCTAGTTTTGCTAGTGGTGGTATTAAGGGCGCAAGGGCTGGTACTGCTTTTAGAATGATGATGGTTAAGTTAGGTAAGCCAACAGATGAAGCACAAACAAAATTAGATAAATTAGGTATTACATTTTTCGATCAACAAGGTAAAATGAAAAATGTAATGGTAATAATGAGAGAACTTCAAACTGCTACTAAGGATATGTCAGATCAAGAAAGAATAGCTTTTTCTAAAGTACTAGTAGGAGAAGAAGCATATACTAAATTAGGATTAGTATTAAGTAGTAATATAGATAAATTAGAGGATTGGACTAAAATATTAGAAGGTGCTGATAGTGCATTAGAAAAAGCATTTATTATTAAAATGAAAAGCGGTATTCAACAGTTAAATATTTTAAAACAAAAACTGGTTAATGTAGCAGGTGAAATAGGGTTACATGTAATACCAAAGATAACAGAATTAGGTGATAAGCTTAATAAATATTTTACTGAGAATAAACAAAAAATAATAGAATGGGGTAAACAGCTTTTTGATAGTATAGGAAGTGTTATAGCAAAGATAGTTGAGTACAAAGATGTACTATTAGATGTTGGAAAAATATTGGTTTTATTTTGGGGTGTTGGTAAAGTAGTTACATATACACTTGCTATAAAAGAAGCTATTAAATTAATGAAAGAATTAATGACTATACAGATAGCTACTGGCACTGCTGGCGCTATCAGAGTAGGCGCATTAGTTAAAGGTGCATTACCTGTAGCGGTTACATATTATGCACAAGATATTTTAACTAAAATAGCATCAGGTCATATAGATGCTAATTTAGCTAAAGAATTAGCAGAAGCTGATGCAAAAGAAAGATATCTAATAGAAGCTAGAGCAATAAAAGCACATAAAAAAGTATTTAGTGGTACTAGTTTTAGTGATAAAAAAGATCAATTGAAGTATAGAACAGAAGCATTAAGTAAGTTAGATAAGCAAGATAAAAAAGCATTATTAGCAGTAATGAGTAGTGGCTTTACAGATGAAAATATATTGGATGAATTAATGGGGGATGAGCTTAGAGATAAAAAGAAATATCCTAGTTTTGCTTTTACTAGTACTTTTTTTGATAAACATCAAAAGGATAAAACTAAAATAGGCAAGTCAACATTGAATAGATGGAAAAATGATTACGACGAATTACAAAAATATTTAGCTGAATCATTAGTTAATAAAAAGACAGGTGAAAAAGCAGGTGAAGAATTTGGTAAAGGTTTTGCTAAAGGTGCTAAAGATAAATTAGCGTTTTTACACCCTGGTTTTGATAAAGATATAATGGAAAGTTTTTCTAATTTTCTCACAGGTGGATTAGGCAAAGATTCACCTACGGCTGCTGTAGAAAATATGCTATCAAGAAAAGATGTACTACTTAATAGATCATCAGGTAATATACAAAATGATATTAAAAAGAGTACTACATATTATATAAACGGTATGACTGATGATCAATTAAGAAGGTTAGAAAAATCTGAAAGAGATTTGATGTTAGATTTAGCAGTAGCATCTATACCATTATTGTAAAAGGTTTTTAATATGTCCTTAGCTTTTTTATTTAATGTACCTATTAAAACAAAGTTTCAGGTAGCAGGGACTAAGAACACTAAAGATTTATTAGAAGCTTTTTTAGGCGATTTTATACCGGGCGAAGCAGAAGGCGTAATATTAGAATTAGATGCTACTATTACACAAAACCATGTGTTAACATCGGAAGTAACAGAGCATCCATTAGATGATAATACATCATTCAGCGATCATATAATATTAAGACCACGACAATTATCAATAGAAGGTACTATAACAGATACACCTGTACAATTTTTATCTGTTTTTCAAACTGGTACTATAGGTAATATCTTTGGCGGAAAATTACAACCATCATTAGAATCATGGCAAACATTAGTAAATGAATTATGGTATAGTAGGACACCATTTGATATTGTAACAAGTAAAGATTTTTATAAGAACGTAGTGCCTATTAGTATAAGCTCTGCTAGAAATAATAAAACTGGTAGACAAAATAGATTTATGATGGAAGTCAAACAATTATCTATAATGGAAAGTGATAAGAAGTTTAATCCTAATAGTATATTAGCTACTGATGAAGAGTTAGGATATTTATCTAATCAGGTACCTGATGTAACTACTATTGTACAAGCTGCACTTTTTGTAAGTCAAGTTGTATATCAGCTTGCAACATAAGGTTTATAAATGTCAGATGTAATGCTACCAATTAATCCTATATACTCTAAACAAACTTTTTCTATATTGTTAACGGGTATAAGATACAAGGTTAATGTTAGATGGAATACAAGAGATGAATCATGGTACATAGGTTTATTAACTGCTGCTGGAATATTAATATTTTCACCTGTTAAAATTTTACCGGGTTGGGTACCATTTAGACAATTAAAACACGAGAAAAAACCCGTAGGAAATTTTGTTATTATTGATACCATTACTGAGAACGTACCACCTGGAAGGTTAGAATTAGGTACAGATGAAAGGGTAAAGGTTTTATACATTGACTCAATTCTTGAATAGAAAAATACTTTTAGAAATAGGTACAGAAGTAGGTAAAGAAGAAGTAATAATATTACCTGATACTAAACGTGTATCTTTTTCTTGTAAAAAAACGCCTACAAGCGAACCCAATAAATTAGAAGTTTCTATATATAATCTTAATAAAGCTACTAGACAATTTATAGAACAATCGTCTAATGTCATTACTGTTAAAGTTGCATATGAAGATGAATGTATTGGAACAAATGGACAATTGATAATTGAGAATATGCCGATAGTATCAAGAGCCGATTTATCCCCTAATGGTACTAAGAGTACAAAAAGTGGTGCAGATATAATAACTAGAGTATCAGCAGCAGAAGGTTTATATGCTTATAGTTTAGCTGTAATAAATAAGCCTTTTGGTAAAGATATTAGTGTTGATATTATATTTGATGAATTGATAAATGCTTTTAAGGATACACAAAAAGATAGTGATTCTAATTTAGTTAATAGGGGTTTAGGTTTTGATACAAATGTTAAGTTTAATATAACTGCAAATATAACAAAAGGTAAGAGCGAAAAAAGCGCAAAGATGTTAACTGTATATAGTACTGATTTTTTATTTGGTGTTACATTATCTGGAATGGTAGAAGAAATATTAGAAGAATTATGTGATAGACATAACCTAATATGGTTTTTTGATAATAATATATTTTATATATTTTCAGAAGATGGTTTTAGAAGTAACGAACCTTTTAAAATTACAAAGGATAATGGTTTAATAGGTACACCACAAATGTTAGAAAATGGTAAAGTTTCTTTTCAAAGTTTGATTAATACTAATCTGCTAGTGTGGTCTATTGTGGAAATAGAATCCAGTAATGTTAATGGAATTTATCAGATAGGTATTGTAGAAATAACAGGTGATAATTATAGTAATCCATGGTATTCTAGTTGTGAATGTTTGCAGGTTTTATAATGGGTAAAAGATTAGATCAATTGAACTTAGGACTTTCTAATACTATGAAAGTTTTTGCTAAAAAGGGTTTTAAAAAGCTTAATGTTTTTAAACCTGGAATAGTAGAAACGTATGATCCTAAAACAAGATTAGCAGATGTAAAATTATTAATACAAAAAACAAACGATTTGCAAAATGCAGTACCAGAAGATGAATCTATGTTATCTAATGTATTAATTTTATTTCCTAAAGTAGGAAATACATATGTTAAATTTCCTATTAAAAAAGGTGATGGTGTAGGTGTAATATTTTGTGATAGTAGTATAGATAGTTGGTTAGCTGCTTCTTTTGGAATTACTGTTAATCCACAAGATACAAGGGCACATAGTTTGAGTGATGCTGTTGCTATTCTAGGTATGTACCCACCATCATTAGAAGAACCTGACGACGATAATACATATATAAAATTAGGTGTAACAGATAAAGATAATGGTATACAAAGCGAAGTAAAAGTTAATCCTGATACAGGTGAAATAACCATTGCAACTAATGGGCAAACTGTGATAAGATTAGGGAGTGATTCAGCATCAGACCCTATAGCCTTGGGTACAGCTACTAGAGCTATAACAGGTCAAATAGTAGATAGTATTGTTACAGATTTAGCTACTTTTATGGGAGTTATGAAAACAACTAATGGTGGTACACTAGACGCTGCATCTATAACAGCATATACTAATTTAGTAGCCACTACTTTATCACAAGCATGGGCGGACCATGGTAGCAAGATAAAGTCTACTAAGGTTTTAGGCGAATAGATGAATATAGTAGACATAGAACTTAATAAAGATACAAATGATTTGGTATTTGATGGTAATGATTTTGTATTAGTAGAAAATAAATCAGCAGTCAAACAGCAATTGTTAATAGAATTATCAACACATACAAATGAATGGTATTATAATACTGATTTAGGTTTACCCTATATAGGTAATGTGTTAGGAAATAATGTAAACGGCATAACTGTAAATTCTACTATTTATAATGGTATAACTAATATTAATACTGTAAAGAAAATAACATCATTGTCATATGACTTTGATGATTTTACCAGGATGCTAGATGTAGCTTTTGAAGTAGAATCTATTTTCGGTAGTTTTAATTTTAGTTTATTAGGAATAAATTTATGAGTTCATTCGGCTTAAAAGCTACAGGCTTTGTTATAAAACAAGATGTTGATATACAAAAAAGTGTGTTAGACAAATTTAAGTTATCATCTAAATTTGGTGCTGGTACTTCCCTTGATCCTAACAAAGCTATAGGACAATTAGTATTACCTATAACTGCTGAATTGGCTTCTGTATGGGAATTAGGACAAGCTGTTTATAATTCGCTTAATCCTGATAATGCAGAAGGTGAATCACTAGATATTGTTTGTGCCTTGATAGGCGTTACTAGAAAAGGTGCTACACAAACAAAAGTAGAAGATGTTAAATTATATGGTACCTATGGTACTGTAATAAATACAGGGGCTATAGTATCATGTAATATTAATCAAGAAGATTTTATATTAGATGCTAGTGTTACTATAGGCCCTAGCGGTTATGGTATCGGAGATTTTACAGCTATCAATACAGGTGCTATAGAATGTCAAGCAGGTACACTAACTATTATAAGGAGTCCTACTAGCGGTTGGACTAGTACTAGTAATCCTTTTGATGGTGAAATAGGTACTGAAATAGAAACTGATGCAGAGTTAAGATTAAGAAGATTACAGAGCTTACAAATATCAAGTAAGTCTACAATAGGTGGTATATATAGTAATATCTTACAAGCTGTTGCAGGTGTAGTTAATCATAAGGTTATCGAAAATGATGGTGATGTAGCCGATGCAGAAGGTAGACCTGGACACAGTGTAGAGTGTATTGTTAAAGGTGGTTTAGATCAAGATATATTTGATAAATTAATAGAGGTAAAAGGTGGTGGTATTAAAACTACTGCTACAGGTTCGGATCAAGTTTCTGGTACTGCGTTAGATATGCAAGGTGATTCGCATCCTTTAATGTTTAGTAGACCTACAGAAACTAATCTCTATTTCCATGTTGAGCTTGAAGTTGATAAAGATAATTTTAATGTAGGATCAAAACAAAAAGAAAAAGTTTTAATTAAGAATAATACAGAATTAACTTATGGTGTTATCATAAACGGTGAATCTAGATCAATACCAAATGCAGGATTGACAAAACCACAAATAGCAGCAGCATTGACAGTAGCTATTAATTCAGGTTTATGGTTGCCTGTTGTTGCTGTGTGGAATGGTATAGATGATTTTTTTACGATAGAATCAGAATATAATGGGAATGTATTTACACTATCTGCTTTAGATGATGATGATATTGGCTTAACTAATTTAGTAGTTAATACAGGCGATCAAATATTAATGGAAGCGAATGTTTTAGCATATGCTTTGGTTAACCAAATTATAGGCGAAAGATTTATTTTAACAAAATATTTTACACCTGTCAATAATTCTAATGCGAATATATGGGGTATTATTATTAGGGCTAGTGAAACAAGGTGGGTAGGTAGTCCATCTGGTAGCACATCTAATATAGATGCTGCTGGTGCTGAATTATTTGAATTAGATTCTACAAGAGTTACTATAGAGGTAACAAATTAAATGGGTATACAACCTGTAATAGTAGATCATGTACAAGATGAAAAAGATAGGCGTATAACTTTATTTGCAAATGATAAAGATACCTTTGATGAATTTATGAGAATAATTTTATCAGAAGTAAATGAAATAGAAACTATGTTTAATGATATATTAACAAAGACTAATATAGATGATGCTTTTGGATATACATTAGATGTACTAGGTAAGATAATAGGTTTATCAAGATATTCAGGGCAAACAGATTCTTCTTATAGATTAGATTTAAAAGCATGGGTTAAATATCTATTTAGTCAAGGCGAAATTAATACACTATTATTTGTGCTAAAAGCTCTAACAGATTCTACTAATGTTTCCTTAAGAGAGTACTTTCCAGGTTCTATAATGATGTACTTTGATGGTGTATATTTAAACGCTGAATTTTTAGCTAGTACTATGAAAAAAACGGCAATGGCTGGTATTAGGCTAGATGTAGTTTATGATATGGCAGGTGGTTTTAGATTTGATGCTGGCCCTGGTTTCGATGACGGAATGTTTACAGATGTAATAGGATAATAATAATATGAGTAATACAATAGGTGTAATCAGTAAACCAGATAAGTATACTAGATATGCTTCTGACCCTTATTTATCAACTGTAATAGAACCTAGTAGTGGTAAAAAAGATGTAGGTTGGGTATTTGAAGAAAAACCCCCTGCTAGTTATTTTAACTGGTTACATAGTAATGCTTATAAATGGGAAAACTTTTTTAGTGAAATATTAAAAGATTTATTTGATGCTGGTACATGGGGTAATACTCCCACTATTAACTATGGTGGTGGTTCTAGTTTTGATATATCTGATTTTATGGTAGTATCAAGAAAAGGTTTTAAATTAGATTTTCCTGCTGGCACATTTACTTTACCTTATGGTGGGCTAACACCTAACATTACTACAGAATTTAGAACTGATGCCATAGTTATAGAATATGATGATACTAATAATCAAGGTACATATAAATATATAGTAGATATTTTATCTACTGGTTTTACTAATACACAATATGCATTGGGTTATCCAGTAGTAGCAAAAAATGCTGCTTATGAACTTGAAGAAATATTAACACCACCTAGATTAAAAGTTACTGGTACTAATGAAGTGTTAGTAGCTGATGGTAGAGGTAGCCATATAGGTAGCGATTTAATAGGTTTGATAGGTGTACAATCTGCTATTGATACTTTGGCTGGTCGGTCTGGTGGTGTGGTTAAACTAATAGGAGATTATTTCGGTAGAGTAGATTATCATTTCTTAACAGGTTATACTATCAAAATGAAATCAGGGGTAACAGTTAAAGGATTATCTAATAATCTTATAACAGCACCTATAAATTATGGTGCTACTATAGAACCATTATTCACTTTTGAAGGATTTACTGATGCAGGTACATTAAAAGATACTAATCATTTAGTATCGAATGCAGGAGAAAATTTTAAAGATTATGGCTTATTGTCATTAGTAGAAATATTAGCACCACACGTTGATGCTGGTTTTTATTTAATAGAAGAAACATTAAATGATGTAGCTGCTAATGATATGGTTAAATTACAAACTTTACAACATGAAGATGTATCTTTTACTTTAGGTGCTTGCAGTTTTATTACTTATATATTTAGAGCAGGATTAGAAAATTTAAGAATTGATATTACAGGTGCAAGTTTTAATGCAAATTCATCAAATATTATAAGATTAAAATATACTTATGATACTATATTTAAAGATGTTAAAGTATTTAATTATAGTACAGGTCTTTTTAAAATAGCTACATCTGCTTTCAATATGATTGCTAGTTACATATATAATACTACATTCCAAAATGTTAAGATATATGGTAATTTTGTATATGGTATAAAAGCTAATGATGTAGGTGCAACTAACGAAAATATTAATTTATTTAATGTTGACATAGATGTAGAAACTATTTATGGTGGTATAGTTTCTAAAGCTGTTGATTTGGTTTCATCAGGTGCTAATAATGGTATAGTGTCAGGTTGTAGATTTTTAGAAATAGGTACTAGCACTTTTTTAACTAACATGGGTTTTAAAGGGTATCCTGAAACAGTAGATCATAATACTAATGGTACACATGGTAATGATATTATTGGTACAAGTCAATTAGTAGATGATTCAGTTACTAATATAAAAATGCATGATGATTCTGTAGGTGAAGATGAAATTATTAATAATTCAATTAGTGTTTTTAAAATGCAGACTAATTCTGTAAGTACTGATAAAATTAT
>Ga0307928_10001100_pt1 | contig 20335 bp, 29 predicted proteins | sample AceLakmetagen232_FD_201815 | JGI IMG/M metagenome (GOLD analysis project Ga0307928, IMG submission 201815) | Saline water microbial communities from Ace Lake, Antarctica - #232 | ecosystem: Environmental > Aquatic > Non-marine Saline and Alkaline > Saline | place: Antarctica: Ace Lake... | reverse complement strand
TGGCTATGGCAATGGCGATGGCTATGGCTATGGCTCTGGCGATGGCTATGGCAATGGCGATGGCGATGGCTCTGGCTATGGCTATGGCAATGGCTCTGGCGATTAATTTAATCAGCTTTAATGGGGTAACAACCTAATCACCGCAAGTAAACAAGTGTTTAGTATCGTAAACGCAGTAAGAAATGGAGGGGGAATGAACATTATTTTATTATGTCTACTTTGTTATTTTTTAGGATGGATTAACTGTGATTCTTGGCATAATAGAAATGGAGGGGAATGATGGAGAAATTTCATCCAAAGAATAGGGCGATTGAATCGGTAAACAGGTTATTCTTTATTGTTTTAATTCTTATGGCATTTATTATTTATGGTTCATTAAGGGTATCAAAGGTCAAGAAGAACTACACAGAACTTCACAGAAGGGTATCGGCAATAGAACAAAGATTGGAGGCAAAATGAGTTACGGAAACGAATATGCGAAAAAGAAATTTCAAGTAAATCCAGGTAAAACAGATGACAAGAAATGCTTTAAAGACGATTGCAGGAATGAAGGGGATGCCTGTAAGACATGCGTGATGATCCAAGGAAGGTTTATTAATTATCAACAGGGGAAATCTAATGCTTGAAACACCATACGATAATATCTTAGTTAAGATGGAACATGAAGAAAAGACCGGGAATATATTTATCCCGGAAGAAGCTCAATCGTATTACGGAGAGTTCTATGGGATTGTGGCGTATGTAGGAAAGGAAAGCAAAGCTCCTTTAAAAGAGGGCGATCGGATTTTATTTGAAAGGCATGAAGGCAAGACCGTTGAAGTTGACGGTGAAAAGTTAATCGTATTAAGGCCAGATTATATTTTGGCAAAGGTGGGATAATCAATACGCAGTATCAATACGCAGTTTATGGCTATAGGAGATTAAAATGAAACGTAAAATCAAATCAATCGATGGCAAAATGGTTGTAAGGGTTTTAAGGGAAGAACGAACGACCGCATCAGGATTATATATAGGTGATGACAGTTCAGATAGGTCAATTAAGTGCGAAGCCGTTTCAGTAGGAGGGATTTATACACCACCGGCATATCCAAAACAGAAGAAAGTTCCGCCGCCATGTAAAGAAGGGGATATAGTTTATATTCAAAGGCCGAGTCGCAAACCTGATTTCAGGATGGATGGTAGTGGTTTTTATTCAATACCGTTCGTTGAGGTCTTAGTTGTAATAAGGGATGTGGTTTTATGCTGACCCAGGCCAAGCTAGATGAAAAATGGAAACGCAAAGCCGAACATCATCGGAAGTCTGCGGCTACTCTTGCAAGGCGAAGGAAGAAGTGGAACACCGATCGTAACAAGTGGCACGAATGTCCAAAGGATCTAGCAGATTATTCAGAAGTTAAAAAACTACCGCTAATTAAGATTTAGTGATATAATCAATGAGGATTAGATGGAAGATACCTTTAAATTTAAAAAATCATATACTGACGATGTAATTTGTGAACAAATCGGGAGGCTAAGTTTGCGCGGTGGCAATATAGTCAGAATGATTTTTGATCCCCAGGGATTTAGGTTGTTAATATCTCAAGATGCGATTGATAGTGGATCTGTTATCGTAATGCCAAAAGATGAAAGCCAGTTATCCGCGATGGAAATTAAATGAAAAATAAACTAACACCAAAACAAAAGAAGTTCTGTCATGAGTTCTTAATAGATCTCAATGCAACTCAAGCTGCAATCAGGTCTGGATACTCTGTAAAGACATCAGCCGTAATAGCTTGGGAAAACCTAAGAAAACCTTTGATTGTTCAATATTTGAACATACTTATGAAAAAACAACAAGAACGCACAGAAATTACAGCAGATTATGTTCTTAATTCAATTAGAGAGGTAGCTGATCGTTGCATGGAAAAGAAGATGGTAATGGTTCGTGATGGAAAGAAGATGAAACAGGCCGAAGCCATTGTTGAAATGGAGGATGGCACAGAAACGGTTGTTGGAATTTGGCAGTTTGATTCATCAGGTGCAAACCGATCGCTTGAATTATTAGGTAAGCATCTCAAAATCTTCACAGATATGTATGAGGCGAAAGTACAGCATGGCTTACACCCGGAGTTTGCAGAACAGACAGATGAAGAGTTCATGAAAACATTAAGGGCAAGGGGGTTTAACTAATGCACTAATTATATGACATGCTAGGACAATTAAGTTTCACGCTATTTTTCATAAGCATCATCGGCTTCAGTCTTTATGCGCTGCTATGGTGCTGGAAAGGATAAGACAATGCACTAATTGACAGATTTATTATATCCCAATACGGTTGGCATGTTTGTTCATGACGAAATCATCACCGATTGGCTGAAGGAGAAGGCTGGAAAGCTATCGTTACTTAGCATACCTGTTTCTGTTCACCCTCATTTAGTGGATTTAGCATAGGTGTATTGATTGTTTTGGCGATACTTACCTGTATCAAGTACCTATTAAGCTAACATCGTTCGCTGACGAGTGAATGAGAGCGTTTTATTTTAACCTAACTTGCGCATTATCAAGGACTTATGGATATACCTGATATTAAGTACGCGCAAGAGTACGCCGCAAGAGCCAAAAAGAATCCTCTGATGGCTCACCAATACCTACCTCAGCAGCAGCTATGGGCTAATGATCCAGCCAAAATCAAGGTGATATTCGGGGGCAACAGATGTTTGGGGGCAGAAACAGAGATATATGATCCTGTCCTAAAGCAATCTATTGCCGTTGGGAAGATAAAAGAAAACTTCCATGTACTTGCATGGGATGGCAAGAGGCTTGTTATTTCAGAAGCAAGCAAGCCCTTCACGAAAGATGCTGGGAGCATGTTTAAAGTTACGCTATGTTCTGGCGAGAGTTTCGTTTGTTCTGGTACTCATCAAGTGTTAGGCCTCTACGGTTATCAGCCAGTTTCTTTATTGCATGAAGGATTTTTAATCTTCCTTCCGAAGTCCAAGCCGGAATCTTACCAGACAACTCATGTTTCAGATGTTCAGAATTATTCGAAAACAAACGTAGATTTTCGATCTGGTTGTCCTGTTTGTTTCCATTCTTGTGATGCACCACCTCTGAGCGAGAAAGAAATCTTTTTAAATGATACTCCATCACCAAGCGATGCTCAAGCACATAGCACCCGCGAGGCTTTCTTGCATAAGGATGTTCAGGACAATACACCAAAACATAGCCATCGCCGTCGATCAATCTGCCACCCTTCCAATCAGGATGGCCAGAGCCGGATCGAGGCCCAGTTCGTTGGCATTTTATTCCATGCTTCTTACAAACTTTATAAATTAGCTTTGCGTCAAATCCAAGTTGCTTACCAATCCATGCTTGAGTTTTTCCTTCAACCTCAATCCATTCCCGAATCTGATTTACAGGATATTCGTTCTTGTTGTGCCATGCCACGTGACAACTCCTTTCGTAATACCGCTTATTCGGCTATAATCAGTATAGAGTATATCAGGGAAGATGTCAAGTGGGATTTTACTGTTCCCAAATATCATAATTATTATGCGTGTGGCGCGATTCATCATAATTCCGGAAAGACTGAAGCCGTCAGTTGTTATGTAGATAAGAAGATGATCTCAATGCCGGCCGCAAGGTTCTGGTGTTGTGCATTAACCTTTGCTGAGTCTGTGAACATTCAACAGGCTAAGATGGCAAGGCTCATGCCTTTACATAAAATCAAGTACGGCAGTTATGATGAGATCAATGGCTATACGAACCGTAAGCTATTACTTAAAAACAGATCCTTAGCGATCTTTAAGTCTTATGACCAAAAGCGTGAGGCGTTTCAGGGTGATGCTATTGACCTTGCGTGGTGTGATGAAGAGCCTGACCTGGATATATGGCAAGAGATTAAGATGAGATTGCTTGACAGGGATGGCGAGTTGTTGCTTTCAATGACTTCTTTGCGCGGTGTTACGGAGTTAATTGAAGAGATATTTGAAGGGCATACGGTTATCAAGAGCCGTTATGCTGCTTTAGTTGATGAAGTGCTGCCTGTGATCGCTGAAAAGAACGGTGTTAAGTTCTATTTCCTTTGGACTGAGAACAATCCATACATCAATTATGAGCGAATGATGGAAGAAGCCAAGCTGATGACCAGACAGGAGATTAAAAGCCGCTTCTATGGCATCCCAATCAACCTACAAGGCAAGATATATCCATCGTTCAATAAGGATGTCCATGTTATCGGAAGAGAGGATGTAGAGCTATCTGGGTGTCAAATATACAATGTACTTGATCCGCATGATAGGAAACCTTGGGCGATTGGTTGGTATGCAGTTCATCCGACCGGTTCTGTGTGTGCTATTGAGGAATACCCGGAACGAAACTTCAATGATATGCTTTATGATGACAAGACTTATGATGAATATGCCAAGTATATCAAAATGAAAGAGTCAATTCTTATGCAAGGAGTCAAGAATAAGTTCATTAAGCGCATAATTGACCCTAATTTCGGGAATAAGACAATGCAGTTGGCTCAAAGACAGGGCGGCCAGGCCAAGACAACGCCGGTTGAAGAGCTTAAAAAGAGAGGATTGATATATAAAGATGGCATTGATTCAGTTGAGGCAGGGCATTTACAGGTCAGACAGTTCTTACATTGGGAGGAAAAGGATGCCGAGTTGATTGTTCAGCCAAAGTTTTTTATCTGTGATAATTGTACGAATCACATAAGGCACATGTCAAGATATAGCCGTAAGGATATAACCTCTGCTGATGGTGATGTTAAGGACAAGGTTAAGCCGAAGGAAGCGTTCAAGGATTTCTGCTTTGTGGCTGGAACAATGGTAAGAACTTCATGTGGCCAAATACCAATCGAAGATATTAAGGTTGGTGACTTGGTGGAAACAGATATTGGATTGAGGAAAGTATTAGTATCAATGGCAACTGGGTTTAATAGACCAACAGTAGCGGTTACGTTTTCTAATGGAAAAGAATTATGCGGTACGCCTAACCATCAAATTTATTTACAAAATGGATTAAAAGTTTCTCTTGACCTATTGCGATATGGTGATACAATATGTGTATGGCAAGAAAAAGGACATACGATTGGAAAGTTGGAAGAAGTGGATATTTGCAACTTGGATCAAGATTTTTTCACAGAGAAGTTTGGGAAAAAGTTAATGGGAAAATTCCGAAAGGGATGCACCTGCATCATATCGACGGTGATAAATTTAATAATGACATTTCTAATCTTGAACTTCTTACGGTTAAGGAACATTGGGCGAAACATCCATACTCAAAAGAACGTCGAAGAGAGCTTAGTGAACGAATCCAAAAGCATACAGGACATAGTAAGAAAATGGCAGCATGGCATAAAAGCAAGGATGGGAGAGAAGTTGCATCTAGGCAATTTAAAAAGATTTGGAAGAATCGTACACCTCGTATTAAAATATGTGAAATGTGTGGGAATGAATTTCAAACTAAAGTGTGTTGGGATTTTAAATTTTGTTCCAATAATTGCAAATCAAGATACCGTAGGCAATCCGGCGTTGACAATGAACAGCGAATCTGTGTTGTCTGTAATTCCACGTTTTCTATCAACAAATACTCTGCAACAAAAACCTGTTCCAGAAAATGCGGTGGCCGTAGTCAAAGTGCTACCAAACTCAAAAGAAACAGTTTATAATATAACGGTCGAGGGTCGTCACAGATATTATGCCAATGATATTCTAGTGGCTAACTGCGATCTGGTTAGGTATCTCTGTATGTCAAATCCTCGGTTCATAGTTAAACAGGAGTTTGAATCAGGAAAGAAAAGGAGCTATTAATGGCGAACCTATGGTGTAAAATCTTTTTTCATAAATTAAAGGTGGTTAAGGGTTATGATACTATTCCTGGAGCTAGAAAATTATATTGTGAAAGATGTAAAAGATTCTTTGCAATACACGACGGTTTAAAGATATTTATTCCTTGGGATTTTGAGTTAGAAGATATGCACAAACTAAAGGAGGCCTGAATGCCAAAGTACAGGAAGAAACCAGTAGTAATTGAGGCAGTTCAATTAAGATGGGATACTTGGAACGAGATGTGCGAACATGCTGATGTGGGAACTTTACAGGAGGGTAAGTGTTCTGGAATACCTGGATTACCAGATAATAAAATAGGTATGCACATTCCTACGAACGAAGGATTGATGGTGGCAAGCGAGAACGATTGGATCATCAAGGGTGTCAAGGGCGAGTTCTATCCTTGCAAGCCAGATATATTTGAAGCTACATATGAACCAGTAAAGGAGGCCTAAATAAGTAATGAATACGATTGCTCTAGTTATTGGGTGGACGGTTATGTTCTATGGCTTTGTTATGGCAGCAGCGTCTATCTTAGCATGGACAGTATGGAAGTTAAGGGGATATAGCGAGTTTCAGGGATGTTGTTCTTGTGAATATCTTTCATTAGATAGTGTTTGCTATGGCAAAGGAAGCTATGGTAATTATATATATTGGAAAAGTAAACCAAGCTGTGAACATTACAAAAGGAGTTGGACATGGGCGAAGCGAACGCGAAGTTAGAGGCAAAGAAGGCTAAGTTTGAAGAGTGTCCGGCAGAGTTTACGGACAATGATGAGATCGTTATGGCTATTAAGGTCAGTAAAGATGGTGAGTTGGGAATGATGGTTAATCCAAACCTAGCGCGATACTTTGCTCAAGGGATTGGGATGTTGATGTTAGAAGTTCCGATTGTAAGGCAGTTCGTTAAGGTTCAAGACATAAAGGCAGGGCAAAGAGCTAGTAATCGAATCGTAACGCCAGGTGGTAACGGTGGACTTGCAACGCCTGGTGGCGCTTAATGGCTAATCGATTAATTACTGATGATGAGTTTGCTTTATTCGAGTCATATTGTTTGGGATGGATAGAAATACTTGGACTTCAATCTTGGACAGTAACGATTTTGCACAAATCTCATAACAATGCGCTTGGTTCATGTTGGTCATCATACCAAGACAGAACCGCTACAATAGGTCTTGCAAAGAAGTACGATGTCGATTATCTTAAAGATGGGTTTCTTAAAGAAACGGCGTTACATGAATGTTTGGAGTTATTGTTATCGCCACTTCAGGACTTAGCAGAGGATCGGGGATGGGATAAAGCTGATTGGACTAAAGAGCGTCATGCAGTAATTAGGACTATTGAAAATGCGTTACTTGCGCTTAATGTTCACTAACCGAACAAAGTGTTGACAAATAAAAACACATAGACTATAATAAGTTATAATTAGTTTTCCTATGAATAAATAAATCTAAGGTTTCTCGACGGAGAAATCTGTACCAATATGAAGAGGCAGTCCTTGCGCAAGAGGGCTGCTTCTTTTTTTGGTATTGGAGAAAGAAATTTATGTCAAAGAAAAATCCCCTCTCGCATGTAGACAAAGTAGAAAAACGAGTCGCACCTGAATTAGAATCAGACAATATTTCCCAAACAGATCAAACAGAACTTACCAAACAGATTAAAGCCGAATATTCCCAAGCAACAACAGAGATGGCCGGTTGGATAACCGATCGCATTAAAGATTTATTGATGTATGAAGGCGCGAAGCCTACTGAGATCGAGGACTTAGATAAAGAGTCTTGGCAATCTGATAGGAACTTAGGGTTGACTGCTGCTATTTGTGATAGTTACCAAGCGACTCTATTGGGAACTTGTTGGACACCTGATACGATCCACATGACCGCAACTGAGTCAACGGATATTGACCGCAAAGATCAAAGCGCAAAGTTCGCTAAGTGGATGTGTTCAGATCAAGAGTGTAATGTATTCCCGGAGATCGATGACTTTATACATAACCGTATCACAATGGGAACATCAATATTTAAAGTCAGATGGAAAGTATGGTATGAGTGGATCGACAGGCGTATTCCTCGTGAAGTAAAGGTTGATGGACAAAGGGCTAAGTTCTTAGGTTACAAGATTGAAACCGAGAAGAAACGATTTGAGAAAGCCGTACTTGAAAACATAGATAACCTCGACGACCTTTTATATCCTACCTTTGGAAAGACCTTACAAGAAAAACCATTTTTAATTCATGTGTTACATAAACGCGCGATAGATGTTATTGATGAAGCCGAGCGTGGATATTATAAGAACATTGGCGATCCGAAAGACTTTGTTGAGAAACTTAAACAGAAGATTTGTGATTCAAAGATAGCTACGGAAAAGGAAAAGAAACAAGGGTTGAGGAGGGATGAGTTGACAACGAAAGATTTAGTTGACTTTGAAGTTGACCTTTTGGAACGATATGGCAAGCATGAAGCCGATGGTAAGTTTGAAGAGTATCGCATTACATATGAGCCATTGACTGAAACCGTAATGGCAAAGAAGCCGTTAAGGAAGATCACAAGAACCGGTAAGCGACCGTTTATTGGTAGTGGTCTTATTCGCAGGCCAGGGTTGTTTCCAGGTAAATCTATTCCAAGGCTTATTGCTCCGGTATCCAATGCGTTCAATAATGTATGGAATCAGAAGAGTGATTTCCAATATGTTTCAAACGTACCTTTTGGTTTCTATAAACCAGATGAGAGTTTTCAGCAGCAGAATTTCAGGGTAAGGCCGGGCGATTTGTTCCCAACAGATGATCCCAAGTCCGTTAATTTCCCGAACCTTACCAGGTCTTTAGCTTGGGCTGAATCAGATATTAACCTATTGTTCCAGATGGCGGAACGATTGACTGGTGCTGCATCGTACTTTATGAGCAATACTCAGGGTGTTTCCGGAACTGCAACAAGAGATATGCTCATTAACCAAAAAAGCGAAACGAGATTTGGCCTTTGGGTAAAGCGTATCCAGGCGGATATAGCTGAAGCTATCACGATGCTGTTCCAGTTCTATCAAGATTGGAGTCCTTCGGATCTAGGCGACAGGGTTTTAGGTGAAGAAGATGGCAAGAAGTTATTTGAGAATTTCTCGATTGAAACCATCAGAGGCAAGTATAATATACGTTTAACTCCTGATATAGCAACAGGTTCAAAGACATTAGAGCGTGAGATAGCGTTATGGGGTCTTGAATCATTGAGTCAAACAATGTGGTTTAATCCGCAGATTAATCCTAAAGGTTCATGGCATTTAGCAAAGAACGCGGCAGAGAAGGTTGGGATACCTAATGTTGAGATGATTATGCCACCTGAACCAAGAGTTGATTTCGGATCGGCAAAGGTTGTTGACCAAGCGTGGACAAAGATAAAGCAAGGCGAGGTCTTATCGATTGAAGAAGGCGATGATGTAATGACGTTATTCATGGGTCTAAGCGAGAAGAAAGACAAAGATTACCATACGCTTGACAAAGAATACCGACAGAACTTCGATAATTATATGATGCAATTATATGTTGGAATGATTGAACAGGTCAATAAGGCATATCAAGAGCAGCAGGCTAACAATATAGCGATGGGTCAAATCCTTAATGAGAAGAGGGGATTGCCACCTGAAGCGCCTATTGGTGGAGGGCAACCGGGAGTACCGCCAGGCATGGGGCAGCCTCCGGGTGGACTTGGCAAGATAAAAGGAGATTAATATGACAGCTAGAAAAGGTAGTTGCGGAGGTACGCCAAGGGTTGGTAAGAAGGGTGATGCAAAGCCAGGTAGAGGTCGTGGGGCAGGCAGAGGCCGTAGAAGAAGATAGACGTGAGTTCTTTAAAAACCGATAGATATAAGCTAGTGGTGGAATAGGTAGACACAATCATTGCTATAAACCATCGGAACGCAAAGCAGATTGTAATAGACATTCTTAGGAAGGAGATACGTAGAATTAGCTAATCGGACTCCAATAAGAATAGATGTCTATGTAACGTGACTATACGAGTCTTTAGCACCAGCTAACTCTGGTTCTCGGCAAATCGTTACCTAGCTTAAAACATCATAATTGATGTGTTATGAGGGAAATATGCATATAACACATCAGAATTGATATGATATGGAGATATTACATGGATGAAATGTTTGCTAATTCAGTAAACGAAGAAATCGCTCTTTGGCATAGTTTAAAGAAAAACGAAGGATGGATGGTTTTTAAAAAGCTGATTAGGTATAGGCAAGCTAGTTTAATTAAGAAAACATTAAATTTAATGCGTCAGCAGAAAATAGTCGAGGCACAGGATTCGAGAGCCGGGTACGATGAACTTGGTAAGCTCCTTAGTCTCGTTGACGATAGAATGGAAGCATTAAAAACCGAAAGTAACAAGGAGGATGAGTAATGGCGACGACCAAAACAATGGATAAGAAGAAGTACAAAAATCCTATCATTATGCCGAGGAATCCAGCAAGAGGCCAAATGCCACATGATTTGGCGGTAGCGGATGATTTAGCGGCTGTTGAGAAGCAAAGGAAGTTGGATGCTTATGCGGAGGAACTTGAAAAGGAAAACAAAGTTAAACTGCAAAAGATGGCCGACGAAGGATTTGCTTCTAAGGAAGCTCCAGAGGAAGAGGTGGTAGTTGAAGCTCCAAAGGCAGAAGAGCCACTAGAACCTAAAAAAGCCGGCAGACCAAAGAAAAATCCATTTAATAAATAATTTTCCAGGAGGAAAAACATGAGTCTTGAAACCGTTTTAGAGCTAGGAAAGAAAAAGTTGGGCGATCTCCTGGCAGGAAAACAAGAGGCTGAAGAAGTAAAGAAGGTTGAGGAAACCAAAAAAGCAGAGGAAGTCGCAGAGCCTAAACAAAAGACTGCGGAGGAAATTCAGACTGAAGAAGCGGCTGATGACAGCGACGAGGATTTGCTAGATAAGCCGGAGGATCAGTTAGAAGAAGAAGAAAAGACGAAAGTCGAAGAGATTAAAGAAAAGAGGAAAGGCGAACCTACTGATAAACAACTCGCTAGGAAGCTGAAGAAGGCCGAGAAGAAGATCTCAAAGATGTTTGGTAGGCTGAAGGATTTAGAGCGTGCCAAAGAAACAGGTGATACGGTGCATGAAACCGAGATTGCATCGCTGAAGAGTGAGATAGCGATTGCAACAACACCTGTGGTTGAGAGAAACGCTGTCCAAGCTGAAGAGCAAAGAGTCCTTACTGAAATAACTGAGGACAAAGAAAAACCTTATGTCGAAAGGCGTGAGATGACGAAGGAAGATTGGGAAACTTGGAATGACGAAGATCCGTTAGCAGCGCAAAGGTGGGTAGCAAAGAATGAGCAACGCAGGGTTTCGTTACAGAACGAATCTGCAACAAAAGCTGAGATGGCTGAAAAAGCCGAGGAGTTTTTGGCAGAGCAAGACAAATCTGTTAAACGCTTAACTGAGAAGTTCCCAAACGTAAGGCCTGAAGCAAAGGTTTTAGAGTTAAAGGAAAAGGGGTTAAGCAAAAGCGAAGTTCTTGATGTACTCGAAAGTGAATACCCTGAATACGCAATATGCGATCAGATCGTTAAAGAGAATCCTAAGTGGATGGAAGCAATCGACTTTGGAGACAAAGTTGCGGCCGAGCTTGAAATAAGGTTGGCTGGTGCTAAGGAAACAAAACCAACTCCGAAGTTATATACTGAGGATGAGGTTGCAAAAATAAAGGAGGATGCTTTGAAAAGTGAAGCCGATCGTAGGGAAAGTGTTGATGAGAGCAATAGTTCTACGGCAGCTCATGTAGTTACAAAGCCAATAGGTTCAAAATCAGATCATTTACAAAAGTTAGAGGCTTTATTTAAGAAGGCAGGACTTGATCCGGCGAAAGCGAAAGCTAATCTGGATCGTAGGACTGAAATGGGTTTGGGGGGCATTTACGATCCCTCACAAGATAAGGACTAAGCATGGGTAATATTAGACATGAAGAAGGAAGAGAGCTTGGCTACATCTGTGGAAGGTGTGGACTAGAGCAGAACTATCTTCCGGGCGAAGAAAAGCCTGAGTGTACTGATTGCGGATGGCCTCATTTTGCTAAAAAACCCACCGATATACCTTCTGAAATAAAGCTGAGTATTAATGATTACTAACAGGAGGTATTAGAGATGAATAAGAGTTACTATAAAGATGGGTTTACACCTGACACCAATGTATTAGGATCAGGGTTACGCAAATTTACTTCCGCCGCAGTTACGATTACTAAAGGACAAGCCCTTCATGACGATACGGCTGGTTTAGCAACTAACGCGACGACAGCATTTGCTAATACTTTTTTAGGAATAGCGGCTCATAGTAGCACAAGCGGAGAGGATATTTTAGTTATTCCTCCACGCCAGGGCTATAAGTTTTGGGTCAAAGTTGAAAATGATGAAGTTTTAGATCAGAGTAATGTCGGTGAAATTTGTGATCTCCATGCTAACGACAGTATTGATATTTCTGATAATACTTGTGTAGCTTGGGGATGTCAGATTATTGCTATTGACATTTCAACCGATTCTATTGCGAGCAATACTTATGGTTACGCCAAAGTTCAGTTCGTAGTTATGGATCAGGACTAAAAAAGTAAATTAACCGTTATTGTTTTAAGGAGGTAGTTAAGATGTCTAAATATTACTACAAAGATGGATTCACATTAGACAATAGTATTGAAGAGTCCGGAATGAGAAAGTTTACGGCCGCGGCAGTAACTATTGTTAAGGGGCAAGCCATCCACGATGACGGAAACGGTTACGCAACAAACGCTATATTGGCGTTTGCGAAGGAGTTTTTAGGGGTAGCAGCCCATGGATGTTCGAGTGGAGAAAGTCTTTTAGTTATTCCACCGCTTCAGGGTTTGAAGTTCTGGGTTAAGGTTGAAGAAGCCGCAGTTGTAGCTCAGACTAACGTGGGTACGATCATTGATCTTGAGAAAAATGATAGCGTTGATGAAGGTGATACAGGTTGTGTAGCTTGGGGTTTCCAAGTTATTGCAATCGACATCTCAACTGACGCTATTGCAAACAACACCTATGGCTATGTCAAAGGCGAGTTTGTTGTAATGGATCAAGACTAAAATTAACCGTTTTTCGTTTGAAGGAGGAAATAATCATGGCAACAATAAGAGATAGTGTAAGTGCATTATATACATCAATTTATGATGAATTTTTATTAGGCGCGTATGCGGATTATCCTGAAGGATGTTCTGCTGCGTTTAAAGAAGAAAATACGACTCAAAAGGATTTCAAGGTCGATGACCTTAGTTCTTTAGGGATGTGGGAAGATCAAGATGAATTAGTTGGTGGAAACATCGAAGATCCAGTTGTAGGTTATGAAAAGACCTATACAATCGCAAAAACAACTAAGCAATTCCAAGTATCATTTGAAGCATCTGATGATGACGAATATGCCTTGTTGGGTAAAGTAAGTTCAGCAGAACAAATGGGTAGGGGCGGTCGTGCAAGACAAGCGTATGACCAAGCACAGCACCTTTATCTTGGTTTTAGTGTAGCCGGGCCTGATGGTCAGTACACGTTTAGTGCTGCACATCCTCAGAACAGAGAAGTAACTGGTAATCAATACAGCAATCTTCTTTCCGGTGCATTTTCACATGACAACTTAGAAGCTGCTGAAAAATCAATTACCGACAACGCTTATGACATGAAGGCAATTCCAATTCCAATTACAGAAGATCCAGTATTGCTTTATCCGCCAGCACTTCGCGGTAAAGTTGCTCGTGTTTTGAGTGACAGGGCGACAGAGCAACCGGATACAACGATGAGGAATATCAACCAATTCACAACTCGTAAGGGTATGTTTACTTACAAGCCAGTTGAAGATGTATGGTTGAACGCTGCTAATGGTGGATCAGATACAGCTTGGTACATCATGCTTCCGGGACTTGGATATTTCAAGTTCGTATGGCGACAAAAACCTCATTTCGTGTCTTGGATTGACTACAACATTGAAGCCTACAATTTTAAGGGTAGGGCTAGATATGATGTTGGAAATGATAACTGGCGCGGTGGTTTTGCTAGTACTGGAGCGTAAATAATAGAGATTAATGGAGGGGGCTTATGCTCCCTCCTAAACTAAAAGGAGAATAGGATGTATAAAAGATTATCTATTTTAGTTGCTCTATTAATAGTTTTTATGTTTAGTGGGGCAGCAAACGCAGCTACGAATTTATTTTCTGTAACTGCAAGTGATAGCCAAGAAGTTTTAATTGATAGTTTAGGCAAGGTTCTTGGTTTAAAGCAAACTGTTGAAGCGGCAACAACTAACGATACAGTAACGGCAGCAGAGAGTGGAAAAGTATTTGCAATAACACCTACGTCATTTACAACAATTACTTTACCAACTGCTGCTTCTGGATTAACATATACATTTGTTCAAGAAGCTGGTCATGGTGACGGATCTTTAGATATAGCGTTAGATCCTGCGTCAACCGACAAGTTTGTTGGATGTGTTAATAGTGGAGCAACAGACGGTATGGCCGTTGGAGATAAATTAAGATCTCCTGGCGCAACCGGAGATAGCGTTACGATAGTTGGGGCATCAACAAAGTGGTATTGTACGCAAAGAACAGGTACTTGGGTCGATGACAACTAAGGAATAAACTTATGGCAATCGATTATCGAAAGATCATCTTGCTGATAGGAATAGCCTTAGTTCCGTTTTATGAGATCATCATAAGATTGTTCCCTGATGCCGTAGTTATAACACCTGATACAAGAGTGGCGAAGCTATCGTTATCGCTATTAATTGCGCTGATGATAGGCCTAGCTGCTCTTTACCGGGGTATTAATTTAAGAGTGTCTAATAAATGGCTCTTGGCATTATTGGTATTTATCCCGATCAGTATTAATAGGGCGACGAATATTCCTCTTATTGTAAATGGAATTGACTCGTCATCTTTCTGGCTATGGAAACCAGCAGGCCAAATCTTTATTTATTTCCTCATGTATTTAGGCGTATCCAGCCTTGATTTAACAAAAAAACTTCAAAAACAGGTTATTTCGGTGCTTTATTATACAGCATTGGCGATGACGTTCTATGTATTTACCCAATGGATCGGCGCGGATCAGTTCTATGTTGTCAAAGACGTTGCGATAATTGGTACAGTTAAAACACCTCACATGATCGGTAATTTAGGTCAACCGACATTAGTATCTCCCTACATTGGTCTTGGCGTTATTTCAGCGCTATCATTAAAAAAATATATTCCGGCTGTATTCATGGCGCTTTTTCTATTCATTCTCGATTCAAAGATGGCTATTGGCGCGACTTGTGTTGCGGCTACTGTCTATTTAATGTTAAGCCGGCCGAGACTTTTACCATACATAATGGTTATATCGGCAGTTTGTATGGTAATGGTGGTCAAAGATTTCAAGATTTCAGATATGAGTGGTCGAAGTACAGTATATAAAAATATCATTGAAGATATAAGGACATCTCCGATAGCCGATGGATCTATTAAATCACAGGCATTTACTGGGATTGGTCTTGGCAGTTATGTATATTTATCACCAGAAAAGCATAAGTACGTTAAGCCTATTTCTGGTGTCAGGCATCCATTTAAGCAGGCGCATAGCGATCCGTTACAGATATTATATTCATTAGGTATGATAGGATTAGTTTTATATCTTATGGCGAATTACGAGTGTTTTAAAAAGGCGCTAAGACTGCGCGAATACGGCGCAAATCCGTTGATACCTTTTATCTGTTTGTTTTTATTATTACACCTTGTATCGTGTGGTTCTTTCATTTTTCAACTAGGTGTTTATCAGTATTTAGGAGTTATGCTGTTTGGAATATTAAGCAATCAATCATTAATCGGGAGGGAGTAAAATGAGAAATCTATTATTAATTGGGGTCATATTGAGTTTGATGGTTATGCCGGTTTCGTTGATTCAGCAGAGCTTATGTATGGAAGATTTAAGCTAGTTGGGGCATCAACGAATCCGGCAACGGCTGTACTGACAATCAAGTACGTCAAGTAAGGGGGCGAAATGAAATCAGCTCATTTTTTATCAAAGGACATAACAACCTCGCAGGATTTATCTACTGCGGCGTTAGATTATACGACGACGGTCGCAAGAGAGCGTAAGGTTGAAATGATAACCTTTAAGTTTTCGGCGGCTGTTTCGGAAACGGTTACGATAACATTGGATTCAGCTAATGGGGCGACCTATGATGTTGAGCTTCTTAATGTAGCTTTGGTATCAGAAACCGATCTTATATGGCGGCCACAAGGCGAGTGCAATATAAAAGCTGGCGATGCAATTAAAATAGAATGTACCGATACCGGTGGTGCTGGAATCGTGTATGCAACAATTAAAACCTCGGAGTTATGATGTTTCATAAATGTAAGGAGGCTAAAAATGTCAGGTATAGATAAGTTAAAACAAGCAGCCGTTCAGGAGATCCAAAAGCTAGAGAAAAAGATAGGTTCTCTTAATAAAGATATAGATAAATTAAAGCGTGAAAAAGAAAATGCTTTGTTAGATATTAATGAGACTAATATTCGTAAGGCAAGTGCTGTATTAGAATCTGATGTTGCGGTAAATAAATCTACTGAGTTAAAGCAAGCGGCCAAGAAATTAGGCCATAACAATGTTACTATCTCAAAACAGATTGATAAGCTCACCGAAGATGCCGAGAAGCGCGAGATTAAACTTACGGCCGATCAAGATGAGGTTGCGAAGATTAAAGCCGAGACTCTTGCAGTTAATCAGGAAACAAAGATTAAGGCGCAAGGTGTCCAGGCGTTACGCGTTCAGCTTGAAAATCAAATTAAGTCAGTAAAGCAAATGCAAGATGAAAAAGTTGCACAGGCAAAGAGGACTGATGAACTTAATGCTGAACTTGAAGATTTAAAGTCAGAGGTATTGGATAACCTAAAAGACGCAAAAGATTCTAAGACAAATGCGGCTGAAGAAAAAGTTGATGCTCAAATAGTTCTTAAAGAGTGTGAGGCCGAAAAAGATAAGTATCTATCTTTAAAGAAAGGCCTTGAAAGAAAAAATTTAGAAAAAATTGCGTTGATTAAAAAGTCTCAAGACATCATTAAGAATCTTCAAGAGAGAGAATTAAAGGTCAAGAACAATGAATCGTTTAATGTTTCCGAAGCAAAGTCTTTGAAGGCAGACAGAGATCGCGTAGCTTTAAAGGAAGCGAAGGTTACGAAGATCCTTGACAGCTTATTGCAAGATAAAAGCATCGAAGATAAATTAAAGGAACTGGGATTATCTAAATGAAAAAATTATTTAGTATTGTAGCGGCGATATTATTATTGGCGAGTCCATGTTTTGCTGAGTCTGAAACGACGATCGGAGGTGCTACGGCAACTTCCCATCTTATACAAGACGAGGGAACAACTGTAAGGTCTCGACCTTACCTTAACTTTACAGGGGCAGGCGTTACGGCAACAGATGATAGCGGTAAAACAATAATAACTATTGGTGGTGGGGCAAGTACGCCTGGTGGGGCTGATACTCAGGTACAGTTCAACGATGGCGGAGCGTTTAACGGAGAGTCAACTTTCACATATAACAAAGCGTTGAACAGTCTTTCCATAGACAGAATCGTGATCGGGCCGGGGATAGCTGATTATCTTATGCCGACAGCAAGAGGGGCAGCGAATACTTATCTTAGAGATAATGGTGCTGGAGCAATAACTTTCTCAGTTCTTTCGGGGATAGGTCCTGCTAATTTCACACCATCAACTGATTTTGGTGATGTCAATACGGATGCTGCAGGGGCAATAAGGTTTGGTGCGAATTCAATGGATGATACGCATATAAACTGGGGCAGTATGACTTACTTAGGTGAAGAAGGTATCTCTCTCGTTGAAGCCTATGCAGCAGTAGGAACATTTGAAAGTGGAGATACATTCATTTGTTATGAGGCAGGAGTTGGGGCGAGGGAGTGTGACTACGATGATTTACCGGCAGGTGGTGGAAGCGGTGATGTGGTTACTGTTAATAGTGGTGCTGTTGACACCACAGCTAATTTTAAAGATACGGCTACGATCTCATGGGCTTTAGTAGATGGTGGTGCTGGTGGACCTGATGATGTGCAGGCAAGTAGGATTGCTAAGCAACAAACATTAGAAGTATGTAAGTCTGGTTGTGCCTATTCAGTTATCCAAACCGCTATTGATGCAATCGGGGATAACGCAACGGATAAACGATACTCAGTGTTAATTTATCCTGGAACTTATACAGAGAATATCACGATGGAAGATTTTGTTTCTCTGCAAGGTGTTGGTAAGAAAAGCAATGTTATTATAGCTGGAACAATAACCTTTGCTGCTGATGCGGGAGATAATAGCGCTATTAAAGGTCTGCTGGTCCAACTAACTACGACTACCACAGGTCTTGACTTGATAACATCTCCTGACAGTACAGGACAACATGCTATTATTAATTCTACAATAAGTTTAACCAATACCGATGCTGGCGATGTAGGTTCTTTGATAGACGACGACGGTGGTACTTTAAAGATAAGAAACTCCAAACTAGTTTATAATTTTGATGGGTCAAACGCGGGAGCCAATACACACGCTGTTATTGATTTAGCTGGGACTTTAACTTATGACATCTACGAAAGTATAATCAGTATCGATGTAGCCGACGTAGATGATACGGTTATCGGATTAAATGAAGTAGTCGGAGGGATAATAACAGAAGGTATAATTAAAAACACAAACTGGGATATGAATTTATCTCATGGGACATATACTGGTCTTTGCGGATTATTCTATCTTCATGGTACTAGTGTAGAAAAATATCTTCAATCAAATCATTTCCATTTAACAAGTGATGGTGGTGGTACTGCTTACGGTATGTATATGGACACAACCGCTGGCGGCGGTATTATCCACAGTACAGCAAATAAGATTGCTGTTACAGGCTTCACAACTAATTACGGCTCTAACATTGCCCCTGGAGATACTATCCTATCTCATTTTGACGATGTGGATGCTGATGGTGGGAATACAGGAACAGGAACAGTAACGACAGTGCAATCTCCTAGTGATGGGAACTTAACGGTAACAGGATATGCTACTGTGGGTACATCGATGACAGCCGATACAGTTGTTGCGACAACTTCACTTACAGGAACTTATTTAACCGCATCAGAAATCGTAATAACTGACGCTTCCAAGAATGTTGTTTCAGCTCCAGTTGCAACTTACCCAAGCCTTACTGAATTGAGTTATGTCAAAGATGTAACGAGTGCAATTCAAACCCAGATAAACGCCAAAGCTCCTTCAGCTTCCCCAACGATCACTACAAAGATGACGCTTGATTATGCAACGGCTTCCGAGCTTGTTTCGACCAATGCTTCAAAGGAACTTGTATCTTTAGCGGTAGCGACCTATCCTTCATTAACTGAATTAAGTTATGTTAAGGGATTAGCCTCGGCGGCACAGACCCAGATAACCGCAAGAGGTTCACATGCAGGACAAGTGTGGACAGGAACGCATGACTTTGGAGGGGCAGTAGTAGAAATTTCTAATGGGGCAGCGGTAACCGACCCTGCTAGTATAGGTCAAATTGCGATAGATAGCACCTCAGACCAATTTCTTTATTATGGAACGGCTCAGAGGGTATTAACATCTAAATACGAAGAATCAATTACAGTTGAAGATATAGCAGCAGCCGACGACGGAATACCTTTTGGCTCTAAGTCTTATGCAAGAACAGTAACAAATGTGGGTTGTAGGTGTATAGGAACTTGCACGACAAAAGCAGAGTTTTCGTTTTCGGATTCAGCAGCTAACGCTTTCACTTTGGCAGCGACACCTACTTGTGCGACAACAGGGGCAGCGACCTATCAAGCTGTTAATTCTGGAGGGGCTTTAATTGCAGGGGAAGGAATGTTATTTAATGTTACCAATTCAGTAAGTCCAGAAACAGATTGGTACGAAATTATGTGGGTGGAAACTGTCACAGCAGATTAAAGGAGAGGACATGAAAAGATTAATATTAGCATTACTTATGTGTTTGGTTTGTGTTTCGGCACAAGCTCAATGCGTAGCAGAAGTAAAGGATGTAATACAAGACCCTGCGAGGGGAAGTATTATTGTTCAGACACAGTACACGCTTAATGGCGAAGTCGTTCAGCAAGGACAGACTAGGTATCTTGAAACCTCAGGAACAAACGAGGAGATTATCGCAAAGGTAAAAGAAGATATTGCACAGCATTGTGAGACTCTTATCAGGCGTATTGAAAGTAACAGAACTTATCTCCAATCTGAAAAACTGAAGCGTCAAAAGGAATTGACAGTACCAGTTATTGACGCAATTAAGGACGAGCTTATTGGCGAGAAAGCAACTAAGACAGAAGTCACCGACGAGTTTAAAGGTAAAACAATAAAGGTTACCTATGATGAAAAGAATACTATTTCTGATACTATTTCTGTTAAGTAGTAGTCCTGCTTTTGCTACTGACTGGTGTGCTGATGCTAACTGTCAAGGATGTTGGTTATTTTCTGAGG
>Ga0307928_10001099_pt1 | contig 20343 bp, 27 predicted proteins | sample AceLakmetagen232_FD_201815 | JGI IMG/M metagenome (GOLD analysis project Ga0307928, IMG submission 201815) | Saline water microbial communities from Ace Lake, Antarctica - #232 | ecosystem: Environmental > Aquatic > Non-marine Saline and Alkaline > Saline | place: Antarctica: Ace Lake... | reverse complement strand
AACGGCAAGGGGTGATGGATGAGCTACAGCCAATACTGCAAGTGGCATTTCTACAATGATCCAACGTGGTCATGCGGCGTTAGCTCTGAGATGAATGTAGAGTGTCCTAGTTGCGGTTTCCATAGTCAGTTTGGCCGAAAGTATATGATCGCATTTGGATATGACGGTCATACATACCTTGATATTGATATGACGTTTAAGTGTATGTGCGGTGCTCTCATTACATGCACGACAAATGATGAGGCGCGCAAGGGATACAAGCTGTATTTGCAATCGCACGGCAGCAAGGGAGATGAGTAGATGATCGTGTACAAGTACAAACTGAATCCAGGCTGGAACTCGTTGCAATTGCCAGGGAATGTCGATGCCGCCAACCGTGGCACTGCTAACGCTGGCTGTCTGCTGGATGTTGACTTTCAGGGCGATACGCTGGTCATGTGGGCGTTGGTTGATCCTGAGCGCGAGACGAACATGCGGATGTTCTACTGCGCGATGACGGGGCAGACCATCCCGACGGACACTTACTACATTGGTGAATACATCGGCACTGCGACATCACCGCACGGCATCGTGGTTCACGTATTCAGCGCACACGCAAGGGAGATGCACAATGAAACCTGGCCACAAGATAACAGCTCACATCCGCAAGACAGATGCGCTGCACTTGCCGTGGTATGTGGAGTATTGGCATGAGTTCCGATGCTCGTGCAAAAAGCTGTGGGCGCAGAAGCGCATGGTAGATGGCTTCAAGACACACAGTGAAGCCCTGGCGCACGCTGTGCACATGGGCGCGAAGGTTGACGACCCACTGGCTGGTTGTATGGATGATGCGTTCGAGGAATGGGCGAACAGGCACCCGTCGCCTGGGTGGAGCTATAATACTGCAAGGGCGGCGCGACTGGGCGATGTGCACATACCATGGGCGGCGGGCGGTGCATATCCACCAGATACACACACACCAACAGCCAACGAACAAGCAGGCGACCGCGTGCGTGACGAGATACACAGATGTACACCAGAGGACGACTACCTGCTGGAGCGTGACGTGTATGATGTGCTGCTTGGATATACTGTGGACTTCAGAGGGGAGCATTGGTGGAAATGAGATACACACTAATCATTATTGCCTTACTGCTGATCGCTGGGTGTGCATCTGTGCCGTATGGCGACTGCCCACGTGTAGATTACCGTTGCGAGGAGTGTCACTGATGACTAACATTTGGTATTGCCCACATTGTGCCAAGAGCGATTACGACATCGGCAGATGCACGACAACCTGCATGTATTCACCACCGCGTGTCGTCGATGGCAAGATGATACACGACGATCCGAATATCACAACTGAGGAGCGCTACTGCAACGGGTGCGGTCAACTGACCGTTATCAAGCGGAAGCACGGGGAGCGCTGCTGATGCGATCACACGCAATTAACATTCTCGACATTGCACAGAAGTCACACGTGCGAGACACGCTAGGCTTTATGGTCAAGGGCTGTGCTGCTGGACGCGATGTGCACATCATCGGATCAGGGCCATCTGCACTAAATTATGTGCACGACCCTGACGCATATGTCATCGTTTGTAACGCAGCCGTGCAGACCTACGGCTATTGTGCGGACTTACATGTGATGATAGAAGAGAATGTGTGGGCATTTCCGTGGGCAATGCCATATGACGGGATGGAATGCAAGACGGTGCTGGACGTTGGATGTGCGGCTCGCATATCGGACGAGCTGCGTGATAGCGTGGGCGAAGGATGGTGGAGTAAAGCCATATGGACACGCAGGACGAAATACACAGATGGGCAGGACTTGTCGGAGGTAGGCGGCGGGCCTGTGCAGGTGAGCATATACGGGGGCGTGGCATTATGTGCACTTCATATCGGACAGATGGCAAGCCCAGGTGCAGATACACACCTCTGGGGGACTGAGTTCTACTTCCCGGATGGTAAGCAACACTACTACGGCGATCAATACTACCAGCCGGGCGATCAACTCACATCCGTCGTGCATTTCGATATACACGACGGCGAACCTGTGAGGGGCGACGGGCCGTACACAAGTACACCCTACTTCATAGAGTCGAGCAAGGCAATCCGGCATGTTGCGAAGTGCAGCGGGTTGACGATTGTGGATCATAGTGGCGGGCTGTTGGAGCCGGAGAAGATTGGGAAAGGAGCATGACTTATGTGGATATGCCCGAAGTGCTGTAAATCTGATTATACACCGTCGCATCAGACCGTCACGTGTATGTCATGGGCACAGCGTGTTGTGGACGGCGTAGTGGTGAGCCGTGACCCAAATTACACTACCGAGTGTCGAAAATGCAATAAATGTGGCACGACGGTCAGCGTCAAATCGCAATATGGCGCAATTGTTTCGCAGACTGTTCTTGATAGCTAAGATGCACATATGTTAAACTTATACTGGTAGCACATGGAGGTGCTACTACCATATACACTGTATAGTAGAGGGTGTGGATGCAGGCAGTGACGAAGAAATGTAGCAAATGCGGGGAGGAGAAGGAGCTGGGGGCTTTTGGCCCGGACAAAAGGATGCACTCCGGGTTGCGTTCTGCGTGCAAATCGTGTAATTCATCTAAGCAAGCATCCGACCCCTACGAATGGCTACAGCGCCACACAGGCACACTAAACCCCGCCCTGTGGACATGGGTGCACATCACACAGAAAGACACGCCTGAGTACGAGGAGAAGGAATAATGGCCAACTACACCCGCAACTGGTCGGGGGACGACGCCTACGATGATTACGTGAATTTACGTGATGCGGACGGCAAGCCCCTGACAATCAAGGCTATCGCCGAGATTCACAAGCCTGATACGCAAACCATCGAGAGCTTTCGGCGAGGTTTGGCTCGTTTTGCCAAGCGTCACGATTGGGATAAGCGCAGGGATGCACACTTTCAAGAGCACGGCTCGTTCGCCAAGCCCGCCACGCCAGATGCACCAGAGCCTACGCCCGGTGTGCCGCTAGGTACACATCTGAGTCAAGATGGGTTGACCTGCCCTGTGTGTAACGCAAGCCTTGCTATGGAAGATGACTCTATTGCTCGCACCGGCCAAGCTCTGCGAGACCTGCGTGGCATTATCGAAACTCAGATTACCAGCGCTGCCGACGACGTGTCTGCACAGATGCTCGGGCAACTGTCTACGTCGATGGAACGTCTATTAAAAATGCAAGAGAAGCAACAGCAGGCAATATTAGCCAAGAAAGCACAACATAGTACGAACACCATGACAACCGCCGAGGCTGGAGAGTTCGACAGGGTAACGCAGGTGTTTTTCGGACTGATTGCGCGCGCACCAGCCAAGCAGCGCGAGAAAACACGCAAGCAGTTGCTCAACATGGTGCCGCTGCCGGGTGCCGATGACGCGAGTGTAGTTAATCTCGAACATCAGCATGGTGACGACGCATGAGGGCATTAGAAGACATCAGCACGAGAGAACTGCTGCAAGAGTTCAGGAAGGAGCTTGGCAGGGGCAGTATGTGGGCCTTTCATCGTATCTACATGGAAAACACCGACGACCCTGAATACGCAGATGGCGGAGATCACCTCTGGAATATGTGCAGTTGGCTGGATCAGGCGCTTGTTCCTGGCTGGTGGCTGATCGGTGCATTTCCCAGAGACCACATGAAAACCACACTCGGAACGACTACTACAGCTACACGTGTATGTTGCTACCGTATCAAGAAGAACATTGGCATTCTCGGGGCTACCGCCGTCGAAGCTACAAATAAGATGAGGAATGTCATAGATAGTTCACTGGAGGGTAACGCCCTTATTGTCGAGGACTTTGGCGCAGATGTCGCACCAGCACCAGACTCCAAGGGCCGACCGATCACATACAACGATAAAGAGGTGATCCTGACTAACGGTGTGCGCATGGCGGCGTTCCCGTTCGGTAAAGGCAAGATTCGTGGGCAGAATGTTGGTGGAAACCGGATGGACTTGCTAATCATTGATGACCCTGAAGATGACGAGTCTGTGCAGAATCCCGATCTGCGCGAGAAAGATTATCGATGGTTCCAAACCGCCTGTGTCAACTCAATGTCCCTGATGAGTGGTAATGTCGTTTGGCTAGGAACCGTCCTACACAACGATTCACTTTTGAGCCGCCTCATCAAGACCGCGCCTGGCAAAAAGGACAAGGTGCTCAAGGTCAAACTCCCTGCGTGGAACCCGCTCGAAAACTTCAAACTGCTATGGCCTGAGCGCTGGACACTAGAGCTTTTGACCGCCAAAAAGAACCAGGTCGGACATGCCGTCTTCAGCCAAGAGTATCTAAACACGCCCCTCGCCGAAGAAGACCAGGCCTACAAGCCCGAATACTGGAAATGGTTTAACCGTGCATCTATCACCGAAGAATCTGGTCGCTACTGCATCACCAACCCCCTCGACTCCACCGAAAAGCTCGTGCTCAACACCATCATGGCCGTTGACCCTGCTATTTCCCAGACCAAGGATGCCGACTACTTTGCATATTCCGTGTGGGGCTATTCACCTGGACATCCCTTCAAATTCCAGCTTGAGGTGTATCGCGGCAAAATTTCATTCCCTGAGCAGTTACGCCTTATCAAGAATGCCGCACATCGCTGGCGTGTGATGCTGTGTATCATCGAGGCACAGGCTTATCAGGCTGCCCTTGAGCACGAAGCGTGGCGCATGGGTGTGCCTACAAAGCCCGTCAAGCATCACACAGGTAAGCTGGCACGTAATAAGGCAGCAGCAATACACTGTGAGAAGGGTGAGGTGTATCTGCCGCGCCACGAGGACGCCACGAAGCTATTTGTGGAAGAAGCCGAGAGCTTCCCAGTCGGTGTACACGATGACATGCTAGATACATATTCGATGAGCGTCGAAGAAATTGTGCACGGCAGTGGACGTGGCGGTGTGCAGTCGGCAAAGCGGAAGCGGCAGTCGTTCAGGATAGCAGGTGGCTTTGTGGAAATGGACAATAGAGGTGTATCTGGGGGATTTTAGTAGATGCACTTGACAAACCGTGATATGCACGCTATAATATACATGTGCACATAAAACGTCCCTCCCCGCTGAATGAACCCATGGGGTTCTTCCGACGGGATAGGCGGGGAGGTCATTTGAAAATCATAAGGCGGCACGAGTAGAGGCCACCACTGAACTCAAGTGGTTCTTGTTGATACGTGCCGCCGAACTTTGAATAGACATGCGCAAGTTATACACATTAGATGAGTTAGCGAAGATGCAGCCTAAAAAGCTGTGGAAGCACTACATGTCCATCAGCAAAAACATTGATGTAGTAGCCGAGACGATGTATGACATGCCGCTCCCCTTCCAGCAGGGGCAGCGCGAACAGTTGGAAGCGCTGCGAAAGTATATCAAGGTGGTACGTTCGGTGCTGTATCAAAAATACGTCATTGCCAGTTAGGATAATTGAACTTACACACAGGTGAAGCAATGCTCGACATCCTCAAACTCGCACAAGAGTCACACATACGCGGCGACCTTGCCAAGCATCTGCACAGCATTGCCCTTGGACGCCCTGTGCATATCATCGGCAGCGGCCCTAGTGCTGACGACTATGTGTATGATCCTAGTGCATATGTGATCGTCACTAATTCTGCTGTGCATAAGTGGGGGCATATCGCCCATCTGCACGTAATGATTGAAGTGCAGGTGTGGCTGTTCCCGTGGTCGCTCAATCAGGGTGACTTCAAGGGCAAGACCGTGATGGCGATTGACTGCGGTGGCAAGACGCTGAGTGTAGATGCACGTAATGCGTATTCTGACTCATGGTGGAAAGATGCACTGTGGGCAAAGCGCAGGCTGTACCAGAATGGTGAGGACTTGCGTGAGCTGGATAGTGGGCCTGTGCAGCTAGGTGGACGTGGGGGCGTGGGTAGTTGTGCTGTGCATTTCGGTCAGATTGCAAATCAGGGCGGCGAGATACACTGCTGGGGCATGGAGTTCTACTTCCCCGACGGCAAGCAGCACTACGACGATCTCAGCCCATATACACGCAGCGGGGGTATCACAGGCTTGGTGAATTTCGACATCATCGACGGTGAGCCTAACAGCGGGGCGCTGGGGCGTGACGGGCCGTATGTATCCACGCCTTTTTTCATTGCTAGCTCACAGGGAATCCGTAAGATGTGTAGATTGTCGGGTGTGCATCTCATCGACCATAGTGGTGGGTTGCTCGATCCTGCGAAGATGCACGTAAGAAAAGATACACGCTAACTTGTAAGTAATCCTTACAAGCTCAACAGCCCATCACTATGATCTATCAGCGGTATACCCCGTGCAATCTTCTTGATGGCATATGCACTCTCGGTGAAGTATTGTGTGCTCATCTTGTCGCCAAACTGCTGTACGGACGTGGATGATGTGCCTGGAAGGTACACTTCGGTGCCGCAGAAGTTCTGTTTTCCATCAGGGAAGTACAGTTCGACTCCCCACATGTGCACAGCATCGGCATCCATGATCTGTGCCAAGTGTGCGCCCTGAGCAACGACAGTACCCCTAATCACCCCATTCTCCTGGATATACACCAAACCCGCCCCCATCTTGCTCAAGTCTTCGCCTTCATCGTAGGCCCGCCGCCTGAACCACAGAATATCCTGCCAGTAGCGATTTGTGTACTTCTTCTCACGCCTGGATGTCATCATGCATGACACAGACACGTCGAGCACCTTCATACCATCGAACGCGAGCACGTCATCGAACCAGTCGAAATGCACAGATACACCCTCGACGACAAGCGCAACGTCGGGCTTCACCAGACGGATGGCCGCATTGCACGCGATCACCATATCGCCTTCGGGGATGTCGGCGTCTAGGAACTTGGATGCGCTAGGGCCAGTGCCGATGACGTGCACATCGTGACCTTTGCACACGCCCGATAGTGCATCTTCGACGGCAGATGACTGTGCATAATGGTTGGCGATGGTGGACAGAGTTGCACACGAGAGAGTAATGTCAACGATATTCGAGCCATCTGCGACGAGAGCCTTGTCACGGTGTATGAGGTACACGGCGTGATCGAGGGGCACGTCGATACGTTGGCCTTTATTGAGGAGGCCGAGACTGGGGCACATAGTGGATTGCTTCATCTTGATAAGTACCATACTAGATTATACAGATGCACAGCAGTAGCCACCTCATTTTACCGCATATTCAGGCAAAAGTCAAGGGCAATATCAGCGATCAGGTATAATGTAGTCATAGTGCACATACGCACGGAAACAACTGGCTTACCACTTCAGCTTCACCAGGCTGCCCTTTGCCACAAGCTGCTTAACATCAAATCGTTTGAGGTACACGTGGCATGGGGCGGCTTTATTTCACAAGGAGGTGTTGATTGGAAAATTTAGTGGATATTCATTCTGTCGAAGTGCTCCGCAGGGGCACATATCACGGCGTTGACTTTAACGATGAGGTTATTGCTTCGCTTGTCGAGAAATATGACGCCAACGTGGAAGAAGCGCAAATCAACCTTGGGCACTCCGATGATGACGATGCTGTGTATGGTGCAGTGTCAGCATTGCGCTATGAGGCTCCGGCGCTCTTGGCCGACCTGACCCGCGTGCCAGAAGACTTGGCAGAGAAAATGCTGTATGGCGGCGCTCGCCCTGGCAGGAGTATCGAGGTCAGTCTTGATATTGTTGAGCTTCAGAGGTCTCCGTGGATTAAGCGGGTTCCTCGGGAGTTCATTGGTTTGGGCCTCTTGGGAACCAAAAAGCCAGCGGTCGGCGGCATGAAGCGCATTCAGCACGAGCAAATCATACCGAGAGATAATCATTTGCAGGTCATGGGCTTCGCGGACGACGGCGATTGGCTCAGGCTTTCCTCGGAGCAGGAAACGATCAAGCTCCACGACGAAACTATCATAAAGGAGATACCTGCAATGGCCAAAGAAGGCAAGGACGAGCAGGATACCGTTCTCTTGAGCGACCACGAGGCTCTGAAGCTGCAGTTGGACGCGCTGGAGAAAGAGAAAGCAGAAGGAGCTGCTGCGCTTGCCGAGGCCAATGCAAAGGTGGCCATGGCAGAGCAGAAGGAGGTCGAGCTGTCGGCGACGGTTGAAAAGCACACCGAAACCATTGACAAGCTGGCCCTCGACGCGGCCCTCACCAAGCAGCGCGAGCGTGTGCATCTCGCGGAAAGCTTCATGGCACAGTTACGCACTGAGAAGGGCGGCACCGTTGCTCCGCTGTCGGACACCAGCGTGGTTGCGCTGATGGCTAAACTCGATAGCTTGGACGAGACACACGTCATCAAGCTCGCGGATGACACTGACGTGCATCTCGGCGAAGCGCTGCGTGCTGTTCTGAGTGCACTTCCGGCATTTGACGGTCATATTGAAATTGCACCGCTGAAGGATGACAAGGGCAATGAGGTTCCGCAGCTCACTGAGCAGCAGGCGCACCTCGCCGAGCAGGCCGGACTAGACCCCGAGACCTATGCCAAGGAATTGGCGAAGATGGATAAGGAGGGCAACTAATGGCGGTAGCAAGTGCAGACAGACAGTATCAGCGCAAAGAGGGTAAGCTCGTCAATTACAAGATGATCGCAGCCGACATTGTGTATAAAGGCACGATGGTCACTACCCCCGTCGGAGAGGCGACCAATGCTGGCTATGCCAAGCCAGCCACCAATGAGCTTTTCAGTCAGTTCCTTGGTGTATCTGTGGAGAAGATTGACAACTCTTCCGGTGCAATCGGCGTCAAGAGTGTGCGTGTGTGGACTTCTGGTTCGTTTGAGTTCGTGTTCAGCGGAACTGCAACTCAGGCCGACGTTGGCAAAACTGTGTATATCGTGGACGACCAGACCGTCGCTTTTGAAGGTCTGACTACGGCATTTATGGTCGAGGCTGGCGTTATCGTTGAGTACATCAGCGCGACTCTCGTGCGTGTGGAAATTGGCGATGCGGTCAACAAGTTCCCCGAGACGTTCTCGTATCCCATGGCAACGACTGCCAACATCACCCGTGGCGATATCGTGTGTCAGTCTGATGCTGAGTATGTGAACGTCGGCGCTGACAGTTCCTACTACTTCTTCGTGGGTATTGCTATCGAGTCGGTGAACAACACAGGGGCTGACGGCGCTCTCAGCATCCTGGTAGCTAAGGACTGTATGGTGTATCACGCCTCGACACAGGCGGCTGCCACCTATCAGATTGGCGATCCTGTCTATGTGGACGGTGCTGCGACTTACGACACCGCCGCTGGGACTGCCAAGGTTGACATGCTCTACGGTCGCTTACATCGGAAGCCAGCGGCGGGCAACTACGGTTATGTTCACGTACAGCAGTTGATCACTTAGGAGGATAACGTGCATATGATTAACAAAAAGGAGGTGTCTAAGTGACAGTTGCAAGTGCGGACAGACAATACCAGCGCAAGGAAGGCGAACTGGTCAATTACAAGATGATTGCGGCTGACATCATCTACAAGGGCACCATGGTAACGACCCCCGTTGGGGAAGCCACAAACTCTGGTTATGCCAAGCCTGGTACTAATGAGTTGCTGTCACGATTCCTCGGTGTATCTGTGGAAAAGATGGACAACTCAGCCGGTGCGATTGGCGTCAAGAGCGTCAGAGTGTGGACTTCCGGATCGTTCGAGTTCGTGTTTTCTGGCACGGCCACTCAGGCTGATGTTGGCAAGCGGGTCTACATCGTTGACGATCAGACGGTTGCCTTCGAGGGGTTGACCACTGCGTTTATGGTCGAAGCAGGAACCATTGTTGAGTACATCAGTGCCACGGTGGTTCGTGTGGAGATTGGAGACGCGGTTGACAAGTTCCCCAAGGTGTATACCTATCCGATGGCGACTACCGCTAACATTACCCGTGGTGATGCTGTGTGTCAGTCGGATGCGGAATACGTGAACGTCGGTGCCGATACCGCAAACTATTGGTTCGTTGGTATTGCTATCGAATCGGTCAATAACACCGGAGCCGACGGCGCATTAACTATCCAGGTAGTTAAGGATTGCATGGTTTATCATGCATCCACACAAGCCCAGGGCACTTACGAGATTGGAGAACCCGTCTATGTGGACGGAGCTGCCACCTACGACAATGCCGCAGGTACAGCCAATGTGGACATGCTCTATGGACGACTGCACCGGAAACCGGCAACAGTTGCTTATGGGTACGTTCGTGTACAGCAGCTTATCACTTAACTAGGAGGGTTAGATGAGCAATATTTTAGGAGTCACTGCTGCGATACAACGTGATTTGTTCGCAATGGTGAAAACGACCTTCAACGAGTCGTTTGACAAGACCGTGGGTGAATATCAGACCTATAAGACGATTTCAACCATCGTTCCGTCAAATACGAAGACCAACAACTATCCGTTTTTCGCGCCAATCGGCGATATGGAGGAATGGGTGGACGAGCGCCAGATGGAAGCGCTTGCGGCCATACAGACCACGCTGACTAACCGGTCGTTTGAAAAGACGCTGGAAGTCACCCGTGACGAGATCGAGGACGAGCAGCTTGGTATGGCGATGGCTCGCGTGAGCGACCTGGGACAGGCAGGTGCACGCAAGCCCGAGATCGAGGTAGCCGCGCTGCTGAATAAGCACATGACCGACGCCACCACGGCTGGTAAGTACGAGGCTGGTTTCGACTCTAGCGCCCTGTTCAGCGAAACGCACGTATGGCCTGTTGGTTATAGCACTTCGCAGGACAACTTGCGCGGAGCTGGCACCGCCCACCAGGGCAAGATGGACTTGACCTATGGCGAGGCCAACCTTGAGGGTGCATACACACAGATGGCCGGATTCAAGAACTCGAAAGAGCGCCTTATCGGCGGTGTCCCCGATACCCTGATGTGTTCCGCGAGTACCTGGTTTGCCGCCCGTAAGTTCCTTGAGAGCGTGGGCATGAACGTGGCGATCACCGGTTCGACCGATGTGACCGCCTACGAGCGCCCCGCCAAGGCTATCCTGCCGGGCCTGGGTATCAAGATCGTCGTGAACCATCTGTTGACCACCGGCTACTGGCTGGTAGCTGACACTAAGCACGCCATGAAGCCGGTGGTGTTCCAGAATCGTCAGCCTATTCGTGTATCTGCACAGGATACCGCTGCCAGCGACGACGTGTTCAACCGCAAGGTGTTCAAGTATGGTATCGACAGCCGGTTCGCAGTGGCTCCGGGTTACTGGTTCTACGTTGTCGGTGGAGACGCAACGTAAGATGGCTACAGCCAAGAAAAATGAGGTCGGGATTCGTGTGGTGGGTGACATCATACGGCCCGCTGGGTGGATCACACCCGGCGACCCCCCGTGTGAGTACGAGCTTAAACTCTATGCGAATCCCGACGAGTACCTACAGTACAGAGCTAACCGCAAGCAGATTTATGACAAGTGGGACGTGCATCTGGTCATGGAAGACCTGCGGACAGGTGCACAGAAGGAAAAGAGCCGTAAGAAGCATGGGCCGTGGGGATGGGGTTTGAATCATGGCTAACTACACAACTACAGCGGGCTTGTTGAAGCGGATTGACTCCGATACACTGTCACAGCTTTCGGACGATACCGGTACGACAACGCCCGACTACACGACCCCAGCGGCGGCTGCCATCATCACGCAGGCTATCTCGGATGCGTCTTTCATCGTTGACCTGTACGTGATCGGACATATTGACATGACCGACGCTACCAATCAGGCCCGCATGGAACCGTACACGTGTTCGATTGCCCTGTACAATCTCCACGCGAGACGTTTTGTGCAGCACGACCAGAACCCCAAGGCCGCCCAGTACGACGATGCGATGCGGTTCCTACGCGGCATGGCTGGCGGACAGCTTCACCCCACTGCCACTGTGCCGACACGCACCGTTGGCAGGACGCGCACCGGTGAGACTAGATTCTTCACTGACAGTAATGTGAACGGGTTTATAAGCAATGATTAGACTGTTTTTCGAGGCGGACTTCAGTCAGGTCGAGCGCTTTATCGAGCGGTCTAAACGGGCGCTCACAGGTAAGGCTCCGAGCCTGATGCACGCACTCGGAAGGCGGATGGTTGTTGACTTTAAGCGGTCTGTGGAGGAAGGAGACCAGTTGGGTGAGGGGCTGACTGGCAGTACCCCCGGTGCAAAAGCCACCGAATCCCCGAGGGCATGGCCTCGGACACACCCCCAGTGGCAAAGGCTGCGGAACAAGGATGACAAGCCCCTGCTGCACCATGGCACATTCAGAGATAGTTTCGACTACAGCGTGAATACTGGCGAGGCTGCTGTTACTGCAGGTTCACATGATATTCGGTCGCGCCGCTTCCACTTCGGCGATGCCGCATTAGGCAAACCCGAGGGATGGTCGTGGTCGGCCCCCATTGGGCCGAACGGTGTGATCATCGACACGAGAACGGCCAGCGTACAACCGCTCGGAGCAGACTTAGTAGCTACGGGTGGGCGGTGGATGCATTTCAGCCCCGCGATTCAGTCGCGTACATGGATGGTTCTTTACAAGGCCACCGTGGACGATTGGTGGCGTGAGGATATGGGGGTGTACCTTGGCCTACGCGCCTAAGTCAACCACCATCATCGACGCAATCATCACCCTGCTCAAAGCGGCCAGCGGCGATGCGCGCCTCAGTACACCGTTCAAGGCGTATCTGCAATTTCCTGATTTCCGGGGGCGTGTGGGATACCCTGCCGTTGTCGTGGAACTGCTGCGTGAATCTTTCGAGTCGAACAATCTTGTTGTCGGCACATTCAATGTGCAGGTCTACGTGACAGAGGCCCGTGACAATTTGCTGCCACAGGCATTACGGCTAATGGCCCATGAGGTGAGACAGCAAATCACCAGAGATCAGAAGGTCACGTCGTTGGTGAGAATTTGCGAGATTGACAGCATTGCCTACGAACACGGATTTGCGGACGGCGCAGGTGGGAAGAAAAGCCCAGCAGGTCGTGTCACTTTACAATTTTCTATGAAATACAAGGAGCCATTCTAATGACTGATTCAGTAGTCAAGATGCTCCGCGATGCTTCCGTCCCAGGATACGGGTATGTGAGCAAAGGCGAGAAGATCAGCTTGCCTGCTGCTCAGGCCGAATGGGTCGTTAATCGCGAGTACGGACGATATCTTACGCCGCCGCCGGTGCAGATTATGCCGGAGGTTTTCAAGGCGGTCGAGACGCCGGTGAAGCTCAACATTGAGCCGCCAAAGACAATCGCGTCGCTGGCACCGGTGGAACCCCCGAAGGCCAAGTTCAAGAAGGCCAAGGAAGATAAAGAAGGAGGGAGCGAGTAATGAAAACCGCCATTTATAATCTGCACGAACGATTCCACGAAGGCGGCCCGTGTCTCCTGGAGGTGTACAACTCCAACTATGCGGCCTGGGTGCGCTTGGGTAGGACGACCGACACTGGATGGGAACCGACCACCGAGACGCGCACCAAGTCAGTGTGGCGTCAGGGCAGGAAAGAGGACATTACGAGTCGCATCATTTCCGAGTCAGGCACGTTGAGTTTCACGATGCTAGAAGACGCCGCGCCGTCAAGCCTCAAACTGCTCTACGGTGACTCCGCAACCACACAGACCACCGAGCAGTCAGAGGACGTGCAACTGCGCCCCGAGGTATTCCCCGAGGTCTACGGCACCGAGGAATACCGCGTGGCTTGGGAATACGGCCTCGCACAGGCTGATAGCTTGACGGTGTGTACCGTTGGCGACCCGACTGCCACCACTGGCGGTACAATCACTGCCGATCCCTACTATGTGTGGGTCGCCCCTGGTTACGGCACAATTCCGGACAACACGGCTGGCACACCGTCGGCAACTGCGTTGGATAATCTGGATAAGACGTTTATCTACGCAACTCCGACACTCGCCACCGAGACCGTCACCGTGACTGGCACCGAGTTAATCAACATCACAGTCACCCCTGGCACCGATGCCCCTGCTGCCGACTTCTGGATTGTGTTTATCAACACCCTTGCCACGGTTGCGACTGCTACTGCTTCGCATGTCGTGGTTGCGACCGCAGGCGCACAGGTGTTGGCCGCGATTGCGAACGGTACGGATATCTACGAGACTCCGAACTACGTTTACTGTGAAGAAGTCACCGCATATTCGACCACTTCGGCCAGCGTTACTGTAACCGAGCGCGCCATTACCACGGACTTCACGTTCGATCTGGATAATGGCCTGTGGAAGCGTGTAGATGGTGGTAGCTTCACGAACGGCGCACCCATGAAGCTGTACTACTGGCCGATTGAGTCGCCCAACGTGTCACAGGAGGTCGGTGCACGGGACAACGTAGAGGACTTCCGTAAGTTCCGCGTGACCCGCCTTGGGCCGGACGGCGAAAGCTCAGAGCCGGAAACCCGCAGGGGCGAGGGTAAGACGTTCTTGTTCGAGCGTGTGAATGCTTCCGAGATGGCCGGTGGACTAAGGTTCACCGAAGACGACTGGGACGCAGGTACACCTGTTTCGATGAACACACTGTACGACAACACCACGAGCCGGATTGCTCTGGTTACTACCTACAGTCCGCTGCTGGCGAACCACATTGAGGCTGTAGAATAAGGAGACCCTAAATGGTTGAAGCTGAAATCACCAATATCACTGATGCGAGCAATGCGGTTGCCAAGGCACCCCGCACTACAATCGCGACGATGGCGGATGGCACAAAGGTTGTCATCCGCAAGCTGTCATGGATGCACTTCGAGGAACTGTGGAATGAACTCGGCAGTGCCGTTGCCCTGATCATGCAAGATACACCCCTGGACACAGAGGGCGATCAAGGTGCAGCCATCACCGAGAAGCTGATGCAGATTCCGTCGTTCCTCGTGAAGTTCATTTCCCTCACGACCGACTTCAACGAAGAAGCCGTGCGCAAGTTTGAAGACTTCGGTGACGTGCTCGATCTCGGGCAGGCCGTCATCGCGTTCAACGAGCCTAGCAAGGTGGTCAGTTTTTTTACAAACGTGGTCGGAAGCGTGATGGGAAGCGGAGAAAAGCCAGCGACAAAGTAGAGCGCAAAGGGTTTCCCGCCCACGTACATCAGAAGTTGACAACCCTTGTTCGGCAAGGACTCAGTTGGGATGACGCTAGGAGGGCGAGCTACGAGGAGATGTTAGTTCTGATGGAACAGCACGCACACGAGGAGCAGATGAACGCGCTCGTGCGCAATATGCACGCCATTTCCAACGACTCAATGGTAGACGGCAAAGACCGTGACAAGGCTTGCCAAGGACTCGTTCGCCAGATGAACGCGCTCGACATCAAGTTCTACGGAGAGACTAAGTGACCGATCTGCACGCGACAATTAAGGCCAGAGTAGAAGCCCAACAGGCTATATCGACCTTTGATAAGCTCAAAGGCAAGATGCGTGCGCTCAAGAACGAGCTCAAGGGAGTGGGCATTGCTGGTAAAAAGGCTGGCAAAGATGGCGAGATCGCCACGAAGCGGTGGGACTTGGCGCTCACCAAGCTGCGCAAGGGCTGGGCGTCAATGCGGTTCCTGCTCGCTGACTTCGTTGGCGGTCTGCGGACTGCCACCATGCAGGTTGGTATGCTGCTCGCTGGACTCACGCTAGGCTTTAAGCGATTATCTGACCAAATTGTTGACGCCTTCTCACACTGGCAGCAGTACGAACAAACCTTCGCGGCTCTGTTAAATTCGATGTCGATGGCCAAGAGCTTGATGAATGACTTGCGCGACTTTGCGCTGCGCTCGCCATTTGACCTGAAAGAAACCGTCGAGGCCACTAAGACCATGCTGGCGTTTGGTATTGCCGTCGATCAGGTGCGCGGTAAGGCTGGCGACATGCTGGATACACTGACCAAGCAGGCGTTCGTGTTCGACGTGTCTCTCAGCCAGACTGTGCGGAACATGGAGCGATTGGCACAGGGTAACTGGAACCAGCGATTGCTGACGATGATCGGTATTACTAAAGCGGCTGTTGAGGAAGTCGGCTGGGAATGGGACTTTAAGAGTAATCGCCCAGCGGGACTCAATGCCTCAACAGGCCGTGCGTTGGCAGATGCACTGATCGGCGGGATGCGAGAGCGGTTCGTTGATATTGATTGGAGCAAGATGATCCGCGTTGGCTTCTCAAACATTCGAGATGCTTGGTATCAACTGTTCATCGAGATCGGGGCAAAGTTTGAAGACATCCTGAACCCGATGCTTGAGCAGTGGATGGCGTTCATCAACAAGATGCGGGCCAGCGTGGATGGTGCGGGATTTGCGGAGGCGATTGCTCGTATCAAAGATGTGTTAATTGACCCAGCGTTTAAGCATGGCATGGAGATATTGAACTCTGTAGTTGACAAGTTTTCCACTGACGGGCCAGCGGCGGCAGCAGCAATAGACAAATTTGTTGGCGGTATCAAGTCTCTGGCGACATTCTTTGTTGGCGGTGCTGCAATAACGGCAGGGCTGATGACGCTACAGTCTGTGATATCCGGTTTGGCACTATTGTTCACGACGGGGCCGGTCGGCTTGACATTGGGTATTGCCGGAATTGCTGGCGGTGTTGCTCTTTGGAACTGGATCAGGTCTGGAGATGCACTGAAGTACGTTGAACGCATGTTGGGTCTGACTCCGCAAATGGATTCGTTTATGCAGCGCATGACGGACATGGCACATGCCAGACAGAAATTTACCGAAACGCAAGAGCAGTCGAAGATCAAGATGGACGCCGCTAATGCCAGCGCGGTGAAGCTGCGTGAGAAGTTAGGGCTGCTAGAGGAGGGTTCCGAAGAAGCTGCGAAGATGCAGGAAGAGCTAAACGATGCACAGAATACTATGGTCAAATTTGAGGGGGAATACACTGCCGCTCTGAATGGCGAGATCGGGGTTCTGGAAAGATATAAAAAGGCCATCATGGAATCGGCTGATGCCGAGATTATCCTTGCTGAGATTGAAGGACGGAGAGCGAGGGGATACACCAAGGACGGGCTTCCGATTACCGTAGAACAGGCAGCAGCCGCCGCTCGGCAGGCCGAATTTGAGAGCATTGGTAGAGCGTTGCACCAGGAAGCCCTCGACCGTGGCGGTGCATATATTCAGGAATTTCTTACAAAGTACGGCGTCATCAACCTCATTCCCGGCAAGCAGTACAGGGGGCGCGGTGCGCTATTGCCTGAAACGTATCAAAATATCGGTGAGGAAGTTACGCTGTCTCGAATCGGGCAGCGCGACGAAGCGCTCAGACAAAACCAGGCACGCGCCGACACCGAAATTAGAGATGCCGAACTGCGCAGGAAGTATCCATACGCAGATGATGCAACCATTGCGCGGCTAATGGGTCTGGGCGGCCCTGGCGCACAGCCGTTTGTTAAACCTGACGCTGCGGGTGGGGTCGCTGTAGATGATTACGACTATGGTAGTCTCGCTATCGGTCTGCTGACTGGCGGTGGTGGCGGTGATGTGTTCGGCGGGATTGCCGAGACCGTCACGAAGCGCACAGATAATCTATGTGCGGCGACCTTGCAACAATATCTCATCGGTCTAGGGTTCAAAAATGTACCCACCATGAACACGACCGGCGATGTTGTGAAGTGGCTCGAAGATATTAAGGCCACCAAGATCGACCCGTCGGCAGCCGGTGCTATGGATATTGTCCTCTCGAAAGACAAGGGCGGCATTGCTGGCATGTTTGACCACGTGGGGCTTGCCACCGGTATCGCGGAGGGCGGACTATTATCGTTCCTTGATCAAAACAAAGACCCTAGCCGCAGGGGCATGGATTATTTCGGTGCGGCCTATAGTCTGCCACCTGGGATGCTAAAGGGTGCCCTCACGGGGTATGGCGGTGGCCCAGGCGAGGCAGCAAAACAGACAGACCGCGAAAAGTTAATTGACAATCTCAACGAGAAGATGGTCGAGATCAGTAGCGCATATGAGCGCAGCGTCGCGCTGCTTGGCGAGAACGAACAGGCCACCGAAGATTACAACAATGCCCTGGTCAAGATCGCCGAATCCATCCTGAAAAGCGATCTCAGCTTTGACGAAGTAACGAACGGCAACAACGCTTACAAGGCGATGATTGACGCACACGTCGCCGACCTGCAGAAGCAACTCGCCAAAGCCCAGGCCGACTACACCAAAGCCGAGCAGGGTGCGTTCTGGGCACGCATGGGCATCATCGACACAGATGCACGCCTGAGTGTACTTCGTGCACAAGGTGCGGCTGTAGGCTCTGGCAACTTCCGTGCATCTGAGCAAGAGACTGCACTGATCCCGCTGAAGGCTGCTGGCGAAAAGATGGACAGGCTGCTGGAGCGTTTCGAGACTGAAACAGACCCACAAATGCTGTCTAAAATGCAGGACGAATATCTCACATCGCTCGAAACAATCATGGGCGCTGTGCCGACATATGCCGAGACTGCCCCTGGTATATCTAGTGCGGCAGGTACAAAGGCGCAGTATTACCTTGAACAATATGACGCCGCTGGCATTGAGGAAAAAGCTGGTGAGTATGTCACGTCGCTGGATGCGAATACCGCCGTGCTGCGTGAGTTGGTTCGTGTGCTTCTGATGTCGCTCAATCAAACGGTCAGCAAGGCATTCGGTGTGCCCAACCTTGCACTCGGCGGAACTGCTACCAGCATGTCGCCGCGTGGCCCGCGCACAATGCCCGCCTCTGGCACGCTGGCCCGTGGTGGTGGTACGTTGTCGGACGACACAGGGTGGTCTTGCGATCTCAATGGCGACAGTGTACGTGTGGATGGGCAGACAGGTGAAATACTAGAACGCCGGTCAGGTGGTTGAGGCAGCGGGGGTGCAGGTGCATCCGGATGGCCCGACGCGGGAGGACAGCAGCTCGTCGATCAGGCTGGTGCAGAAACGGAAGACCCGAAGGAAAGGGCAGGCTTCGACTGGGGCGGTAACGCTATTGCTGGTGCGATCAACGTACTCACAGCAGCCATCACTGGCGGCGCGCAGGCTGTCAAGCAAGCACTACTCGGCCTCGCTGGCTCTTTCATCCAGCAGCTTATCCCCGGCCCCATCGGCGGTGCCATCGGTGGTCTCGTCACTGGCCTGTTCAACATGACCAAGGGCGACAAGCTGCAGACCGAAGTAGGCAACGTGGTGCGTACCTTCCCTGTGAATCTGTCGAATAGCTTTGCATCTAACCCTGCCAGCATGGGCTTCGGTGGACGTAGCCATGCCACAGGTGCGGGGTTTATGGTGAATGTGCAATATGCACCAGGTGCAGAAGACCTCGTGAACGTCATGGTGAATAGTGGACAACGTACACAAAATGAGTTGCAAGGATTATCGGGGGTGAGTGCAAAGTGAGCACGCTCGAAAGCAGAGTAAGGCTTTGGTACAACGACGACGTGGCAAGTCTCGCCATCCTGGCCATCGACACAACACCAGGCTCGTCATTCTTTACTGTCACCGGCGACCGCACTACCGACTTCCCAGTTGGTGACAAGTTGCGTATTTACGGATCGACCGCGAACGATGGTGAATATGCCGTGGTGTCTTCTGTCTATGGCGGCCTCACAACCAACGTGTTCACCGTTGCTGACCTCTCCGCATCTGCTGTGCTGGGATACGCCAATATACACGCTATCGTCGCTGCCACCATCGCTACGTCTACTTTCAGGATCACGGGCGATTGGACACTGACATTCCCTGTTGACCGCAACTTCAGTGTTGTGCAGTCAGCGGGCAACAACAGCGGCCATGTTGTCGTGAGTGTCACATTCACCTCGTCTGGAGCGGGGTCTGCCTATGCGTGTGGACATACGGACATCGTGGTCAACAGCACGGTTCTCGACGCTACCGCTGACGGATACATCGAGCGTTACGATAACTTCACCTACGACATGGGTGGTAATGTGCTGCCGGACTACAGCCTGCCCGGACAGCGCGATACCGACCGGCTCGGCCTGACTCATCGCATCATGCCCACCACAAACTCTGCCCGTTTTGTAAATACAATATCTCTGTTCATCCCTGATTTCGAGATCGACCAATCGAGCACCGAGAATAACCTGCTGGCCGACTTTTTCAAAACACACTCGATACTAGCCGATCACGACCTTGAGGTGTTTTCAGAGCAGATCAGTGTGGACAAGGACGGGGATGCATATTCACACAAGCGAGCCTATAAGGTGAAGATGGAAGACCTGCCGCCGTGGATATACAGCAATCAGGCGATGCTCGATGATGGATCAAACGATATGACACTTGAGATGTTCTCGGTTCAAGATGGGATATTTGGCGACTGGGATGAAATAACCTCAACAACCTACAGGACAAAGCCCACGTGAGTTATAGCGCTGCAACAACTACCGAGATTCAGAGATACGCCAAGCGCGTTGAGTGGAAGCTCGAACTCAAGACGAACTTCGCTGGCTCTAATACGTG
>Ga0307928_10001098_pt1 | contig 20354 bp, 15 predicted proteins | sample AceLakmetagen232_FD_201815 | JGI IMG/M metagenome (GOLD analysis project Ga0307928, IMG submission 201815) | Saline water microbial communities from Ace Lake, Antarctica - #232 | ecosystem: Environmental > Aquatic > Non-marine Saline and Alkaline > Saline | place: Antarctica: Ace Lake... | reverse complement strand
ACTGATGAAGGAACAGGCATAGAAAAAATAGAAGCATTTGTAAACAAAACAAGTGTTGGAGAACTTGAAAAATCAGGAGCATTTTATGAATTAGAATGGAGTTCTACTAAAAATAAAAACGGAGACTATAAATTAAAATTAGAAGCAAAAGACAAAGCAGGAAATACAGCCGAAAAAGAAATTACTATAAAAATAACTAATATTGATGGAACTCTTTTTGCAGAAGAAGAAAAAACTTTTGATAATGTAGATTCAGAAATTCTAAAAAATGCAGGATTAAAACAAGACTTATTGAATGAAGCAATGACTCTTATTAAGGAAAATACTCCAAAAAGAAAATTTACTGCACAACAAACAACTAATGGAATAGAAGTAAGATTGACAATAACTTTGACTAATAATGGAAGCACTAAAACTATGAGTTTAATTGAAGTGATTCCTAAAAATATTATACCGAATGCAGGGTTAATTATTAGTAACAAACCATTCAAAATATTACAAGAAGACCCAGTAATACAATTTGATTTAGGTGAAGTTGCCTCAGGAAAAGAAGTAACTGTAAGTTACACCATTGCAAACGGATTAACTAATACTGAAGCAAGTGAACTTGAAAAAGCATTCAACGAATTTAATGTTTCTCCAATTTTACTTGAAACACAAACTGAATCCCCAATACAAGCAGGTTCAAATTCAGATAATTTATGGTTAATATTCATAGTTGTGGTAATAATCTTTCTATTACTTGTAGGCGGATTAATTTTAGGCGGAGGAGCATTATTTTTCCACCATAAATCAAAAAAACAAACCATGCAAAGCAAAGGATTACACACAGTATATGAAAACAAAAGCAACGAGGGTTTTTTCAGTGACCTTTTTAAAAAAGAAGAGTCTGAAAAAATGGGAAAATTTGCTTATAAAAAAAAATAGTTTTTTTTCTATACTAGAAGCAATAAAAAATAGTTGCCCCTTTCTTTATTAGTGAATGCTATGAAAATGGTTACTGTTATCGGAGCTGGTCCAATTGGAACATACCTTGCAAGAAGAACCCAAGAAATGGGTTGGCAAAGTACTATTTTAGAAGAACATTCAAACATTGGAAAACCAGTTAATTGTACAGGGCTAATAAGCAGTTCAGGAGTAGAATCTTCAAACATACAAAAAGAAGTAGAAGAAACACTCGTGAATAAAATTCGAGGCGCACAAATTTTTTCACCAAACCATGAAATGATTGAAGTTAAACGAAGCTCAACAGTAGCTTATGTAATTGATAGAGGAAAATTTGATGGAGTTCTTGCAAGAGAAGCAGAAGACGCAGGAGTAGAAATAAAAAGAAATACTAAAATGATTGATATTCGAAATGAAACCATTTTTGTAGAACATAAAGGACGAGGAGAAATTCACAAATCCAAATTAATTGTTGGAACAGATGGAGTAAACTCAAAAACAAGAAAACTACTGGGTTTTGAAACAAATATAAATAATTATGTTCATGCTTATCAAGCAGTAGCTAAAGGAAACTTTAATCCAAATTATGTACAAATTTATTTTGGAGATTATTCAAAAGGTTTTTTTGCATGGGTTGTTCCTGAAAATGAAGAAAAAGCAAGAGTTGGTGTTGCCTCAATAACAGGAAATATAAGAAAAAATTTTGATTTATTTGCAAAAGAAAAAAATTTAGGTGGTCACTTTAGTGAAAAATGTAGTTCCTTAATTCCAATAGGCGCGCCCTTAAAAAATATAGTTCAAGAAAATATTATGTTAGCTGGAGATTCTGCATTTCAAACCAAAGCAACAACAGGAGGGGGAATAATCCTCGGAATTGAATCAGCAGAAAAAGCCGCACAAACAATAAACTCACACTTCAAAGATAATAAACCATTAACTAATTATGAAAAAAATTTAACAGAAACAAACAAAGAACTAAAATTACATTGGAAAATAAGACAATTTTTAAATAGTAAAAATGAAGAACAAATGGATAAGTTTTTTCAAAGATTAAATAAAGCAAACATTGGTGAATTTTTAAGTGCAAACGGGGACATGGATAAACCAAGTCATTTTGTTGGAAAAATATTAACAAAACCAAGTTTGTGGCGAATGTTTCCAGAAGCACTCAAATTTATGCGAACCTAAAAAAAAGCTAAGGAAATAAAAATGAATCAAAAAATTACTCTTCTCAAAAAAAAAGAAATTAAAGAATTAGCAGAAATTTTTAAAAAATCATTTTCTTGTAGTGTATATGCTGAAAAATGGAACACAGAAAATTCAATAAAAAGAATTACTGAAGTTTTTGAAAAAAACAAAGAATATTGTTTTATAGCAAAAATTGACGAACAAATTATTGGTGCAATTTTATGCAGTGCATATCAACATTACAATGGAAAAATTGGTTTTATTGAAGAATTATTTATTAGTTCAAAACTGCAAAGTAAAGGATTAGGAACAAAATTAATTGAAAAAGCAGAACAAAATTTTAAACAAAAAAGAATAATCAAAACAGTACTTCTTGCACATACAAAAGCAAGCGCATTTAAATTTTATAAGAAAAAAGGATACCAAGAAAACTACTTGGTACAATTAGAAAAAGAACTTTAATTAGCTAGAATCCGCCTCTTTCTTTTTAGTACAGATTTTTATAAAAAAAAATCCCCCTATTGAAAATAAGGCATATATGCTCACATCCGGAGCGCCGGATAGCCCCGCAGAGATTTGAACTCTGGTCCACAGCTCCAGAAGCTGTTATCCTTGGCCACTAGACGACGGGGCTACAAATACTTTACTAATTAAAGAAAAATGATTCAACAAACTTTAAAATACCTAGTTTCAATAGCTAAACATACATTTTATTAATAAAAAAAGCATGATATAAGTAAAGGTTTTTTGAATGACTAAAAATAACGAAGATAAAAAAATGAAAAAAATTGCAAATAAAAAAGAGAAAATGGACAAGATTCTTGGAGAAATGCAAATAAAAATGGATGAAATTGGTGGACTCAGAAAAGAATTAATGCGAGAACATTTAAACACTATTTCTCCACAAGACTCTAAATCATTACTTGAAGAAATTAAAGTTCCAAGTATTTCACTTATTAAAGAAGAAAAGAAATGATTTTATAATGCTAATTAATTCATCAACTAACCAAGAAATTATTAAAAAAACAAAACTTGCAAATACTTCTTTTTTGAGATTTAAAGGATTAATGTTTGAAAAAAAAGAAAATTTTGATTATGCCTTAATTTTTGAACTAACTAGGGAAAGTAAAATTGGTTCAAGTGTACACATGATGTTTGTATTCTTTCCAATAGAAATTGTTTTTTTAAATTCTCAAAAAATAGTTATTGATAAAGCCACATTAAAGCCATGGAAATTAAATTATACCCCAAAAAAATCAGCAAAATATTTTATAGAATTGCCTTTGAAAAAATCAAAAACTATTTCCTTAGGTGATAAAATAAATTGGTGAATTTTTATTTCTTGCAAAGAAAATCACTAATAAAAAAATATTTTTCAGGTTCTAAAAGAAAAGAATCGTGTCCTTTTTCAGAATTGACAATTTGATAAGCGCAATCCAAATTATTTTTTTTCAAAGCAGTTGCAATTTCATTTTGTTCTTCAGAATAATAACAAACATCAGAATTAATTGAAACTACTAAAAATTTTAAGTTAGGATTAATTTTTTTAAATGCATTTTCAAGAGAACCAGAACCATATTTTTTTGCAATATCAAATACTTGCATTGCTTTCAAAATTTTCAAATAAGTATTTGGATCAAATCTTTTAGTGAATTTTTTTCCTTGGTGAAACATATAAGATTCTAAAGGAAACTTAAATTTATAATCGTAAAAATAATCCCCTGGAAGAATCGTTTCCTTCTTTGCCCTATTATTAATAGTGTCTATATCTACATAAGTTTTTGATGCAATCATTCGAGCAAGCATCAACCCTGCTTCTGGACTTCTACCACAATAATAATCGCCCCCCTTATAATAAGGGTCATTTTCAATTGCAATTATTTGTTCAAATCCAAGAAGCTTATTGAGAGAAGATGTTTTAGCAGAACTCGCAATTATAACCGCTTGTTCAATATCTTCCCCGAATAATAAACAAAACTCTAAAACTAAATATCCTCCAAGTGAAGCGCCAATTACACACTTAATTTTTTTTACACCTATTTTTTCAAGAACAATTTTTTGTAATCGTACAATATCTTCAATTAAAATAGTTGGAAAAGAAGAACCATAAGGTTTTCCTGTTTCAGGATTTGTTGAACTTGGACCAGTGGTACCATAACAGCCTCCAAAAATGTTTTGACAAATAACAAAATTATTTTCAGTACCAATAAGTTTATTTTTTCCAACAACCCCATCCCACCAACCACAATAGTTTTCAGGATTCCAATACTTATTTTTATTTTTAAAACTTTGATTAACTCCGGCAATATTAGCAGAACCAGAAAGCGCATGAAAAACTAAAACCGCATTATCCTTTGATTCATTAAGCACGCCATGCGTTTGATATGCGACCTCAAGATTTTTGATTTTTGAACCAGATAAAAGTTCAAATTCAGGAATAGAAATAATATTAATGTTTGACTCAACCATTAATAAAAAAGAACATATTAAATTAATAATAATAATTGAATAAAATATTCATAAAGGAATAAAGACGCCCCTATTTACCAAAAGCAATAAATACGACAATCAACGTAATATTATTGGGGTTTTGTTTGAATACTATTTTTGAATCAATTGAAACAGAGAATACTCTTGGATGGAGAATATTTAATGTTAGTAATGAAGAGGCATTAAAAACAATTTCTGAATCAGATCAAAGAAAAATAATTCAACTAAAAAACAAACAACTTTACCTAATAAAAAATATCCCTGAACTTAGTTTAGCAGAAGCAAAACTTCTGAAAAATATTTTAACTGAATACCGAAACAAAAACCCTAAAGAAAACACTACCCACCCAAATGAATTTCTTGAAAAATTTTGTAAAGAAAAATCCATCACACTTGAAAAAAACCAAAAAGAATATTTAAAAAAAATTTTAACAAGACTTATTTCGCCAGAAGGGATACTTTCAGAAATCCTTGAAGACGAAGAATTAGAAGAAATAGCAATTTTAGGATTAGGAAAATCGAAACCAGTATTCGTGTTTGATTCAATATTTGGGTGGCTGGCAACAAACCTTTACTTTTCAAATAATGACCAAGTAAGAAATATAATAAATTCAATAGCTGCAACAATAGGAAGAAGAATAACTTTACAAAAACCAAAATTAAATGCAGTACTAAAAGACGGTTCAAGATTAAACGCTTGTATTGAGCCCGCATCAATTTCAGGACCAGCAATAACCATAAGAAAATTTAAAAAAAATCCATTCACCCCCCTCGACTTAGTAAAACTTGGAAGTGTTTCCCTAAAACAAATTGCGTTTTTATGGATGGCTATACAATCCGATTGCTCGGTTTTTGTATGTGGAAATACTGGTTCAGGAAAAACTACTTTGCTTAATAGTTTACTTTCATTTGTTCCAAAAAATGAAAGAATAATCATAATTGAAGAAACTCCAGAATTAAATCCACCTCATTTTCACTTTGTTAAACTTGCAACAGCAGAAAATTTAGAAATAAACATGCAAGATTTAATTGTAAATACTTTAAGAATGCGCCCAGATAGAGTAATCGTTGGAGAAATAAGAAGCAAAGAAGAAACCAAAGCATTTATTGACACTTTACTTGCAGGACAAGGAAAAGGAACTTATGGAACATTTCACGCACAATCAGGAAATGAATGTATCGCCCGATTACAAAATCTTGGCGCAAATGAAATGGATTTATTAGCATTAGATTTAATTTTAACCCAAAAAAGATGGAGTAATAATTCAGGAAGACTTACAACCGAAGAAAGAAAATTGATTGAAATAAGTGAACCAGTAATTGAAAAAAATAAAATAAAAGCAAAGAAAATTTTTTCATACAATTATAAAAAAAACAAAGTTGAAAGCAAAAATAAGACTACAAAAATTTATGAAAAAATTAGCAGAACATTCGGATTGAATACAAAAGAAATTAAAAAAGAGCTTAAAAAAAGAGAAGAATTTTTAGCAGAATTAAATGGAAAAACACAAGAGGAATTTTTTTATGAAATCAACAATTATGGAAAAATACAGTGAAAAAATAAATTCCGAATTAAAAAAACTTGGAAAAAACAAAACAGGAAAAACATACATTTCAAATTGTACAAAATATTCAATACTATTTTTTATTTTCACCTGGTTACTATGGAATCTATTTTTTGATTCACTCATTGAAGGAATACTTATTTCCTTAGTAGTAAGCAGTAGCGGATTTATTTTTTTGCTTTCAAAACCAAAAACAGAATTAAATTTAAAAGCAAAAAAAATTGAAAAACATTTACCCTTTGCATTAATGCAATTAAGCGTGGATTTGAATACAGGAATTCCATTTGATAAAGCAATACATCGACTTTCAAACGGAGAATACAAAGAATTATCCGAAGAATTTAAAACCGCCATAAGAAACACTAAAAAAATTGGTTCATCACTACCTGAAGAATTAATCGAAATAGTAAATCGAAATAATTCCTTAAATTTAAAACGAACAATTGCACAACTAATTTCTATTTATGAACACGGAACAAAAAATCAACCAGGCGAAATAATTAGAAAAATTGCACTTGAACAATTAGCTAGGCAAAAATCAGAAGCAAGAGAATTTTCAGACAAAATAGTTGTATTTTCCTTGTGTTTTATTGTTATTTCAGCAATTATTCCCGCATTATTTCAAGCAATGATTATTGTCGGAAGCTCATTCATGGACCTTTCAATTGAACCCATACAAGTCATTATAATTGTTACAATTATTTTCCCCCTAATAGATATTTCAATATTATTACTTTTGAAATCAATGACCCCCGAATTTATGAAAATGTGATTAAAATGAAAAATGATTTTATTGAAAAATTTAAAATAAACCTTGAATTAATTGAATACCCCCATGGTTTTGAGGGATTTAAAAAACAAGTAATTATTTTAGGCGCAATTATTTCTCTTATTTCTCTTTGTAGTGCTTTGTTTTATTTCAAAGATGAAAAACTTGTAATAGTTTCATTAATTCTTTCATTAGCTCCCACAACAATAGGTTTCTTCTACATAACTTATTTGGTTGAGTCTCGTAAAAAAAGAATTGAAAAAGAACTTCCCGATTTATTATTGATGGCTTCTTCTCTACCCGAAAGAACGGGAATTGAAAAACTAATTACATTTATGGCTACTAAGAGCGATGGTCCATTAAGCAAGGAATTTGTAATTGTTAAAGAAAAAATTAATATGGGCACGCCGATTACTGAAGCGCTTATTAGTTTAAAAAAAAGAAACGGTTCTCTTTCACTTAATCGTAGTATTGATTTGCTTATTAATTCTCTTGAAAGTGGCGCTGAAATGAGTGCGGTTTTTAGAGAAACTGCTGAAGATTTTTTACAAACAAATTCTATTATTAGAGAACGTAGTGCTAATTCAACAATTGAAAAATATACTCTTCTTCTTGCAGGAGGAGTTCTTGTTCCTTTAATCCTGGGAAAAATTGCAGGAATGATTTCTGAATTTAATTTTTCAGGAATGCCTGAACTTGGGATAGGTATGTCTGAATTAGTACGAGAAAAAATTGTCGAAGCATCGTTACTTGGAAATGTTATTTATATTGCCGAGTATGCTTTGATTGCTTCAGCTTTTATAGCATTTCAAGAAGGACAACAACAAAAAGCAATTCTTTACGCAATATTTCTTCTTCCATTAAGTTTAGGAGTTTATTTTTTTGGAAAAGGGATTTGACTTTGTTTTACAAACAAAAAAAACGTTTTTAAAAAAATAGTGCCCATTAAAACGAATTAGAAATAATTATATATAATTTTGGCCTAGATTTTAACTAGAAGTGAAAATTTTTGAATTTCAAAAAAAGCATTTTATTATTTTTAATTTTATTTTCAGGATTTGTATTAAGTAGTGAAATTTCTGATTCTTCAAATGGGCTTGTTGCTTTGTGGCATTTTAATGGAACATTAACTGATTCTTCAGAAAATTCAAACAATGGAATATGTACTAACTGCCCTGTTTTAGCCACAGGAAAATATGGGCAAGCATATGATTTTGATGGAGAAACACAATACATTACAATTCCCTACTCGTCAGAATTTGACAGTCAAGATTTTAGTATAACCACTTGGTTCAAAACAAGAGACACAAACAAAAAAAACACGATAATATCTTTTTCAGAACAAGGACTATCAAACATGAAATATAGAATTCATGTATTAGAAGGCGGAGGATTAAGTATTCTTTATAGGTGTAATGGAGGATGGCAACACGCATCTAATAGAAACGAAATTGTTCAAGAAAATGTTTGGCATCACGCAACAGCCACATTCAAAATTGTTAGTGGCACAAATACACTAAAACTTTATTTGGACGGGCAAGAAGTCGCATCAACAGAAACAAGTTGTGCACCAGAATCCCCTAACTCCAATGATTTGAGAATTGGACACAACATTCTTTACGGAGAATACTTCAATGGAGCAATTGATGAATTAGCAATTTGGAACAAAGAATTAACCCCATTAGAAATCAGCGAAATAGCAGATGCAGAAGCGCCTCCAGTTACTGCATGTGGAGATGGAACGTGTGACGCGGAAGAAAATTGTTCAAGTTGTTCAGAAGACTGTGGCAATTGTGAATCAAGCGGTTGTCCAGATTACACTGGAAACAATATAGTGAATATTTTTGATTTGATTTACATTGGTTCAAGAATACCTGCAGGAGAATATAATCTTTCGGATTTGATTAATGTTGCTGCAAATTTTGGAAATTGCCAAGCAGCAACAAATCCAATTTGCGGAAATGGAGTTTGCGAAACTGGAGAAACTACTGAAAATTGTTCAAGTGATTGTGCTCAGCAAACTTCAAATTGTACTTTAGGAGAAGCGATAACTTCGGAATGTGATTGTTATAGTGAACTTGTTACAAGTGGTTATTGTTGTGAAACTGGTTGGCAGGAAACAAGCTGTGAACAAATACCTAATTGTTCTGTTGGACAATCAATTACAAGTAACTGTATTTGTGAAGGAATAATTTATTCCCAAGGAAACTGTTGCATTTATGGTTATTCTGATGGAGCTTGTTCAACTGCATCTCCACAAGCAAAAATAACTGTTTCGGAAGGAAATGATTGGCATATTGAAAACAAAGAAGAATATTGGCCATGGTTTTCAACAACAAGGGGTTATGCTCCATTCCCTGTTTTCTTTGAAGGCTGGGAATCAACGCCAAGAGAAGCAATTGTAGAATACACTTGGAACTTCAATGACCCAACTGCTTATTCAGAAAATCCAAATACTTTGAAAGGATTTAATTCAGCACATGTTTTTGAAGAACCAGGAACTTATACTGTAAATTTAACAATTAAAAATGCACAAGGCCAAACAAGCACAACAACAAAAACAATAGAAGTATTTGAAAGAGACGGCACAACATATTATCTCGATTCAGAAAATGGAGCGGATTCTTATTCAGGAGAATGCACTTGGGAAGAAAGAGATTTGGAAAATAATTGTGGTCCTTGGCAGAACTTTACTAAAATATGGGATGAATGGGAAACCAATGAATTACAACCAGGGGACGCCATAAGGTTTAAGAGAGGACAAATATTTGAAAGAGGAGACTCTAGAGCATTAAATTCTTGGAGGCCTGGAGGAATATTGTTCAGCGATTATGGTAGCGGAGCAAAGCCTGTTCTGCAAACAACCCCTGGAAGTGGACTCATTAATTTCCAAGGACATGGTCACATAGCAATGACATTTGAAAACATAGAATTTAGAGGAGAAACAGCTGACGAACGCGGAGTGGTGTTCTATGATGATGGCGGACTTCAAAATATTCTTTTTTTAAGAGTTGATCTCAAGAATTTTGCACAAGGATTATTAGTTGGAAGTGGACAACAATTTAACAGTGGTTTTTTTGTTTTCGATTCAACAATTTATCGCTCAGAAATTACACACCTTTTCTATAATGGAAGCAGACTAGCTTTAATAGGAAACAACTTTGACTTGGCGGGAAATCATATTGCTTACTTAACTTATGTTGACAAAGGAGTCGTGGTAAACAATAGTTTCACAAGACCTGCTTTTGGAAGAGCTGCACTCAGAATTGATGACGCAACTGAGGGTTCTGGCTATCAAAACTGGGATTTGCCTTCAAATAATGTTTACCTTGCAAACAATCATTTCGGAGGATGGATTGATGAATGTTCTTGTGTCGGCGATAGTTGTACTTCCCCACCAGATTATGAAGGATATTGCATTCCTGGTGGTGCAGGTGGAGGAGCACACAATGGAGAAGGAAGAAAGTATAACATAATGCTTACTGGAATAGTGACAAACAATCATTGGGTAAGTCCTGGGCAGTCATTTGAAGACATAACTTTCGAAAACAATTTGTTCACAAATGCAGGAACACTTATGGCAGTAGTACAATCAGAAAACACAATAATTAGAAATAATGTTTTTATATCAAATTCAAATTATGCTGATTATTCAATATCGTTAGGGGAAATTAATGAATATGGTTTAGGGAAACCAAACAAAAACCTAAAATTCATTGGAAATACAATAATTACAAACATCACCCAAGAACGAGCAGTAATTTATATTAATGATTTTACATTCTTCGACCCAGACTTTGAGTATCCTTTTGATTATGATGAACAACAAAACATCCAAATCAAAAACAACATCATATATAGAAAAACATACAACTGGCCATTGATAAAAATAGCGCCAGACGCTGAGTTATTTGAAGAAGTTCATTTAGCAAACAATATTTATTTTGTAGCCGATGATGCAACAGAAAACTTGCCTTATTTTAATTACGGGGACGCCAAGTATACTTTGTATAATTGGAAAGCTCTAAAACCAAGCAATGATCTTGGAAGTATTTTTGGAAACCCACAATTCACCAGTTTTAGTTTTGATGAAACAAATGATCACCAATTAATTCTAAATGACAATGTCACACCAGGAAGCAGTGCGATTGATGCAGGAGCAAATATTTTCAGCCACTTATTCAAAGATTATGATGGAACCCAAAGACCAAGGGGAAGCGGTTTTGATATAGGCGCATATGAAGTACGGTAAATAACCCTTAAATAAAAGTATACTTCGCAGGAAATTCCAAAACTCTTTTAAAGCACTTACGACTTTTATTTATTTGATTTTTATGGATGCGCAAGTTGAGTTTGTTGAATTACAAAAAAACAATTTCAAAGGATATACTTTAATTGAAGGTTTTCCTGGAATGGGTTTGGTTGGAACCATTGCAGCAAAATATATTATTGAAAAATTAGATTTTGAATACGCGGGTTATCTTGATGCAAATATTTTCATGCCTATAATTAGAATCCATAAAGCCTTACCAGTTAGACCAAGTAGAATTTATGTTAACCATAGTAAAAAACTCGTTGTACTTATTTCTGAACAAGTTATTGCAAAACAATTTACTTCTCTTGTCGCAAAAAAAACAGTTGCGTGGATTAAAGCAAAAGGATTCAAAGAAATTATTTCTCTTTCTGGAGTTCATGCTTCAGGCGAACAAAAAAGAGAATTAATTTATGGAATTGCCGCAAATGAAAAATCAAAAGCATTGTTAAAAAAATATGAGTTAATTGAAATCGAAGAAGGAATCACAACAGGAATAACTGCATTAATTTTAATGGAATTAGCAACTTCAAAACTTGAAGCAATTTCAATTCTTGGAAACGTACAAGTATCAGCAGATTATAAAGCCGCAGCAGAAGTCGTGAAAAAACTTAATCAGATACTTAAATTAACCTTAAATGTTAATCCTCTTTTGAAAGAAGCAAAAGAAACTGAAAAACAATTAATCCAACAACTTCAAAAATTAAAAGATACAAAAGATGATGCTGAAAAATTCGAAACAAGAACGCCAATAATAACATAACCACTAAAATTTCTTTTTCAAATAAAAGTTTTTCTCCAGCATACTAAGTCTTTCTTTTTCCCCAGGGTTTTTCTTTCTACTAGAAAGAAAAAGGCTGAGCAATTAATATTATTAAGAAGTAACTACTATTTGTATCTATGAAATATAATTCTTTATTGATTCCGATTGGATTAATAGTAGGTTTAATCCTTGTTTTTTTTGTAGCATTCATGCTTAATCAGCCCGCAATAAATCAATTGCCTGAAGAAGAATATGTGAATGTTAATGGAGATGAATATCTTGATGAAGAATATATTTCTTCTTATGAAGAAGGAATTGGAGAATTTGATCAATCTCTTTTAGATGAAGAATATGCTCCTTTACTTCTGGAAGATTGCGAACTTGAAACTGAAGAAGATAAAGAATATTGTTATAGTTATTATTCAATAATGACTGGAGACCCACAAGGTTGTGAAGAAACAACTGATATTGGATTGAGGGATGATTGTTTTGCACAAGTTGCTTTGACAAACAAAGATGCTTCTTTATGCGATAGAATAAAAGCAGGATATTCAGAATGTTATATTTCTGTAGGAATTGATACTAATAATGCATCTTATTGTGAAAAAGGAAACTTTGAAAAAGAACAATGTTTCAAAGCAGTTGAATCAGGAAAATATACTGATTGTGCAGAAGGATATCAACGAAAAATATGTAATGATGCAGTAACTGCAAAAGATGAAAGTATTTGTGAAGAAATGATTGATTTTAGAGGGTATTGTTATTCTGCAGTTGCAATAAATACTTCAAACCAAACATTATGCAATAAGCTACCAACACCCGAACTAAAGGATAGTTGTTTTTTTAGAATATCATTAAACAAAAATAATCATGCATTATGCGAAAATATTCTTTCAGTAGAATTAAGGGATAATTGTGTTGCATGGGTTGCATTTAATACAAACAATAAGCAACTTTGTTATCAAGCAGGAAAAGAAGCCCAAAGTTGTTTAGATGACCTTGCATAAACAAATAATTAACTTTTTATAGTTGCTTAGGCAATTAATATCTATGGGATTCTTTAGAAAACCAAGAGAATTACCTAAAGGCGTTATTCCTTCAGATGCCCATCAAAGACCTCTTGTATTAGGAACAAAACCTAATAGAATAAGTTCTGCATTTAGCCTAATTTGGAAAAAAACAAAAACTCCAAGAAAATGGATAAAAAATCCATTTAGCCCTTATCTCGCTTTTAGAGAATACCGAAGAAAAATCGGAGAGACACAATTATTACGAAAAGCACATAAAAAAAATCCAGAACTGATAAAAAAATATGCTCCGCGCATAGAAAAAATACGTCCGACACTAACTCGCCCTGAAACAATGCCCTTTGGAAAGGACATAATAACTGCAATTGAAGGACTTGAGGCAAGGCATGAAAGAATAGGAACTGAGAATGAACGAAAAATGGATGCTGAAAATGCTTTTACACATCAAGGAGTAACAAATAGAATTACTGTTCAAGAAGTTCAATTATTGAAAAAAATTGAAGCAAATAGACAAGATGTAATTGCAGAAAGTGAATCAATACACAGAGAAATTGCACTTGAAGCACTTTCACCTAATTCAAAAAAAAGAACCGAACGTTTAGAAGAAATTAAAAAACACTACGATCAATTATTCTCAACTACACGATTTGTACAGCAGTCACTTTTGGCAAACCAAGAACTTTATACACGGCTTGAACGAGAGTATAGTGCAATGCATCAAAGAATGCATGGTAACAAAGCGGATGAAGCTGCCTTCACAAGTACTGGAAAAATGGAAGACATTTAATTATTTTTTTTTCTTCTAATACTAACAAACATTGAAATTAGTAATGAGAACATTAACACTAATAATAAACTATTTTCCGGAATTGATGGTAAATTCAAGAAACTGCTATCTTCGCCTTGACCAACATTCAAGTTAAGTACATTTCCTGAAGCAGTTGCTGTTGTTTCACCATTAGGTTGTACTTTTGCAGCAATTCCTTCTCTGAAAGCTTCAATAAGAGGCAACAACTGGGCATTTTCTGCAAACCATAATCCTTTATCAGGGTCATAATAGAACGAACCATTTTTACCTTGCGCAGCAGTAAGAAGCTCTGGTTTATCTTCATCTAATTGAATAAATGGAGCGCCATCTTTAGTAGAAAACTTTACTTCATGTTCTTCGCCGTCATCAGTATTGATTTTAAATCCATCAGAAGTTTGAGTTATTGCTCCAGTATATTCTTCAATTTCTCCTGTTTCCTTGTCAATTACTCTCATATGGTCTTTACATTCTCCAAGCTCAGGATCAAACTCAGAAGAAATAGCAATTCTTTTAGTAGGCGTTTCAAATATAGTAAATGGCCCTAAGTGTGCAAGTGCTCCATTGAACGTAGCAACTTTAGAACCCTTATTTGGAGCATCTTCATCAGCTAATAATTCAAAATTAATTGATGGTTCAACACATTTAGTTTCAGGATTATACTCTCGTTCAAGCTTTGGTTTCATTCCTTCAACATATTCATTACTAAGAATTCCATCTGCGTGGTGTTTTAACCAAACCAAGAAACAACCATTAGGCTTAACCACAATAACTCCATTAGCAAATTGTAAACTTTCAAGTTTACCAACACTTGTTTCGCCATCATTTGAAGAAGATAAATTAACATCTTTATTAGCAAGAATAAATAATTTAGCATCTTTACCATCAGCAACTTTTCTTGGAACTCCTTCAGCAATAATCTTATCACCCATAGGCTGAATACCTGGATGCGTATTAGTAATGATTAATTCAAGTGGACCAAATACATCATTTAATTTTTTTGGACCTTGAGACATAGGAAGACCTGTTTGTTCAAGTACTCCGTCACTAATACAACTCAATAATTGTTCATTCAAAACAAATACTTCTCCACTTGCATTAATTTCAATTGCGATATCTGAAGTATTTTCTAAACACGCTTGGGTTACAGTATGAGGAATTTCAACAGCAGGAATACTAAGATTTGTAGAAGCCATTCTAACATTATCTTCGCTTTGAACAATAGGCACACCATCTCTTGTTATTTGCCCCTGTTCAAAATCGATTCCCACATCAATATCATTCACGCCTCTTAATTCTTCCTTGCCTTTTGTTTTGTAAGAAGCAGGAGTTATTTCACAACCCTTACCGCACCAAAAATAAAACAATTCTTTCGAATCCATTTGTCCGCTACTTAAACCATCAAACTTAAGAGTTGCTTGAACAATATTATTGTTCTTTGCGTCTTTTGAAAATTTCTCGATTTCTTTTCCGATTTCACTGGCAACATTTTGAGTTAAACTATTAGAATCGCCTTCAAATCCATCAACATAAGTTTCTCTAAAATTATCAACTAATTCAGAAACTTTTTCAGTAGAATTTAATGAAACCCCTTCCTCCTCTGTTTCTTCTTCTTTAGTAGGAATAAAATAATGTGCATAATATCCTTCATCAATATCAACACAACCATGAAGTTGAGGCGCAATAACTATTTGGATTGCAACAGTACTAAAAATTCCTGCCCAGAAAAATGCACCATAAGTAAGTGATTCCATTCCTCCAAGAACAGCCCCAATTCTCCCTTTATCCGCAATTGCATCAGGAATATACTTACCAAAAGTGACCCCATAAAAATTAAGTTCTTCAACCGCCTGAGAACAAGTTTTTACATCATCATTAGCAATTGCTTCAACTAAATCGATTGGTTCTCCACCTTCATTATTTGTTTTTCCAACTAAATTAGTGTGCCCTGCAAACGCAATCAATGTTTGTCCAACTGCTCTTGCTTCTTCAGAAACAGTATCTTCAAGAATATATGAAGTTAATTTTTTATTTTCAACAAAGAAAAATGGTTTAAATTCAGTTAAATCTTGACTTTTAATAACCACCTTACAATTAACACATTCTTCAGGCCCAGTTAAATAAAATGCAAGATTTTCAGTTTCATCCCTTAACTCATTTTTAGTAAGAGAATCATACAAATTTCTAACCGGATTATATTTTTGAGAAACTTCATCAAGAATGATTTTCCAAGGAAGCTTATTAATTACTTGCATAAATAAGTCCCCTTGATCAGAACCTTCATTAGCAAAAAAATCAACATAAGCATAATCATAAATATTTTCTTCACCGTGCTCAAATTCTAAATTAGTCCAAGTATCAGGTAATTGATATTGACTAATTCCCTCAATTCCGAACCCTTTCTTTGCCCACCAATAACCAAATGGAAGAGCAGTCCACTTAGCACCCCCCTTAATCGTAAAATAACTTCTAATTAATTCATCTTCTTGAGCTATTAATTTATCAAGAGAACTCCAATAACGACGAGAAACCCAATTTTTTTCTTGTAATGACTCCAGCATTGTTTCAATATTTTTAACCCCAAAGCTCATGTTACCAACCGGACCAGTTCTTGCATTAGTAATTCTTGCAGTAATATCCTCTGGAGTCAAAAAACCTGCATCTTTCCAATTTCCCTGATAAAGTTTTGGATTACTTCCAATTCTACTTTGAATAAATGGAAAAGATTCCTTAGTGAAAGGAATATATTCTCCCATATCAGTTTCAACAAAAGTATCCCTCATATTTTGATTTGCTGCTTTTTCAAGATTACCATAAGACAATCCCCTATAGTTGGTTGCGTTAGCCCTGTCAAAAACATAATATTTTAGGTTGTCTCCTTGAGTTCCATAAACCGAACCAAACCGATCAAACTCATTTTCAAATCCTTTAAAAGTTCCATCTTCATGGAATTTTTTTAAAACAGTTCGAAGATTTCTATGTTCATTAAACATATTAATTACTTCGTCTTGTCCTCCAGGCCGAACTTGTAAAATTCCTTTATTATAAAATCCTGCATTTGGATGCGTATTAACCCATTGAATATAATCTGCGCCAAGCATTCCGTCATAAACTTCATCCATCCAATAGGCAGTATCTCTACCATACTCAACAAACTTTTGTTTAGTAATTACATGCTCTGGCCCAAGCATTTTTTTTGCCTGTTCAAAAGTTTCTCTTGTAACATTGTTTCTTGCTTGAGCTCCTCTCATAACCGAACGCATATCCTTAAACATTCTAATAAGCTCTCCCCTTTCCTCCGCACTTTTAACATTTTCAAGCCAACCGCCTTTTGCTTGAGCTTTACCCCACCAAATCTGAAACTCTTCAGTTTTAAACAAATAAAATCCTGAACTGTCAGCATTTCCGCCAACCATATTTTGATACCAATCTTTCCAGCCATACTTATTAATTTTAGTATTGATTCTTGTTTTTTTTACATTACCAAGATAACTACTTGGTTTAACATACTTCATTCTAAAATCATCCAAAACACTCTGATACCCTTCTTTAACACCGCTAAAATATCCTCTTCTTCCAGTCCAACCAAACAATTTTTTTGTTTGATAAAGTAAACTTGGGCCAAAAGTAGAAACAACCATTTCAGTTGACATCCAAGAATTAAAATATTTATCAAACAAAGAATAAGTACTAATTACACAAGAAGACTCATTACAATTAGTTTGCAATTCAGCAGTAAATTCATCAGTAAGAACACTATTCGGAATTAATTCAGATTCAAGACGTTTAGCAGTTTTAATTTGAGAAGTATTAACTTCGCCAGTTTCAGTAATTTCAGTATCGCTATTAAGAGCAGTTCTAAGAACCTCATTTTCTTCTTCAGAAAATCCAGTAAAATCAGAATTACCATCAAAAAAACTAGAGAATACTTCTTTCACTGGTTTTAAATCAGCCATTATTCCCGCGCCAGAATTTCTATACCCCAAATTTGAACCAGTTAAAGAACAATCAGAAGAATCAGCTTCCTCACATCTACCCATTCTTAAAGAATCAGTTAAAACAATTCCGAAAGAAAAAGGCCCATCAACATAATTATTTAAAAATTGAGAAATTTCCCAAGGATTAAATTTTTTATTGGGCACTTCAGTTTTTACTGCAACATTCTCATCAGTAGGGTCAACAAGAATAAGTTCATTAGATTGAAGTTCATCACGGTCTTCATTTTTTTCGGTCTGACCAGCAATTTCATCAACAGTAAAACCATCTTTTAACAAATCAAGGATTGCTTGACTTTCACTAGGCTTTAATTCAGTAGAATCACAAACATACTTATTAATCTGCTCAACTTCGGGTTCTTTAATTGTAACCTCGCCTGCGTTTTCACGCCGCTCAACTTCTTTTTCAGCTTCTTCACGAAGAGCAGTTTCCTCAGGAGTCTCAATTAAAATTCTTGAATCAACAGCTTCTTCAAAACCCGAATCAACAGCGCCAACTGACGCAATCATTGGGAAAAAAAATAAATAAATTAAAAAAATACAATCAATCTTTTTCATTCAAAGTCAGCTCAAAAAACCCAGTATATAGTATATATTATTAGTATAAAGAAATAATCGTATTTATTTGTTTCGTCACGATTAAAGACTACTTAAAAATACAAAAAGTAAAGAAAACCAGTAATTACTTCAGGAAAAAGAAAAAGAATTACTGCAGACGCAAATACAGTTGAAACATAACTTGTTGCAAGTAATTTTAACCAATTTGGATATTTAGCAAATTTTTCACAAATAACACTGTGGAAAAAAACTCCAATAAATTCAAAAGGCAATAATACAAATGAAAGAACGATTGAAACCAAAAAAACCTTAATAACTCCACTTAAAAAAACACCCACAAGAACAAAAAAATCAGAAGCAAACATAGAGGGAACTTCGCCTACTGAGGAGGTAGATAAAAACAAAAACGGTAAATTATATACCACAAGCAAAATAGTAAATGAAACTAAAACCGTAGTTAAAAAAGCAGTTATCAACCAAGATTTTTTTGTTTCCTCCTGGATTTTTTTTCTTAAAAATTGAGCAACAAGAAGAATAAAAAAAATAGGGACTGTAATATTTATAGACCCTTTAAGCAAATCAATAATTGAAAAAATAACGTTCTCTAATACTCCAATAGGCATGAAAGAATATTTATTAAGTACTATAAATATCTTTACTGTTACGTGATTTATGCAAATACGATTATAGAGCTTGGATTAATCATTCTAATGTTTTTTGGTTCGGCAAGCTGGGGATATATCTTCCTAAGGATTGGCTGGCCAAACATAAGAACATTAGAAATAGAATATAAAAGTGGGGCAAGTCTTATTGTAGGATTAATTTTTTCAATACTAACAATTGGAATTTCGCTTATAGCACAAGCATTAAAATTAACAGAACTTTCATTAACTGAACTATTATTACTAAACACTACAATTATTTTTATCACAGGAATACTTATTTTTACATTTAAAAGAAAATTTTTAGGAAGCAAAAATGTAAAAGTTTCAATTCCAAAAAGAGTAATAAGTGCAAATGTTATTGCAAAAAAAGCAATGTTACAACTCCCAAAAAATAGTTACTTACAAGTAAACAAAAGAGGACAAGAAAAAATTTTAGAATTGCAACAACAAAGAGAAATAAAAAAACAGCAAAGAATAGAAAATGAAAAAATACAAGAAGAAAAAATATTAAATGAAAAAAAAGAAGCTGAAGAAAGAAAAAAACAAGAAGAAAAATTAAATGAAACTCAACTTTTAAAATTAAAACAAAACATCGAAAAAGAACCATTAACACGAGCTAAACCAATTTCAGAAGCTGAAGAAAAGAAAAACCAAATGAAACAAATTTCAAAAGACGAATTAGATGTTTCATCAAACAAAATAACTATTCCTGAAGAAGCAAAATCACAAAAAACTGAAACAATTCATTCCCAATTACAAAAACCAACTTTTGAACAAAAAGAAACAAAAAAACCAATTGAACAAAAAGGCAAACAAAAAAATAAATTAATGGCTTTTATTTTCGGAAAAAATGCAAAAGAACTCAAACAAAAACCCCGTCATACTCATGAAATGCGAAAATCTATTTTCGCAAAACCTTTAACATTACCGAATTTTGAAAATAAGCCAATTCAAAAAAGAGATAAATTTTCTGAAAATAAAAGAATAAGAGGCGCAGAAGAAATAATTTCAAATCTTGAAAAAAAATCAAAAGAAAAAGGAAACCTGATATTTACAAATGATCAAATTAATTCAAAAATCAAAAAAACTGAAACATATATAAAACAAAATCTTAAAGAAAATTTTGAACCAATTCCAGAAAAAAAGAAACCGGATGTAAATGAAGCTATGCCAAAATCAGCAAAGTTATTAAAAGAACTTTTAAAAGAAACTAATAGTGATGAAAAATGAGTGAAGACAAAGAATATGTTCCAAGAAGATTAAGACGATTT
>Ga0307928_10001097_pt1 | contig 20381 bp, 22 predicted proteins | sample AceLakmetagen232_FD_201815 | JGI IMG/M metagenome (GOLD analysis project Ga0307928, IMG submission 201815) | Saline water microbial communities from Ace Lake, Antarctica - #232 | ecosystem: Environmental > Aquatic > Non-marine Saline and Alkaline > Saline | place: Antarctica: Ace Lake... | reverse complement strand
TCTTGCCTGAAAACCTAACATATCTAACGCTGCTATTTTTTGCTTTGTGGATAAATCACCTAAAGCCTTTGATAAATCTCCAACAATGACACCTAAATCTTTCAACTCCCCTTCGACATCAAAAATATCTACAGAGAAAGACTTCCATACTTTTCGATTCTCCATGAATCCTCTTGTGGTTAATCTGAGCATCCTACTAAGCAAGTTTCCCGCCTCTTGTGCTTTAATACCCTGATCTGCGTAAGCTGCTAATACAGCAACACCCTGTTCTAATTCAATACCGAAGGCCTTCATAGCAGGACCAGCACCAGAAGTAAGAGCCAATGAAAATTGTTGTGTACTTGCATTTGCTAAAGTATTTGCGCCCACTAATACATCAGCCACACGTGACATATTTTGCATATTAGCCACAGCGTCTTTTACGGTAAGACCTAAAGCCGATTGAGCATCCGTTAATAAATCAGTCGCTTGTGCCATATCAAACGCACCTGCAATAGCAAATTGATTCACAGTAGATAGTGCTGCCATGGATTGTTTAGCACCTAATCCTGCTGATGCTAAAAAGAAATAACTTCTGGCAAGTTCTTTTGCAGAAGTGACACCCTGTTTAGAAATTGATAATGCTAAACCCTCCATTTCTTTTCTGACAGTTGGTATAATATCATTCATAATAGAAAGTGATTTAGTCATAGCATCATCAAAATCAGCAAAGGATTTAATAGAAGCTATTCCGATTGCAGCTATAGGGGCCGTGATGTATAAAGACATATGGGTACCCATGGCCTTCATTCTTGTCCCAGTTGACTTCATATTCGCAGCAACAGCACCCATCGCCATTGTATATTGACGAGTATCTGCTTTTAAATGAACAATCAAATTACCAAGATCAAGACCTATCATTTTTTTCTTCCTAATATAACAGAAAAGAAGTTTTTATGATTTTTAGTTTTTTTCTCTATTGTTTCTTCAGCTTCTTTTTTGGTCAACACTTTCTTTTTCTTTTTAAAACTAAATCGCATAAGAAAATCTTCAGTTTTAAACTTTTCTGGTTCCTTTGAAAACATACCACTGATTTTGGCTGCTATTTGAGCAAAATAATAATCCATCTTTGTGTGTGTATTGTCTTGCTGCTCAAGATATTTCATCCAATCAATAAATTCTGTTGACGTTGTTTCTTGCTGACATCTTTGCAACGATAAACCTAAATGAGAGGCAAGCTGGAACCATGCCAGCTTTTCTCCCTTTATTCGTTTTTTGCTTCATCTTTTTGAACTTCGCCCATACCAGATAATGCTTGAGCTGCTTTATAAAGAGCAGTCAAAACAGCACCAGGCCATTTTTCTAATACTGCCACAGGGACAAGTTTCCCATCAGGATCATAAAGACAAAGTGTAAGAGCATTTTCCTGCATGTGTTTATAATCAGAAACACTTTCAGGTTCGCCATCTGGTTTGAGTTTAACTCGCCAAGATTGATCGTTTAGAAATGAAGATCGCTTTGCACCATCCATTTCCTTCAGAACATAAGTTGATACTGATCCATCTTCATTTTCGATTTCCACCGGCAATTCTGTGAGTTTTAGACTGAATTTTAAGTTTTCCATGTTTTAGCCCTTTCCAAAAGATTTAAGACAGTTCTATTTCTTCTCAGGATTAGTTGTGCTGCGTTAAAATAGAAATTTAGTACTATCATACGTATTTCTGATAACAACGCAGCACAGCGTAAATATGCTCTTCTTTTAGCCCTCTACAGGTGCTGTTTCTACAGCAGAGTCATTCTGATTCGTCGGGACGATAGTAACCTCTGCTGTGGGCTGTTCACCCTCTTCATTTGCATTAGGGATAAACTTATCAAGATAGCCCCAAAAAGCCCATGTAACAGCATCTGGAAATGTAAGTGTGATCAAAGTATTCACATTTACCAATGCTATTATATTTGTTAATACATCTGGATCATATGCAGCCGTAAATGAACTATTAGTCATTGTGATAAGCTGTTTTGGTTGCTGTGTATGATAAGTTGTATTTGCCATTGTTGTGGTATCTACCGGACCTCCACCATCAACACCAGGCGGTGTTACTGATTTTTCAACAAGCAATGTTACCGCCGCACTTGCATCTGCTGCAAAAGATACTCTTGTACTGTGACCATCAGTTTGTAAACTCATAATATTCCCTTTCTATTTGAATATTGTTGTTAAGTAATTTACTGTAAATAAATCTCGTCTTTTTGTGCCTTCTTCAACCCCTATAAAAGTAACTGGTGTTAATCTGCTTGCATTCCTAATTTGATAAGTCACTGTATTTACGACTATCGAAAAATAAGATATTTCATCTAACGCTTTTGATAACTCATCTGCTTTTGCGTAACCTATTTGATGGTCCAGTGATCTGATCTTTATTTGTATTCCGGGATGATCAACTACCGGGCCGCTCATCAATCTGCCATCTTTAATGCCCGGAGTATCATAAATACAACCAGCGTTTGATTCTACATTACTACCATCAGGTAGATGAGCCGTGTATAGGGGCCAAGTATCTCTATCTGATGGACTTGTCATTTTAGAAATCGAACTGATTAAATAACTCGCCAAAATAAATGCTGGTGAATTATCAAATGTTAAATCACTACTTACGACCCACCCAATTACTGTATTACTAAGTCCTGAAGGCACGCCGCTTACAGTAGACTGAGCTGTAAATATATATTGACCAGCGTCTAAATCTGAAATAACCACATCACCGTCACCAACAACAAAACCACCAAGTGTCCAATCTCCTCCTACAATCGTTTGATAATAAACATAGTTTGTAGCACCTGCTGCCCCATCGACAGAGACTGTAGCTGTAGAACCAGACATGACTAAAGTGATTGTAGGAGCATTAGGCAAAACACCAGTTACTGTTCCTTGCCAATCACTTTGCCAATCATTTTGCCAATCATTTTGCCAAGCCATGATTTAATCCCCACTCACAGTTGACATAGTTCTGCCAGAACTGGAAGCAGCACCAACAATCCTTGTAGTGGCTCCGTCAAGTCCTTCATATGTATAAGTGGTGCCAGATATAACATAGTCGCCAGCTATGTAAGAACCTGTTACTCTGATCAAATCTTTATAAGTATAAGTAGCTTCGATTATTTCTGCAAAATATAGATCAACTAATTCTTCTGCATTTATTCCAGCAGAACCACCCGTGGTTAATAATTGAACACTATCAGTTGTAAAGTCATAATAGTTTGCTGTTAAAAGTGTTCTTGCTTCCATCTCAGTGTTTGTTGGTCCATCATATGTTGCTAATTCACTAGCGATTTGGCCTGTATCATATCTGGCGTTATCCGATAGTGTGCCGGAGAAACTACCGCCAGCAGCATTATCAGTAATAGTAAATGCACCTCGTATGGCTATCGTCCCAGCATCAGAACTATCAGCAATAACTAATTGTCCCCAACCCTCAAGACTCATCTTATCTGTACCTGCACCACCCATATTTTTAATCTCAATACCACCTGAATAATGTCTGAGATTAAGATTTGTGTCGCCAAGAGCAGCACCAAAATCAATACTTGGTATAGTTATCCCTGCTACAGCGGAAAAGCAATTATCAAATATATAAGTGCCTGCCGACAGCAAAGTAATATCCGATTGAAAAGCACAATGTTTCATTCCACAAGCCGTAAGTGACACTATACCAATTTTACAATCTTCAAATCTCGCACTCGTGCCAGCACTGATACCAGAAACAACAGCACCTTTTATGTGCGAATTTGCAATAGACTGTCCTGCAAGTGCAAGTGTGTACTCTATGCCATGCAGCATATAATTATCACTATTACCTGTTAATTCAATAGCAGAACCGTTTGTTATCTGGAAAATATAAAGATCAGTAAGTCCAGCCAGTGTTACAGCGTCCGCCCATGAATCGACCGGAAAATCAGCCACACCGTTTACACCCTCAACAGTCCCAGCAGTGCCATTAACTGTATCGACCCATATAGAACCGTTAGCATACCCAAGGGTTGAAGAAACAACAGCATATGAACAATAAATCAAATCAGCATAAAAGATCGTACCAGAATCGATACTTGCGTTTGTGAATCTGATATTAACCAATCCATCATTACTACCAGTTCCAACGTGTTTTGAGAAAAGGATGACAGTATAAAATGCATCATTGGCAGAAGCAGTGCCAGTCAACTCACCAACTTGAGACCAATCCAAAGCAACCCAATCATATGCAAATACTTCTATTGAATTGCTTGTTGCTGGTGGGTCATATAGTCTGCCTACAAGTGTCACAGAAACTGGAACGCCTGTCGTTCCGATATCAAAATTATAATCTACTGCTATCGTGGTTGTGGCTGGCGCGATAGAATGGTAAACACCATCAAGAGCCTGTGTAGATGTGTAAGTATTAGTAGGTGTTCCTGTAATATTTTCAGATCCACTTGCTAATTTGTTAATTGCAGCACCTGTATTGGCTATATTATCAAGTTGCTCCTGCGTTGCTGGTGCTACACCATTTGAATAACCAGTACCATCATAAGTGTCTTCCATATTGCCAGCAGCAGTAGTGCTGATTGTTCTGTTTTCAAACTCTGCTGTACTAGGTACATCATTTAATATAGTTCCTGCGTAGTTTGCGGTTGAAACACCTGAGATGTCGCTCACCCATACATAAGTTGCTATTTCAGCGAGAGTTGTAAGATCAAATGAGTGCCCGGTTGTACCACCGGCAATATCGAGCCCATTGCCCGCCCCCTGACCCCTTAAATACATTGCTGCTCCACCACCATAACCTGCCGCATGAATACCAGAACCGGCTGTTACTCCGCCCCTTGCGTAAAAACCTGAGCCAGCACCCACCCCTGTAGCAGATAGGCCTGTCCCACTGGTTGCTCCAGCAGAAAGGTTGATGCCGTCACCGGTTAAACCCCCAGTAATATTTATCCCATCACCGCTACCATTAGCAGTAACTTTAACACCATGCCCGTCCCCTCCACCTGATGTAATTGTAACAGCATCACCAGTTGTAGACGTAATTGCCATGCTGTTAAAGTCCACATCTACCGTACCAGCGGTAAGAGCAGTGAGGTTTGTTGCGGTAGTCGTAGTTGTTACTAAAGCAATCGCCCCGGTCGCCCCGGTCAAAGTTATGGGGTTTCCTGTGTCTGTAATATCAGTCATTGCAATAGGGCTTGAATTTTGTATTGTTTGGACGTTCACGGAGGCTAATCTTACTTCATATTTTGATGTTGCATCAGGATTTGTTATCCAATTTACCTCTAAAGTTGCCGTTTCGCCTGTATCAACCCAATCATTTATAATCCTCTGCTGCCCCACACCCGTTCCCGCTGTTATCGTCACGACAGCGCCATTTAGAATGTCATTCACAAAATCTGTCGTAGCTGCCAGTTGTATTTCAGCATTGCCCGCACCTGCTCTAGCCAATCCTGCTGTAATAACTTCAGGGTCTATTATAAACGTCAACACTTTACTACTGGCTGCTACGGTATCTACGGTAGCAGCAACATACACAGTATAAAACTTATCGACTTCATAGCCGTTTACTGCTGTCAAAGCAAGAGAATAGTAATACCTGCCTGTTACAGCAGACGCAGCAGCAGCAGCAACTGTTAAGTTTCCAGTTTGCGCAGGGGATGCCATATACACGCCATCTTCATACACTTCCCACACAATTGGAGACGCTGCATATACAGCACCAGAACTGAATTGCGACGCTTGTACCATTAACGTCGGTGATTCGTTTATTGGGAATTTTTCTATATCTGCTTTAGCAGAACTTAATGTCAGCAGCACCATTAAAAATACAATTAGCTTTTTCATAGTTTGAATCCTAATAAATATTGTTCGCTGCCAGTAGCAGCATCGGTTGTGGCATTTGCCCCAGATGAAGCAGTACCAGTATTCGGCACGCTATCCCTCATTTGGACGGTATATGTATATTGTGTACTTGGTGATAGCCCGTAATCTACATAAACGGGATTCTCTGTCCACCCGGAACTTGTCCCACCTGAATTCCCCGAAGTCTCCACAAACGAATATTCAACTGGACCGCTTGCATCTGTGCCAGTTGTTGCCGTCATTGTGATACTAATTGAATTAACCGCCGCTGGAGCACTTGACCATGTCGCAGGGTCTGGTGTTGGGGCCGCAACGTCAGCTTCAAACTCTAACGCGCCCATGTCCCATGCACCATCATCACCGCGAGTATTACCGAGCATGTCTGTGTTATATGTAGCACCAACAGAATCGTCTCCTTCTATCGCCCCTGTTAAACTAAAGTCTAAGTTTGAGGCGTTAGTTGTAGGTGACCCCGTGCCTTTTATCCCTCCAGACGATTGCAAAGCAACATACTCATCGTCACGATTAGTACCTGCATCCTCCTGGTTATTCCTGCTATCATCACAATCATAAAACCAATTATAACTAAAACTAGAAACATTATTGAAATGGTCTCCGTAACCACGGCCTGCATCGGAGTCATAAAATAGATTATTTTTAACAACGAAATTGCTTATAGTTGGAGGATAATGATCTGAGTCGGGATTGTCAGCATCATCAGCGTCTTGTTCGGTACGCACGCCAGACGATGTATTGACACCAAAATTATCGTAAAAGGTATTATTGATAACATATAAATTGGTTATATAATTATCACCCTCATCAATCTCCGCTTGAGTACGTTGATGTTCTAGTGTGACACAGATAGTCCCAGTATCATTTCCGAGAGTATCGTCATTATAGAATATATTGCCATAGATATAAACATTCTCAACGTTTTTATCTGGAAAATCAGCTTCCACATTTTGCGTGCCGCAACTCATAGTAATCGAACCAGTTCCATTTTGGTTATAGAATAAATTATACCGAATAGTTAAATCGTGAGGGGCATATTGTTTCATGCCGTTTTCTTGACGAGAACCGCCATCGTCATTGTCATGGTTCTTCCAGAAATAGTTATTTTCTATGATCCAGTTGTGACCGGACGTGGCATGGATATTAACGTGCAATTCATTAAAGTAGCACTCGCTAATAGTAACATTATAGCACCCATCTGTTGTTCCGACAATATCATCCCAACTTAGCGAAGCAGTGATGCCGAATATATTGTAATCAACTTCTGCTCCCCACTCCTGAGTTGCTGAACCAAGTGTGATTTCGACATGCCTGATTTCGACAAAATCAACAGATGTTTGTGTAGCTGCCCCACCCAACCTTATGAAATTAGTATTATAAATATCGTATACAAAATTATCAACATCAACCGTCAGCAGGAATCCGTGTGGATTTGTATCGCCATCCCAATCACCAGGACCGCCTCCAACCTGTCCATCAAAAATCCAGTAATTTGTCCTTACCCACCAGGCCGTATTGTCCGGCTCAGTGTTTCCGGTGTCAGGTACTTCAAAAACCGCCTGACCGTCACCATAAGCATTGTCCCATCCTGTTTCAGTACCATGATCGGCAACGGTGGCTTTTTTGATTGTGATATATTTCGTGCCGTCGACGGCATCGTCAAATGTATATTGAACGTAATCACCATCAGCAATATAATAAGTATCATCGCGGGTTAGAGTTGCTGGGAGGGCGTCAAGAGCATTGTCCCACGCCGAACCGTCACCGCTTCCACCATCGCGGATGTAATGATTTGCACCGATAGACATAGAACAAAAGCATAGAACAAATATAGTAACCAAACGAATCATCTTACGACAGAACCTCCGATAACAGGTTGACCGCCCCCACTGCTGGCGCTGGCCGTGCCTGCCTCATCAAATAACGTATCAGTATTTAGCACATTCGATAGAGTTGCAAGATCACCCGGAAAATAACAACCTATGACTCTGTACCCCAAACCAAATCCCGCATCTATCAACGCAGATACAGTAGTTGGCTGATAGTCAGTTCCCTCGGTCTTAAAGCCGGGGGCGGAGGTTAATTTGCCATCCGACAACCATGTACCTAAGCCTATATCGCCGTCGGTGTCTGCTGCATTAGAATAACACAAATTATTAAACGCTCTTGTGGTTGTTGCGTGCATTGTTGTATCACTTGCTGCACCTGTAGCCAGATCGTAAATCACGTTATTAACTATCATCGGCAACACATTCTGTGAAGCATCATCGAAAAGCATGCCAACGCCTGCGTTCTCACCGTCTATTGTGCAATTGAATATACCACTTTGTGTGCCATTAGCAGATATAACGAAATGATTTGTTAGTGTACCATAACTCAAGCAATTAATATAAAAGCCTATATTCATTGTGAAATTAGATGTTGTGTTGTCGTGTCCATCACAGCCGTACATTGTATTGTAGTTGTCAGCGTCAAAGCCTATAGCATTATCAAATGCCACGCACCCGGCCACAAAGCATTGATCGTCCATTTGGATACCAGTACCATCATTGTCTGATGCAATGCAATTTATAACTTCGCTATTATCCGAAGCAGTGCCATAAATGCCTGTTTGAAAGCCACCTGTAGCGCCACTGACCGTAAAATTCCGAACAGAAATAAAACTACCCGATATGTTGATGCAGTAATTTAATGAATTTGTCGTTGCTTCTAATATAACCTGGGCTGCGACAAAATCTGATTCGTCCGTTCCAGTACCATCACAGCCCTGATATGTAATCATACCATCAGCCAATGTGCCTGAATCGTCAATAGTAATAATCGCACTTGTAGCAGCATCTTGCGCACTATATGTCACGCTATTGCTCACAAGGACGATGTCGCCGGGGGCTACTGCCGTTACATCACCCGCCTGTGCTAGGGTTCGCCAAGCATTTGCCCATGAAGTTCCATCGTTGTCGCCTGTGCCTAAATCGCCGTCAACATATTTCGTGTCGGCTGAACATAAAAAACACATCAACAAGACTATTAAAATATGTATCTTCATCTTGCTACTCCTATCATATATTTTGGATAGCCTTCTGATTCTTCTGCAATAGCTCCTCGCTATAACAGTTATTGCGATTATTAAGCCTACTTGTTTCTTCATGCTATGCTCCTAGTTTCTACCAGTGCCAGAATATCTCGGCCTTCTATTCAATCTTTCGTAATCATCGTCGCCTGCACCCGCAGCGTCATAGGCGTATTAAATCAAACTCGTTTCTTCCCTAATCATTCTTAAAATCTCATCTCGTTTTTCTTTTGCTGGCTTTTCTAAATACTTTGCAAGTTGTCCTTCATTATGCTTTGAATCTAAATTCTCATGGACATCTACTGCGTAATTTGCCCCATCACCAAAATGTACTACAACATCAGGAAAATGCAAAAGGTTTCCTACATTTCTTGTCCCTGCACTTGCCTTTAAATTACCAGTATCTACTGGAACAATCTTTTGGGCTTCTCGTTGTAAAAACAAACCGCCACGAATCAAACCTTTTCGCAAACCAATAGCTTGCATATCAGAATATCTTTTCATATTCTTTATGACATTAGTTGTTCCAGTTATTGCTAATACTTTTGCCATTATAAATATACTGTCCTTAGTATTTCAGTTTGCCTTAATTTTGGTAGTTTATCAAAACGTCTTATTTCCCAAGCATTATCATTTTCTTTTGGATTAGTTTCATCTGTCACATCATCTAATCCACCTAACATTAAAACACCACCAAGCACAACATCTTGATCTACATAAACAACCGCATTGCTCATATGCTGTGTGCCATCAGCAGCAATAAATTCAACCATATTATCTTCCCATCTTACTTGTATCACTATGGGATCAGTAATATTTGGTTTTCCAAAATTATCATAATCACTGCCAGCAGATTCTAATGCCCAATAAACTGCTGTTTGATACTTCAACATTTTAGTGATGATGCCCATTATTTCATTTTTCCTATTGCTTCCATAAGAGCATTTGTGTCGGCTTCTCGCTTTTTTTCAATATCTGTCAATTGCAATTTGATATCTGTTAATTGCGATTTAATAACTGCTACTGATGTTGTGTTCATACCTGCTGGATCACAACCATCCTTTTTCAATTCTATTCTTTCCTTTGTTTGTTGTGTGATAAAAGAATCCACTTTATTGTCTAAAAGTAACGTTGCTCCTTTTTGATCACTCCATGCCAAAGTAATAGATACTATCACCGTTGTGACAGCTAAAATGAATCCTGCTAATTTTGTTCCGCCATTAAATTTAATTTGTTTAGCCATGAACATGTCCTTTTTTTAATCAGCATCTGCTTCTTCTTCACTAGTGCCAACCCATGTGACACCAATCGATCTTGCCGTACCGTTCATAATCTTTTGATTTAATGCGGCTAAACCTCCCTGATAATCCAAAGTCATAGCCATTTGACCATAATGGGATGTTGATAAACCTAAATCCACTTTACTTTGAAATCTTTCACTGACAGATCCCGCTTTTTCTTGCTCTGCTCTCATATCTCTTACAGTGTAAAAATGAGCAGCTAACCATGTTTCTATTTTTTCTGTTTCATCATCAGTATAATCATCATCGGCACCATCGCAATACTTAACAACGAGGATATTAGCAGCTTCAATAAATGGTGTTAATGTGATCGCAGAATCAACATCTATAACACCTTCGACTAATGTTGATGTAGTGTAAGCCATTATGCAATCATCCTTTATTTATTCCGATCATCCCAAAATTCTTGAACACCTATTTTTGGAAACACATCAAGATTGCTATTATCAGTAATGTTAATTATTTCTCTATCGGAAAATTTCTTTTTCCAATCAATAGATACTTTTTTAAAGCTGTCGATAAATTTATTGTAAACAGAATCATTAGGTTTATCGATTAAATTATCATGCCAATTAGGCTTCTTATTCGTAAGATGCATATCGAAGCCCAAAAGAAAAACTCTTTTAGCACCTAATATGAGGGCAAGATTTATGGCAAGAGAACCTGTATTACTGTTCCATCCAAGAGCATTATGGTAAAGACCGTGTGGCTCTCGTCTCATTGTCCATAACCAAGGAGTTTTATTTTTATTTATAAGTTGAGAAGCATTTGTAAAAACTGCACCTTTATATTGTGCTAAATGTGACTTATGTTTATGCCACCATTTTATATCACCAAAAATACAAATTTTACAAATAGCTTCTCCAAGTTCGTAGGCCGTATTGCATCCTATAGTCAGTTCGGGGATTAGAAGATCCCAATCAAACGTTTTTAAGGATCTACCGCCACCGATAATAAAAACGTCTTGATCTAACCATTTAGCTTCTGGTGGCCAAGAAGGCATTTATTCATCCTCATCTTCGTCATCGTCATCGTCATCGTCATCATCTTCAGCTTCAATAATACTTTCAAGAAATTCTACAACATGCTTCTTTCTTAATTTTGTATCATTGAGTATTTTGCCATCCTCATTATCAACAACCACGCACCAGTTGGCTTTGCCCATATAAACTTTAACACCGATCTCAGCAGCACCGTCAATCTCACCTGTAATGTCAACACCATGCTCTGATGTTTTAGTTTCAGATTTGTCAGTAGCAGAAGGACTTTTAATTTCATCCTCCTGCCCTGACTTATTCCCAATACCTTTTGCTGGTATATTAGGCTGTAGCTGATCAGGCTCAAAATCTTCCTTTTGAACAATTCTTTTAAACTTGTGACCAAGTTTTATCGTTAAATCTTTTGAAGTTTCGATTCTATCACCAGCTACGTATGTTTTACCATCCATGATATGATTGCCGCATTTTGCTTTTAGTTCAAACAACATAATATAAACCTTTCCAATTTCAGCTCATAATTTATATAATATTAAACAGTACCATAAACAATGCCGGTATTGTCATTCTGATCTGCTCGTAACTGAGGTACCATAATAGCCATGACCTTGAAGTTCGACTGCAATCCGCCATCCGAAGGCCACTGCAAAGTTATAATTTCCATGCCAATAACCATGCGAACAACATCCGAAGTCATCTGAACCATCACAATATCATAATCAGTAAGATAATCGAGTGTCTTTACATCCTCAAAACCCTGAGTTTCCTTGATCCGATTTCTTACTGAAACAGTACCGTTTGCTTTAAAATCATTATCGAGATACTGATCCCAGTTCGGAGCAACATAAATCATATATGGACCATAATGATACGCTGCCTGTGCTTGCGTTCTCATAGCAAGCAATTCTTCCAGTAAAGTAGCACCATCACCAGCTATGCCCGATGGCTGCGTGATTGTCTTCGTCAGTGCATGTGTATAATCAGTATAACCATAGATAGTACCAGCAGCATAGGGGTACTCATTGCCAACAGTGCTGACACCAAGCAGCATCTTTTCTGCACGCTCTGCAACTTTTCTTGTGGCCAATGCAGCAGTCTCAGTATCAAGAGGAGTTGTCCCATTTCTACTTGCCAAAATCTGACGAGCAGAAAAAGAAAAGTCCTTATGAATGATTGGCAGGGGCAAATACGTAGGTTCATAGACCGGGCGGTCATTTGCATTCTTCCGAAGTCCATCCATGCTAACATCAGCATCATTGATGTCACTCTGAGTGTCCGTCTGCAATACAGTTGTCCCCATACCATTCGGAATCGTATACTGCAGTCCTCGACTTCTCAAATCATTTACAGCACTGAGTCTTTCCTTTGAGACCCGGACAACTACGTCATCAATCTTTTTCCATTCATCTGTCCTCAAAGTTGTAGTGACGTTATCCGCTCGAATTGCTACAACTTTTCCATTTACTTTCTGATTGATGTAAGATCTGCCATCAGAGCCAAAATAAGGCCTGAACACATTAGGGTCACCACCAGATTGTACAAACCTTGTGGCTATGTCCCCATGTGGTACTCCATTTTTAATAAAATCAAACATACTTATGTCCTTTCGTTTTAAATTTGATCAATTGGTTTATTAAAGCGCTCTCATAAGTGTCAACGTATCTGAGGTGTTGCTACCTGTGAGGTCTTTTGCTTCTTCCGCCATACACATGACCTTATCAGCAGACTCACCCGATTCTAAATCACCGATGAGTTTAAATTTACCATTGCCTGCGCTAATAAGCTCCGAACCGATAACCGCATTCTGCCCATCCTCAAGCAACCCATAAAAAGAACAACCTGTATGAGGTATCATTGCGGGAGCAATTTCTCCATCAGTATAGGCCGTGCTAACACCATTTCCTTGAAGAGCGTCTTCTATACCAATAATCAAATCACCTCTACCACCTTCATCAGCATGTACCCCAAACTCATCACTGCTGTCTATATACAACAGCATGCCGGGCTTAATACTAGCCGCATTTACTGCGTGCTCGATGTATTCAAAATCACCTTTTGCATGAATCCTATTCGTCGACATCTTTTATATCCTTTCGTTTTAAACTATTATTTTGTTTTTTAGTATGTCTGTTCTGGGTCAGACATAGGCTCTTGATCGTGATTACTTACGTTTGCAGGATCACCTTGTCCAGCATAATTAAATCGCTTGTTAATTGCAATCTCCTCTTTGCTCTGAGACAGATTTGCAATATTCGTAAGCTCTTCAAGATCCTTTGTTCGAAGGAATTCTTCCGTAAATGTGTTGTTCTCATTCTTAGTGATGATGTTGATCATTTTTGTTTTCTCAACATTATGTGTTGCTAAAGAGTTTTTCAACACGGCTTGAATCTCAGGAGGAGCACTTAAAATATACTCTTCGGCTGTTGGGATAGGCTGTACTTTATTGACCACTACATCTGTCGCCCCAACAGAGTTGTCGTCTTTGTTCACTACAGATTCAGGTTCTTTAACGATGGGTATCATTTTCTCCAACACTTCTTTGTTCATTGCCATAAGAGTGTCTTTGTCCTCTTCGGTCCAATGAGTAGCCTCATTTTCAATTAGTGCAGTTACAATTTTTTCAAGTTTCATCTCATTATCCTTTCTGTTTTTTACACTTTTATTTGTAACAGGCTCGTATGATACCTGTTTACTTACTGCTGTTGGTAAACCTTTTAATCCTACAACATTATCAATCTCCTCATATTCTTGTTTGAAAAAACTTCCATCCTGTTCGTATATAAAGAAATCTTCATAAGTCTCTTCAATCCAAAAATCTGCATCGTCGCCTTTTGAAGTTTGTAAAAGGGAATATAGTATTTGTCGAGTATCATCAAAACTCAACTCATTAGAAATGGTTTTAAAGATTTGCTTTTTGTTTGCTTGCATCCATTTCTTTTTATCATCAGATAAGTCTTTCAATGATAAAGTCAAGCTGTCCCCTGCTGCATTCAATCTTAAAAAACCAGCACCATCTGCAATAGAAGATGCCCCAACTTGATCTGGTAGTAATGCTAAATGGTCTGGTCGGTAATTGCGGGCAATGCCTATATAATCAATACCGTTAAATGTACCAGATGTTTTGTCTACATCTAAAAATAAACCAGTTGATAATTCCATTACTTCTTTTTTATCGATAGCCTCAACAACTCTATTATCTACTGCAGCAGCTCGATCTGGTTCAATCCATGCTTCTGCTTTTAATTTACCATCCTCGAACTTAGTATTCATAAGCACACCAACTTTGCGGTTTGTGAGAATAGCAGGAGTGCAAGCAGTAGGTTCGTCAACATCTGGGTGATAAACAATAACAGGTTTAGCATTCCAGATAACAGGGACTTTGCTTAATTCCTCGGCGGGGTAAAGAAGTGGGCCTTCATTTGCATGCAATACACCCTCAACTACCATAACTACTGGAACAACCATAAAGGGTTTACCCTCCATAGTGTCATTGCGGACAAGCCCATCTACATTTGCTATGATTCTTTGCAGCATTTCAATAATCTCCAATAAACGTTATTAGACTATTGAAATTATACATTACTTTTGCTGAAATAAAGGGTAGCCACAGAAAAAGTGCAGAGAGGTTCGTGTAAAATTCAAGAAATGTATAAGATTTGTATATATACTGAAGAGTTGTTGTTATTTAGCTATTATATTAGCATATCAAGTGCATATAACAATAGCTGAGGTTGTGTTATATATATATTTTAAGGGTGTGTAAATAAATTTAAATAAAAGATAAAAAAAATAGGACAACCGGCTTTTGTATACCGATTGCCCTATCATACTAAAGGAAAAGAAAATATTGTTATGATTTATTCATCATCATCGTCAAGATCAATAGCTGTATCTTCTGTATTGATGCCACTTATATTATCTGGATTTTCATCGTTTTTAGTAAATCTATTTTAAAAAAATATTAAATTTCTTTACCAACCCATACAGAAGCCCTCTTTGCCTGCTTTGCTGTAGATTTTGGTCTCTCAGCTTGAATTGAATCTGCAACTCCTTTTTTGCCTTCCTTATCCCATAACTGCCCAGCCTCTTTACGTTTCGGGTCTGCTGGAATCCAAGCACATCTGCATTGTGGATGCCTCGGTATAAGTCCCCTTGCTTCTTCGATCTTCATAACGACACCCTCAAGTGGAGCGCATAATTCACATACTCGATCATCCCCTGCTGTAGACCATTCGACTTGTATGCCGACCTCTTTAACACCGAGGCGTTCTAAACTATCAAGCTGACCCTCTGCATGTGCCGCAATCACTTCGGTTCTAGCTAATACTATGGCCCGTTGCTTTGTGATGCCTACAACGTTCCTGCGAAGTTCTCTCGCTATCCCAGCAGGGCCAGTCCCTCTAACAAATCCATCTGCAATGATTCTGCTCATCTGTTGTGACATTACATCAGTGATACCTTTTAATTCGTCGAAAGATCGAGTAGATAAAAATCGTAACTTCTCCTGTGTTATAGGAGCATTAAAAGCGTCTCTTAAAAACTGAGACTTTCCACCTTGATAAAAATCAGGGTTTGCAGCTAATAATTCTGCATGGACATCCGTGTAAGATCGAATCACTCCTTTAGTGTATGACTGTTCTAAATATTGAGCAGTCCATGGCTTACCTTCGACACCTCCTATTTGTGTTAGTATCTTTGCATCTACTTGACCTTGCAGCCATACTCTATAAGATTTGACTTTCTGAGAATCTGTTTGGAATCGCCATGCTTGTCGTTCTACTTGCTGATTGATTGTGAATGGTGTTGATGGGTCTAAACCGAAAGCATCATCTTTTACGATCAATTCTGTTAATGCTTTTGCTATGGATTTAAATCGCCTACGCATATCAGCAACATATCTATTTCTCAATGTTGTGGTTCTGGTAGGATCAGCTTTTAATTGATTAGGCATTTAATTCCCTATCCCTTAACATTTTATTATGCCGCTGCTTATAATGTTCTTATAACCATATCGGCTTCTGTTGGGCCTATCTGGTCTGGTTGCTTTCCTATAAGATCGAATACATTATAACCAAACCCAGCATTTAACACATAACCACTCACTTCATTGCACCACACTTTATCTTTTCTTGGTTGTATAATGTCTAATCTTGTTGATAAACTCAACACACCAATCTTGTCGTAAGGAGTACCATCATATTTAACTGCTTCTGCATAACATCTGTCCTCTTGTGCTTCAGTCATCCACATTGATATAGTGTCCCAATTAAGAGGGTGCGAATATCCTATCTGTTTAAATCTTGCACAATTAGAACCATCCTGCATCGTCGCAGAAAAAGAAACACAATCATACCGATGCGAGAATTGAAACTCCGTGTGGTCATGCATTCCTGTTACCATAAGAATTGCTTTAGACATATTGCTAATTTCTACACCCATCAGTTGCTGTCTCAAGGCATTGGAGCTCCTCCATTTGACTAATGACATGCTACTCATCATCATCTCCTTCTGTTTTAGTATTTGCTGGTCCATCTTCTACCCTATCAGCAATTCTTTCTAACGCTTTGGTGCCTATTGCATCTGCTTCCTCCTCACTCATTTGCATAATCTTCATTAAAAAGTTCTTAGGATCAATTAAAGCATCCACAGAACCACCTACATACTTTGCTAATGCTGTGGTCTTTTTATCTGCGACAGTGGCAACCTCCTCTTCTGATGGTGCTTGAATATCTGGCCATTCTACTTCGTAGGAATCAACTGGTTCTGGCAGTATACCTAAACCTATAAAGTAGTCAATCACAGGCCGAATAATAAATGGTGTTATATAATCCTCTCGTCTTTTATTTCTTCTGTTGTTCCATGCTTCTGCATCTTGCTCACCTGCTAATACGCCTTGCTCTGTGCCCATAAATACTCGATATGGAATACCTAACGTCAATGCAATATACCGAATCTGAGCATCAAGATGGTCCTTTGGATTAACCGCTTGCGCATCTAAAGATTTTGCTTTCATGCCTTGCAATAGTAAATATCTTTGCATACCAGATGAATAATCATTAAATCCTTCTTTCACACTATCCGTGTCAATTGTGCCTGTATTATCTGCATCCACTTCAAAAGCATAACCGGGAAAAGCACCTTTCCAAAACATCTCACCAGAACCAGACACTATTTTTCTAATATCCAATAAACGATTATACACATTCTGCATTCTTGGCATACCTCTAATCTCAGAAGTCTGCCGGTTATCTGCAATGTGTATTGTTCTTGTCCAATGCACATCAATTGTTGTTATAGTAGAACCACCAGATTCCATGGCCTCCATTTGTATTGTGTACATCGTTGGTAAACCGAACCTTTTAGATGTAATGTCAGCTTCTTTTGTTTTTATTTCAACTGTACTCTCATCAAAAGGTTTTAAATACAACAATTCATAATCATTATTCCCAGATGAATCTCCAGTCTTTTCATCTATACCTGCAACTGGTTTTACTAATGATAATCCATCGCTAATGCCCAACAGCAGTAAACCATATTCACCTATTCCAGACAAGACATCAATTCTCAGCATATACGAAAGTATATGCTTTTCACGATTTAAATCTTTCCATATTTTCTCAAACTCTGTTTCTTTTGTTTCTTCATCTTCGATAATAACTGGATTCTGCACCCAACTTTCAGTCGGAAGAACATTAACAACACGTGTTGCTATGCCCTCACGATCATATATCTTTTTATATGCTGTCTTAGTAATAGTGTCTGGATAACCGCAAGAGTAGTTTATATCCTTTCCGGGATTCATAAGTTGACTCACTAGCTCACTGCGGAATAATTGGACGTTCTGCACCATTGCATCTTCTGACATTTGGTTTAATGTCATTTTCGATTCTGGTGATAGATTAGTGTTCTTCACTAATTGTTGATTTGATATTTGTAAAGACTGGTCCCGTTTTAGTTTCTTTTTGCTCATCTTTAACTCCCATTGCTTTTACTGCTGGATTTTTATAATATTCAGATTCGGTCATTTTTACTTGTTTAGATATGCAGATAGAGGCTTTCCCATTTATGTGTTTTATTTCTAAAGCCCTGCGTTGTCTTAATGACAGTGATTGGTAAGATCCTTTTTTCTGTTTTATTATATCACTAAGTCGCACTTCCCCCATTGGCTTATCTGTTCTGTAAGAGTATTTTACTCCATCGAAAAATGTTACTTGCACCACGTTAATCATATTGTCTTTCTGTTCACTCATTTGCTTTCCTTTCTTATTTTTTATTATCTTAATTGCTCCGCTTTCCATGTTAATAATAAACCTGCTACTGTAATACCTATACCTAAAATACTGATTAAACAAGATTCTCCTATGATCTCTGGACAAATCAAACCCACCATGAGGCCTACTGCAATCATAAATAATCCTGTGAGTTTCTTCATCTCAATGCTCCTATAAAGTTACCGCCTTTAACGAGTTTGTTAAACGCCCCACTGCTACTGTCCACCTGATCTTTATATGTTGAAAGAGGAAAATATTTTAGCTCATTTATATAATCCAAATTCCACTCTGCTGGCTTCATACCTACATTGTTATTATTAACTTGTACTGAATAAGGATCTGCTCTGAATGCTTTATCTCCTGTAGGGCGTTCTACGTATACTTTAAATCCTGCTAAATTCCTTACTGTGTTCTCTGCTGATTCTTTTCCGCCACTACCGGGTTCTTGTTCTATGCCTACTATTACATTTCGGCCATCTATATTTGCTGTTTGTTTTATAACATTTTCTCTTCTTGCAGAATCCAATTGAACTCTAATAACATCTAAGACCCAATACTTTTTAAATTTGTCGATGCCCATAAGCAATCCTACTGTATAACATCCCCCACCTTGTGTTCCTGCTTTATCCCAATACCGAACTAATCTAACCATAGGATATGGGGGGTTTACTACATCGAATAAGTCTGTCTTAAACATGCCTCCACCTAATGGAACTGGATGTTGTAAATACTGGCCAGAATACATATAATCACCCGCTGCTTTCTTTTCATTTAAAACAGTAGTAGGTAACCTGACTGGATCCATTAGATTGTTTTTATAATACTTAGTTAGTTCTTTTGGTTTGATGTTCTCGGTTAATTCTGCTGGGATGCAAATATGCCTTACTTTTAATTTTGCATTTGGATTTCCTTGTGCTATTTCTGATCGTTGTGCAGACTTGGCGAGGTTAATTGTATGCATTGTAGCATCATCTTGATGTAGTCTTTGCATAATCAGAATAAAAGGTGTCATAGTCTGATTTACTTTTCTCTGAAGGAGTGTATCTGATAACCATGTATTTGCACTTTTTAATTCTACTTCTGATAATGCTTCTGCTGGGTTTAATAAATCATCACCTCCTAAGAAGTGAGCGTGGAATCCTGTTACTGTGCCGCCTACTGATGTTGCAAATCTCCCACCACCTTTTGTATTAGCAAAATAACCTTTAGCGTCCTGATCTTTTTTCAATGTGATATATGGAAAGCACTTTCTGTATTTAACAGATTTAATGATGTCTCTTGATTTTCTGGATAAATCTAAAGATAAAGGATTTGAATAGGAAGCCCCTATAAACCTCGCAGAAGGCTTTCTTGCCCATATCCACGGTAAAGACATAATTGAGAATATAACTGACTTAGTAGAACCGGGAGAAACGTTAATCACTAAATCATATTCTTTTGGAAGATTTAAAAACACACGCTCTGCTACTTTTTGAAATTCATTGCAAAGATACTCGATGTGCCAGTTATCAACATAAAGTTCTGCTACAGATTCACTCCAAAATTCTTTTACAAATTCATAGAACGATTCTTTAGTGATGCTGGCTACCAATTCAGACTCATCTAAAACAACATCATCTAATTTACTTTTTGTTCTCTTAATGCGGATAATAACTCCTTCTTTGTGCCCAAGGATAATTTTTTCAAATTCTTTATTGTGGTTATCACACTAACCTCGTCGTCTAAATGCATATTAACTTGTGTTTGTTGCCCGTAACCTCTATCCTTGTTGAGTGTTTTATTGCCATCAATTATAGCTTGAGGATTTCCAGACATTGCTAATTGAATAAAAGAGTTTTCAAAGAAGTCTTTTTTCTGAAAATCAAT
>Ga0307928_10001096_pt1 | contig 20384 bp, 33 predicted proteins | sample AceLakmetagen232_FD_201815 | JGI IMG/M metagenome (GOLD analysis project Ga0307928, IMG submission 201815) | Saline water microbial communities from Ace Lake, Antarctica - #232 | ecosystem: Environmental > Aquatic > Non-marine Saline and Alkaline > Saline | place: Antarctica: Ace Lake... | reverse complement strand
ACGACCTTTTCCACCTCTTGTTGGCTTTTGGTCTCCTACTTTTCCTACTCTTGGTTTTTTACCACATGAACCTTTTCTTGCTGTCATTTTATTTCCTTTTTGTTAAGATTGCCGACACTTTACTACAACCTCTCTTTTTTGTCAACAACTATTTGCAACTTTTTGTTACTTTTCTTTTTCTACGGTTACAGGACCTTTGTTTAAAGGGCAATCATCTGGAAACTTTTTACTGCTTGGACAACCTGCTTCAGATATCATACACCCGTCCCATTCATGGTCATAAAATATACAACTATCCCAGTCTTTTACTTCTATTTTCATTATATTCCTTTTATTACTTTTGTTTTTCTGTCTCATATTTCCGTATCTGCCTATCCAGTATTTTATAGTAAATAAATAGAATAACAGTTGAAACGAAAAGCCCTATGGTTAGAACAGATAATGCTAATAATATTTTGTCTGTAATACTCATAGTAATTTTTCCCTTCCGTCAACACGTCCAGAAACGAACGCCAAGGGGTGCTTACTACACGAATCACACTCACTACCTCTTTGTATTGGGTCGGGGGTAAACAACGCTCCACAGGACGCACAGGTGTCTTGTCCTCGCTTGTAGGCTTCATTTAGTTTATCATGCAAGATGACGACTTTTTTTAATTCTTCATCGTTTTCTTCTCGCAATCGTTCTGATTTTTCCCACAACCATTTGAGTCTTTTCTCTTGCCTCTCTGTCAATTTCATTTTATCTCCTTCCTGTCATTTGTAATATTTTAGCAAATCTCCGCCCTATTGTATATGCTCTTGCAAAATTAAAATCACAATCAGGGCAATGATAACAATAATATTCGTGATTATTATGCTTGATTAACTTTTTTCCACATTGACAACAATATCTATTTCTCTTAAACATCTTCATTTTCGTTCTCCAGGTACATCGTTAATACTTCCAGCAGGATTTTATCAGTTATAATTACTTTATTCATTGTCTTTTCCTTTATTTTATTAATCCAAATATCCATAATCCAGTCATTACCACGCAGCCAACAATCATCATAATCACAGTTGATATTGCTGCATCTTTTAATTCATCAGGGGATCTACCCTGTCCGCCTTTGATTATTTCCTCTGATTTAATTTTCATATTAATCTTCTTTCGTCGTATTCGTGGATTAAATCACATAATCTGTCATATTCTTCGTCGTCCTTAGCTGTAGTATATTCTTGTTCTCTATATCCGTTTAATCTTTCTATGACTTCGTCATACTTCTCTTTTGTTTCTATCTTAGTTATTTTCATTCAAAACTCCTCTGTCTATTTGTTGCTATTTCCATTTCATTTTTCACCTCATTTATTTCCAAATCAGAGCAATCATTTTCGGTTAAGATTATTGCTCCAATCCTATATGCTTCGCGTATGTCTTTTTCCGCTTCTTTTCCGTTTTTTGCTTCAACTTCTACAACTCTTTCAAGCGTTTCTCTTACCCTTATTTGATATGTTTTCATGCTTCCGCCTTTTCTCTTTCCGTTGTACATAATTCTCCGTCTTTACGTTCAACTATCCCATACTTTGCAAGATGTTCTTTGACTTCTTGCTTGTTTCTCAATCCCCAACGTTTTTTTATATATTCCATTTCGCCTTGATTTTCGATTAATTGGTTTAGTGTCATTATTTCACTTCCTTAATATACTTGTTATGTCTGCAATTACTTCTTGTACCTCTTCATCTGTCAATAATTCTAATTCTAATTTATACTCTTCTGCCTCCTCTTGCCTAACTCTATAAGTTAAAAAATTCTCATAATCACCATATTCGTGTTCTTGACAAGCAAGGTTAATTATATTATTAATCGTCCTATAAGGAGCAATCCATACGGCGAAGCCCCAGTTATAACCTTGTTCTTTTATTACAGTTTCCGCTTCTTTTCGGGTACTGAAAATACAAGCATTTTCTTCCAAAGTTACCAAATCGACCTCTTTGCTCGACCAGCTTTTTGGTTGAATATCAGCAATATACTTGTTACTTTTTATGTCCATTATTAGCCAATTTCTTCTAATCAATTCTTTCATTGTTTTAGTTTTCATTTTCTGCCTTATCCAGTAATTCAATTACTTTTTTATCGTTTTTACTCATAAATGCGGTATAAAAATTTTCACTGCAAAACAATTCATTGCTTATTCTTAAGTTTCTCTTTTTGCATTCCTGCATAAAATCAAAGTATGTCATTTCACCAACTTCCGTCTAATTTTAGGATTAATAATATTACCGTCGCCGTTATGCTTGCAACCTTTACCAAGTTGATACAGAATTTTATCGTTTTTCTTTTGTTGTTCAAGTGCCTTGCATATTTTGCCGACCTTGTATAAACTTTGCCCTTTTTCATAATCTTTCACCCTTCAAATAATTTAATAAAGTACTTGAAAAACCGCATTTTTTTAATTTTACATCTTCAACAATTTTTTCAATGTTAATCTCTTGAGAATCTTCTAACCATTTTTTAAACTCTTTTTTATTATTCACTATATTTGTATCCAGTTTATTTGTTGTGTTTTTTGATATGTTCATTTTTCACCGCCTTTTTTAGTTGTTTGTTAATATGTTTTGGCACTCAAATATAATTCTCTTGCCACGTCGAAACCAATCTCTTTCATTTTCTCTTGTGAGATTGCATATAAATAATCCCTGTCAAATTGATCAACCAGTTCCCACTTTTCAAAACGTGTGCCATATACCCATTTTTTTTGATTTAATTCTTTCATAATTCTAACCTTTTCTTTTTGTGTTAATAATAAAACCTTGCAAGGTCTTTACATGTAAATATTTTTTCATTATTCAAAATCAAGATTCAATTCTCTTCTTATGCTATAATAAGACGAAAATTGCCCTTCAATATTTTTTCCTAATACAATATGGTCAAAGCATTTTATTCCAATGATTATACCAGCTTCTATAAGTTGTTTTGTGAGTTCAATATCTTGTTTACTTGGTGCAGGGTCACCGCTTGGGTGGTTATGTATAACAATGATTGACACGGCACTATCCAAGACAGCTTGTTTATATATCTCCCTTGGGTGACCTATTGTGCTGTTAATGCTTCCGGTTGTTATATCACACAAGCTTTTTAAACGGTTCTTACAGTCAAGCGTTAGCACCCATATATGCTCTTGTTCCAGGTCTTTTGTAATTGGATACATAAATTCTGCAACCTTATCAGGAGTTGTAAAAGGTGCGTTCTTGTGTTCTACAACGTAATTCGCAGCTGATTCCATTAATAGGGCGTAGTTCATTAGTTGTTTACTTGTCATATTTTAACTCTTTTCTTTTTGTTGTTTGTTATACGTTACAAAATAATACATTATATTTTCTTTCTGTTAGTGTTAATAATTCGACTCAAACCACTTTGAGAAATGGCTTGAATTGAGTTATTAAGTTATTAAAGAACCATCTTCGTTGTAATCATAATTTTCTTTGCTCCAACTTGTCCAATAACTTTCGCTATCATCTTCGCCTATGTCTAAGTCTTCAACTTCTGTCAAACTATAATCTTTATGTAAACAAGGTATAGAACAATAATAAGCGTTTCCGCCATCTATGCAATAACCTATGTTAAAGAGCTTTCCGCAAATGTCGCATTTTCTAGCAAACTTTTTCATGTTGTAACCTTTTCTTTTTTGTTATACTTTCCAACAATCTAAAATCATCCAAGTTCCCAGATGTTGATGATTTTTATTAAACTTCTTTATAGCTTCTTTATCTGTTTTAGCTTCAATAATTGTTATATGTTCAACCCAATCCGATACAGCAATTTTATTGCCTATTGGTTTGCTGTATTGTACGTTAAACTCCATTGTCTTTCCGTTAACTGGTGTATAGTGTATCATTTTCTTTCTTTCTGTTGTTGTTGTTAATAATTTGTTACAGTAATATATAAAGCAATGTCCATGCCAACGTGTCAACTATTCACGATTTAATTTGATTTATTTCTCAAGTGGTTGATAGATAGCATGTTACAACTTGACCAATTATTGGTCCGCTCTAACAATTCAGCCAAAATGATCCGTTTTCTTCGCATCTTTGCAAATGTGACAATCTCATTGTTGAGAAACTAGCACGATATATCTATAATGGTACAATCTTGCTGCAATCTATTGTCAACCATCAATTCCAGGCGGTTGACAATCGTGGTTAACGCTTTAACCTAACACTTTATCGATTGGTTAATGCTTTAATCACTGGTGATGTAGATTAAAACAACAATAACGCCCCTTGTTTCTATGCGTGTGAAGAAAAGAGAAAAGCACTCATGCAGTAATAGATCATTATTTGATTATATTGCACCTATTGACCTCCAGATGTGACAATGATGTGACAATATGAGGCAGGTTAAACAACCAACGCACTACACACCAACCACTTACAACTAATGACCAGTCGGGTGGACCACCCACCAACACCACCAGCAGGCAATAAACAGGCACAAACACAGCAACAACAACAACAATGACGACGACAACACCAAAAGTCCAAAATCTTTTATCCACCCCCTACCCTATATATACGTTATACCATTTATTGAATACCTCTTTGTCTAGATACGTGTTTTGAGATTAACCAACAAAGTAACCAATTCCAAGTGGATGAAAAAGGTGGAGATAGTTGGTAGGAATTAGAGGTGGAAATGGGGGGTAAAAACAAGTGCGAAAACAGGGGTTAAAATGGGGTATAAAAAGCAGGTCAAAAAAGGGGTTAAAAAAGGATCAATTTAGGGATAATTATTTCAGAGATTTTGATATAGATTTTAGGGATATTAGGAAAGATAAAAGTGTGATTTTCTCAAATATAAGAAAATATTGATTATAGTAGATTTTGGAGCGTACACACCCTTTTTGTGGGAGTGTGGGAAATGACGAGAAACCACTAGTTGTGTGTGTGGCGTTTTTTAGGGGTAAAATAGGGGGTTGGAAATAGGGCGAAATGAGGTATATTGAAAAACAGCCTATTTTGGGGGACGTTGTAAGGTGTTGATAATTAATAGATTATAGCGACCATATACTCCCACACACATTTGTATATATAAATATATATTAATTTGTGTGTGGGAAGAGTTTTGTATTATCAAGTTTAAATAAAGAGTAACCGCTACGCTCTTTTATTTAAGACTTATAATACTCAACCAAAAACGTCCAAAAAGTTTAGGGGTAAAAAGAGGGTAGAAAATGAGGTTAAAAATAGAGGGGTAAAAACAAGGGTAAAATATGGTATAAAATAATCAAAAAAAATAAAGTAAAAATAATTAAAAAAAGAGCTTGACTTTTTTTAGGGTTTTTGATAGATTGTTTTCAAACTAATAACAAAACAAAAACGATTGGAGACCAGATGAACAAAATGATAATTGACAACCGAACCTCTTTGACCGATGCTATTGCTTTGGAAATGGTTTCAAAAGTTGTTATGCTAGGCAGAATAAGTAATGACGAAAAACAATATTGTTATGGAACCGCAATTAATGTGTTAGGCGTGAAATACATGGTTGTTACAGATTTGAACAAGCGAAGTGATAGGTTTATCGTAACAAAGTATGGAAAAAGTTCGTAAAAGTATAACAAAACGAACAAAAATCAAAGAAAGTTGCGAATAATCGAATTTTGTTCTTGCTTTTTTTGTCAAATTTTGGTATATGTATGAATGTCTTAAACGAAACTATGTAGAAAACTTAAACTGACGGAGGATGAAATGGCTAAATATATTAAGTGTGAAAAAGGGTTTTTAACTTCAGAATATTATTGTGATACCTTTACGAGATTTATTACAGATGCTTACACTATCAACGAAGTACACGGAGAGGATGTTTCTTCTTTGATTGTTAATCTTGAAAAACAATATCCAAATTTAAAATTTGAGGTTGTTGATGGAGAAGCTGTGAATGTTTATTTTGAGCTAGCTTTTCTTAACAACAAGATTGATTCTTTAACAGATGCTCTAAAAGTTCATAAAGAAAATGAATTCAAGATTGAAAATCAAAGCAAAAAGAGAGTTGACGATATTGAAAATTGGGCAGGAGAATTTATTGAATCAATACAAGAAATTGTTACGGCTATTGTTAGTGCAAGAAAAAGTTCTCCACTTTTTGAGCTCTTTAAAAATAGATTGAAGAGGTAAGATTTACTAATAAAACAAAGGAGAGAATAATGGCAAAGAAAGCTAAAAAAGAAGTTGCGAAGAAAGATGTTGTGAAGAAAGTAGTTAAGAAAGATGCACCAAAGGCATCAGAGAGCTACGAATATTCATCAGCTACGAATTAATTTTATGGGTAGCTCAAGTGTTTATAGAGCAACGGTGATGCAGCTTAACAACCTGCCCCATATTTTTTTCTAGGTTATACCGTTGGTTTGTTGGTTAGTTATAGTTACGTTCTCTGCTCGGCTCTTAACAATAGGGTCGAGCAGAGTTTTTAAACAAGGAGAAATATAGAATGGCAGTAACATCACTAGAAACAAAGAAGCTTTTAAAAGAGCATAATTTATGGACGGCTTTTTGTGATGAACGTGCTGATATGAGAACTGATGAAGCATCGGCAAAAGATATTGAAGCTTTAATGGTGTCTTATGTTGAGAAATGTATGAGTCCAGAAAGCAAGAAGATAGAAAAGATTGTAGTACCTCCAGAAGTACTTGAATTTTTACGAGGTAAGAAAGCGACTCCAGAAGAGATTTCTCGGTGGGTACTAGAAAGTCTGATGTTTAGGCATGAAGCGGTTGATTTAAAGAAAGCACCTGATGCCATAGCCTTGAAGTATTATGTTGATTGTAGAGAATCTCAAGCATTTTATTTGGATTTTAAGAGGAACTTTGTAAATAAGAATATCGGACAAGGCAAAAAGGCAGATGAAAATAATTTTGATGGAAAAGACATTTGTGATTTCATAGATGTTCTGGTTGAGATGAACAAAGTTGCTAAAATGGAGGAAAAGAAAATACTAAGGGAAATAGACGATGGAGTTTAAATATGATCAATATATTCCTAAAACTTTATTTGCAAATTTAATTTTTCGTAAAATGATACTTGAGAAGTGCGGTAAAGAATTAAGGTTCAGAGCGTTCATAAATAAAATTATTAGAGAGGATTATCTGTTTTTCACAAACACTTTTTGCTGGGGTGAAAATCCAAGAAGTGTTGTTACTAGAATGCCGTTCATAGTTTATTATTTTCAAGACGAGTTCTTCAGGAATGAATGGAATAGGATATTGTCAAAGGTTGACCCAGGAGATGCAGCGGTTGAAAAGACTAGAGATATGGGTGCATCAGTGTGTGTGATTACTTTGATATATGTTCCTTGGTTGTTGCTACCAAAAGAATCGCCATTTAGAGCTGGAGTTGTTTCCAGAAAAGAGACATTGGTTGATGGGTCAGCAGGAAGTTTGTTTGAAAAACTTGATTATCTGCACGACAATATTCCAGGGTGGATGAAGCCATCTAAGACTACAAGAGTAAATATGGAATTTGAGAATTTAGAGACAAAATCAATTATTTCTGGTGATACAACTAACAAGGATTTTTTTAGAGGACCAAGACTTGACGTGTTTATTGGTGATGAATGGGCTGCTATAAAAGATAATGATGCCATTCGTGGAGATGAAGCTACAAGTGAGACTTCATACATTAGATATTTTATATCGACTCACAAAGGTCCATTGACACAATTTAATGTTAAGTGCAAGACTGCTGCATTTCTTTATCAATGGCATTGGAGTTTGCACGAGGAAAAGAACAAGGGTTTGTATACGTCAAAGATGGATATTAATGGTGATTATGTTCTTAAAATCTTAGATACGAGCTACAGTGCTGTGGTAACAGTGCTAAGGAGGGGCGTCAGGGGGTCAAAAAAGGTCAAGTTCCCCCAAGACTACCCTTGGATATTGGATGGAAAGAAAAGGTCTCCTTGGTACGATACAGCCGCTTCTAGGATGGCAGACGATAAAATGGTGGCTCAAGAGCTTGATATGGATGCAAGTGGTTCTGATCAGTTGTTCTTCTCAAAGGCAGTTATTGAAAAGAAAATCATGCTTGAGGGATTATTGCCATTGTATCAAGGGATTATCAAAGATAGTACAATTCTCGAAAATGAGAATGGAGAGTTGAGTTGCTGGTTTAACAATATCAACGAAGCTGGCTACATAGACAAAGATTGGTTGTATGCTAGAAGATTTATTGTGAGTTGTGATGTATCGTTTGGTACGGGAGCTAGTAATTCAGTGGCAGTTGTTTATGATGCAGTTAGAAAAGAAAAAGTTGCGAGGTGGCAGTCACCTAACTATGACCCAAAGGATTTTGCGAGAATATCTGTGATGATATCGAAGATGTTTAATGATGCGTTCCTAATTTGGGATGCTACGGGAGTTGTTGGTAAAACATTTTCAAATGAGATTGAAGCTTTGCAGTACAGTAACTTGTATTACAGAAATGATACTGACCCAGGTTTCTATTTTAATGATGAAGCCAGAAGTACAATGTTGATGAACTATAGGTACTCTTTGGGACAAGACAAGATTATAAACAGGAGTATTGATGGGTTAAACGAGTGCATGGAATTTATCATAGAGCCTGGACCAAGGATTGTGCATAGAGCAAGTAAGCTTATTAGCAATCCTACTGGTGCAAGAACTGCTCATGGTGATGAAGTTATGGCGGATGCAATGGTTGCTCATGTTTTAGAAAGTGAACCAATTTATGTTGATACGAAAACTAAACCAATTATTCAAGCTAATTCAGTTGCAGCACGAATGATTGCATATAACAAAGAGCAACTTGGTAACGACAGGGATGCTTATATTATGGGAGTTAGATGAGAAAACAAGGGATGTCGAAAATAGATCAAAAAATGCACGAAAGCGTAGAAGATTCAATTAGTAATTTGAGTTTTAAGAGAGATTTACACAAAGAATTTGTTGCTAATTATGTTGGAAACCATTATTCAGATGACCTTACTTTAGGTGCTACTAAGATTTATGAGAACAATATTGAGTTATTTGTTTCTACATACAAATCATCCATGGCTCCAGCAGATATTATAACTCATGTGACATCAGATATAATGAGTCTTTCAGGTATGGCAAAGACAATATCAATGGGTACTGATAAAGATATCAAAGAAGCAGAACTTGCTGATTGTGTTGCTAGAGTATTTGTGGATTCTTTGTTTACCATTGGTATTGTAAAGATTGGTTTATCAAGAATTGCTACGTATAAGGGGCGAGATATTGCTGCACCTTTTGCTGATTATGTTCCATTTGATAATTACTTCATAGATATGTCAGCAAAGACTGTTGATGCAATTCAATTTGAGGGAAATGACTATTGGCTAGAAGCAGATTTAATAGAAGAGATATTCAAGAAAAAGGTTGATGGTGAGGATAACGAAATCGATGAATCACAAGGTGGAAAAACACAATCTATTAGTGGTATCAATCCATCCATAACTACTTATAAAGATAGAGTTCATTTGAGAGATATTTGGGTTCCATCAGAAAGTAAAATCTACACTTATGTTGTTGAAACTTTAGAGCTTCTTTCGGAAGTAGAGTATGATGGTGATGAAGATGGTCCTTACGAGAAATTGTTTTATTGGGAAGTTCCTGGAAACATACTACCATTAAGCCCTATTGCTTCTGTATTTGGTATGCACACACTTTGTAATGATGTCTACCGTAAAAATGCAATGCAGGCTCTATCTCAAAAAAATATATCAGTTGTTGGTAGTGGTGATGACGAAGATGCAATCAGAGCCAATTCTACTCCAGATGGTCATATTGTTGCTCTTAGAAAAGGTTCACGTCCAGAGAAAGTTAATCTTGGTGGATTACAAACAAACACAATGGTATTTTCTGATTCTCTAAGAACTAATTTTTCTAGGCAAGCAGGTAATCTTGATTCTCTTGGTGGATTGAGACCACAAGCAGAAACTTACAAACAAGAAGATTTGTTGAATAAAAATGCAAGTGGTGGAATTGCTTACATGTCAGCAAGACTAAATAAGTTTGTAACTAAGATTGTTAGTAGATTTATATATTATCGATGGACCGATCCAGTTGCTCAAATGGATTTAGAGAAACCAATTGGTAAAACTGGATTGGTTCTTCCAGTTCAATGGAACAGCGAAACTCAAGAAGGTGATTTTTTAGATTTCAATTTTGATGTTGAGATTGTATCTGCTAAAGATAAGTCTCCAGAAGCTAGGTATCAGAAGTTGGTTGGAACAATGAATGAAATTGTACTTCCTCTTGGTCAAGCTATTCAGGCGGCTAGTGGTGTTATAGATGCACAATCAATTATTAAACGTGCTGCTGAATTAAGAAGTTTACCAGAGTTAGAAGAGATTATTAAGTTTGGTCAAGTTCCCCCAGAACAACAGCAACAAGGTCAAGGACAAGAAAATCAAGCAGTAAAACCTCCGTCAGAAGATAAAGTTTATCAACATGTTGGGGGTGGTGGTGGTCAACCAGACGGATTAGCCAATATGTTGCAATCAAAAGATGGGGGTGAAAGTCAATAATGCCTATATATGTCTACGAAACTAAAGATGGAGAAGAACAATTAAAACAATTAAAGTAATATATGAAAGTTCAACATTAGACACAGCACTAGATGCAAAAATTAGGACGGTTATGGAATTAATAGGATGTGTATGGTATGCACAAGGTTTTGATCTTACTTCTAATGAGCGTGATATTTGTTTTGAATTGATAGAGGATGAATAATGCCTATTTATGTATACGAAACTAAAGATGGAGAAAAAATAGATAAAGTTTTTTCTTTACAAAAGAGACCAGAAACTGTAACATTAGAAGATGGAAGAATTGCTAAGAGGGTTTTTGCTACATGTAATTTTAGCGGTGGAGATACTGCAAAAGGATGGCCAATCAAGGATTTTGCTTGCGGTGTTACTCCAGATGAAGTTAAAGAATGCAGATTAGATTTTAAACGTAAAGGTATAAAAGCAGAAGTTCATCCAGACGGTGATATTATTCATCATAATTCGGTTGAGCGAAAAGATACATTAAAAAAACTAGGTCTACATGACCGTAACAGTTATTGCTAGGAGAAAATAAAATGGCTAAAGATATTGTAAAAGAAATACAAAAAGAAGTAAGAGAAATTGCTGAAACAGTAGATGAAGACAACGAGTTTGATGAATTTGTTTCAGAATCAGTTGAACCAATAGTAAAAGAAGAAAAGGTTGCTGATGTTAAAGAAGAAATTACAGAAACAGACAAGGAAGAAGATGTTCCTGAAACAGATACCGATGATGAGTTTAATGTTAGTGATGACGTTGTTGAAAGTGCAATCAAAGCTGGAATGAGTTATTCAGATGTTCTAAAACTTAATGATGAAGAATTGATAGGTAGAATGATAGGAGTTGCTGCCAGTAAAGATGGTGGTAAAAAAACAGAAGCGACAGAAGAGGAAGTTCCTTCGGATTTATCGTTTTTGGATATTGAAGATATTTTTGAGGTTGAAGACCCAAGTGCGGTTTTCAAGAGTATAAAAGAAACATTTTTAGGTTTAAGAGATGAAATTTCTGCGTTGAAAACTCAACGCCAAAAGGACGTGCTAATTGACGGCACCTCGGAGATGATGTCAAAGTTAAAACCTGATGAACAGGAAAAGGTAAGGGAGAAAATGGAAGTTCTCTCACAGGGATATAGACAGAGAGGGATTAACACTAATCCAAGTGACATCTTTGAAGAAGCCACTAAATTAGCGTTGGGAGATACTTTGTCTAAGGATGCAATAAATAAACTGACGAGTCGTTCTAAAAAGACTATTCAGCGAGTTCCAGGTAAAAAGGGTGTAAAGGTTAGACGAGCTTTAACTGAAGAAGAAGCCCATGATAAAGTTCTTGCTAAAATGGAAAAAAAGATGGATGGCTGGTCGAAATAGAAAGAATTAAACAATGGCAATTCAAGAATTAACACCAGACCAGATTAATGATTTGGTTGAGGGCACACTACCTGATATAGTAAAAAAGGGTGGTTACACGAATTTGCAAACAGATATTACTGAATTTGTAGGAATGAGTAATCTGTATAATAAACATATAAAAACATTTAATGGCGGTATGCCATGGCGTGTTGATGCACAGGTTGATCAAAATCATAGTGCAAAATGGACAGGGCTGTATGGAGATGATTCAGCTTCTACTGGCGATACAATGGAAAAAATCGAGATTAAACCTCGTTTCTTAACAGCGAATATTACTTGGGATGTAAAAGAACCTATGTTCCAGCAAGGAGCTTCGGCAATTTATAACTTGCTCGAAACTCGTGCTACTGCTCGTGATGTTTCTATTGCTGAAAAACTTGAATATGCAATCTTTTATGGTGCTGCTGATTCGAGTGATAAGCTAACTATGTTTGGCTTAGATTATTGGCTACAGAGAAATTCAGAAGCTGGTTTCAATGGTGGTGATCCTGCTGGTTTCCCAGAAGGTTGTGGCGGTCTAAAGATTGCTGATGTTCCTCGTTGGGCAAATTACACAGGTACTTACTCTAATATTACAAAGATTGACCTCATCAAAGTTATGAGAACAGCTTTTGTAAAAACAGGGTTTAAGTCTATCACTAAGAATTCAGTTCCTGCACTTGGTAAAGGTAAGGGCATTTATACTACAACAGATGTAGTTTTAGAGATGGAAGATGTACTTGATGCTGGTAACATGAATCTAGGTAAAGATTTGACAAACACAGATGGCGAAGTTCTTTTTAAAAGAATGCCAGTTGTTGCTGTTCCTATCTTGGATGACGATGCTACTGCTCCAGTTATGATGATTGACTGGGCTACAATGGCATTTGGTGTTCAGTCTGGTTGGAAAAAGAAAATGAGTAAACCTACGCAAGTAGCAAACAAACATACTGTTTTCCAAGTTCATACGGACATGGTGGTTAATCTCGCTTGTACAAATCGTAGAAACAATACAATTTTGTATAAAGTTTAATAATAATATTTAAATTTAAAGGAAAGAGGATATTAAAATGAGTGGTGGACCAAACACAATCGTAAACGCTCCCAACCGAGATGTTGAGAGACAAAAATATGACGGAACGAATGCAATAGAAATTGGCGAAGGCTATTTTCATGATTCAGATGAAGTTAATGTAGTAGTAGGACCTTCAGTAGCAGCCGCAAGGCGTTTTGCTGGTGTTTCTATGGAGAATCAACAGGCTAATGCTACACGCAATTATATTGATATAGCAATGGCTGGTTCTAAATCAGCTCAAATTGCAGTTGCTGAAAATGTAAGCATTGGAGATGAACTTTCTGCTTTGGTTGCAGATGGCAAGTGTTTCTTTGTTAAAGGTGGAATTGCTGGTGCATCAAGTGCTGTTGCAAAAGAAGCCACAACTGCTGTTAAATTATCTATTTTAGATAATAAAGCAAGCATGGCGGTAGATGGAATTACAGCTACAGTTGATGATACATCTGATTTGGAAGCTGGTATGACAGTACAGATTCTATCAAGTCAGGCTGGTGGTTTGACTGCTGGCAAGTATACAATTGCAAGTGTTACTAATTCTACAGTATTTGTACTTAGTGCAACTTCTGAAGCTGGAACACTTCTTGCAGCAGCCGCATTTTGCATGTGTGCATATACAGTAAGACCTTTGGTTTATGCTGAAATTATGACAGGCAAGCAAACATCTGGTGTTCAATATATCAATGGTGTTGCAGCAACTCTTACCACGACAGGTGTTACAGTTTGTCAAGGTAATCTTGCTCTTGCAGGACATATTGCTATAACAATTGGTGCTGGAGAACAAGGGGATGTTAAAATTATAAAGATGGGTGCAGCTGGTATTACAGGTGGCTTCCTTTATAAAGTTACTCCTTCTGGTGTATCTCTTGTGGATAGTGATGGCACAACTGGCCTTGCTACTGCTGATTTAACGAATGCTTCTACAGCAGTTCTTAGTATGCAGTATATTGGTACAACTTGGTTCTTGACTAAAATTGTTGGTATTACTGAAACAACATAGGATAAAATAATATGAATACCTACGAAACATTAAAATCAGATGTTGGCTACTTTCTTGGATATGGACACAGTGGATTTTCTGCTGATGAAGTATTAGAGATTGAAAAAGCGGTCAACAAAGGTGTAGATGCGTTTTTGCATCCTAAGATAGTTGATGAAGTTGGTTACAAATGGTCGTTTCTAACGCCTGTTTCTACCATCACTTTAACTGTTGATGAAGATACTTATGCATTGCCTTCTGGTATTACTGGAATTGTAGGCAATTTACATTATCCAAAAGATAGTGGACTTGCATCCATAGCTTTTGATGTCGGTCAACAAAGAATTGAAGAAGCACAACAATTTTATGGCAATGAAGGATATCCAACACTGGGTACTCTTCTTGTTACAAAAGTGGGTGAAGCTTTGGTTCAAAAATTACTTGTTTATCCAACGCCCCAAGTGGAAGTAATTATCACTTTCAAAGGGATTATTGAAGTTAGCGAAACAATCGTTGATTCAGAATCTCCTGCTGGAATGGAATTATATTCTGGGGTTATCAGTCAATCATGTTTGGCAGCTGCTGAACTTTATGTTGACGATGATGATGGTAAACATGAAAAGAGATTTGTTGAAATGTTGAAAGGGGCTATTGATCGTGATAGAAGGCTGAAACCTAGTTTACTGGGTTACGCTGGCGATAAAAGACCTTTTCAATCTGATGTCTTTAACTATAATGGTTCAAGTCCATTTTACAATAACTTTAGGAGAGAATAATGCAATTAAGATTAAAAGATGAACTTCACATCAATAATGATGAAGCAGTTCAAGGGTGGACAACAGGCTTTGGTTTAACAGTACCGTCAGATGGCGATGCAGGTTGGATTATAGGTGCGATGTTTACCGATACTACTACAGGTAGTGTTTATGTAAATGAAGGAACTTTAACAGCTTGTGACTTTAACGCATTTGCTGTTTTAACAAGTGAACAGAATACACTTGTTGGTGCTACGCCTGGGACTGCTGTCGCAAGTAAAGCATTGATAGTTGATTCTAATATTGATATAGCAGGGATTAGAAATCTCGGTGCTACTGGTGCAGCAACATTTGGTAGTGTTGTTATTGGTGGCGGCTACGGTTCAACTGGAGCTACTATTAGTGCAGCTGGCATAGGTCAGTTTAATGGAGCACTTACGTCAGATGGATTAATTACTGCTACAGGTGGCATTGTTATCGGTGGTGGATATGGTCTTACAGGAGCAACAATTAGTGCTGCTGGTGTAGGTCAGTTTGACGGTGCGGTTACTATTGATGGTGAATTAACTGTCGGAAGTATTGCTACTATTGTTTGTACCGCAGGTGCAACATTTGGTGGAGGATATGGCTCTACTGGTGCTACTATTAGTACAGCTGGAGTTGGCACATTTAATGGTGCGTTGACTACTGATGGACTATTGACATCTGCTGGTGTTACGACAAGTGCGATTGTTCAAATCAACGACAACGTCGCTCTCAACTTTGAGGGTGTTGCTGCTGATGTGGATGGGTTACAGATTACCTGTGATGCCGCTGGAGATGCTCTCGTTAATGTAACGGCTGGAAAGCTTACACTTACGACATCTGATGGTGACATTGCAACATTAAGTAGAATAGCTATGGGAGCACAAGGTGCTGCTGTTCCACTTACTACAGCCAGTCCATTTGGTCTGGAAGTGCAAACCGCAGTTGCGGCTAGCGTAGTATATGGAGATACAGGTTGGTCTGCTGGTGTTTACTCACGATACGAAGTTACTGCTGCTCAAACTAATGGGTGTACGCATATCGGAGTTGGTGGTAAGATGCGTGTTAAAGCGGATGTTACTGATGGTGGTCTAGCTGGAGTGTATGGTTATCTTGAGATATCCGAAGCAGGAACTGTTATTAGCGGTGCTACTTCTACTTCTTCGGCAGGACAATTCGCAATCGAAGCTGATGCTAGTTTTGAACTTACTGATGGATTCTTAGACGGCGTTACCGTTGATTGCAGTGTTAATGACTCTGCGACTATCTCTGGTACAATGTCTGGTATTCGTATTAAGAACAGTGCTGGTGCACACGAGTGGCCTGTTGGTCTTAGCATCTCGGATAGTTCATGTGATACTGGTATTGATATTGGGATTTGCACTAATCATGCTATTGATGTTTCAAGCACATGGGGCGTTGGCATTGATGGTGGTGCTATTGTTGTTGGAGATTATTCCAATGCGATAGCGTTTGGTGAAGTCACTGAACACGTAGTTGGCCTTTGTGTCAATTTGTCTGGAAGTACGGATGATACTTCAAATTTCATCCCTATTCATGGCAAGTTTACCACAACAGCTGATTGTGTCACGGACGCAGGAGCACAAGCAGTTTATGGGCGAATTGATATTGCACATAACTTATCTAGTTCTTATGCTGTGCGTGGTGCAATCACGATGACTGGCGACCCTGAAGTTAATCAGGTCTATGGTATGTTTTCAACTATGGAGTTGGCTGGATGTAATCTAGCTGAAACTGGCCAAGTTGCTGGTTTGGCTATTGAACTTACTGGTTCAGAGGACATAACCCAGACAGGTGATGATGATTATGGCAAGGTAAGTGGAATTCGAGTTGCATGGGAACATACAAATGCGATGACACTTGATACTTGTGGTATTTACACATCGGTGAAGTCGGGTGCAACATTGGATTCAGGATACAGGATTAATGCGTCAGGAACGCTTACAGATTCCTTCCATTCGTACAATTCAAGTGGAACAATGACTAATGCTCTGAAAATTGAAGGTGCTCATACGAATGCCTTTGCTTTCCCGGCAGATGGAACTGCTCCAGTTGAAACAGCTAGTGTTACAAAACATGGTGGAACTGTAGTAAAGTTATCATGTTTAGTTGGTGGTAATCAATATTACATGTTGGCAAGTACAACTCCAGGATCATAATAAAATAAACAAATGGGGCTAGAAATAGCCCCTTTTTTAAAAAGGAAAAAAATGAAAAAAGAAAACGAAGCTAAAGACAAACTACCATCTTTTGATATTGCTACTGCTAAGGGTGCTTTTTTTGCAGTTGAAACTAATGGTATAGATGTTAATTGGGTTGTGGAATCTGCTGGAAGTTCGGCAGGTAAATATTTCACAGTGATTGTCGATGGTGAAAACTATAGACTTGAACTATTGAAAGAAAAATAATTAAACAAGAAGGAAAAAAAATGAAATTAACAATAATAGAACGGATTCAATTACAAGGTTTATTGCCTAATGAAGGTGATATTATCACATTACGTATTGTGAACGACCTAAAAAAGGCATTGAGTTTTTCGGAAGAGGAAATCAAGTCTGGTGAAATTATGTCTGACCCTGAAACTAATCAAGTTAGATGGAATCCAGAAAAAGATACCAACAAAAATGTTAAACTAGGCGATGCTGCTTTAGGTCTTATTGCAGATGCTTTGAAAAAGTTGGATAAAGAAAAGAAATTAACAGCCGCTCATATTCCACTATGGGATAAGTTCGTAGCATAGAAAGGTTTTGTCATGGAAGTTGTTGAATTGGTTGCGATATCGAAGTTGGCCATTTGGGCATTGATTGGATTAACAGGATGTGGGTGGTTGCTCATCATCTCAATGCTTGGGTGGTATATTAAAATGACGTATGCCATTCAACAGCGACTTGTGGGTAGGGTCGGATTACTCGAAAAAGAATCCGTTACTTGGATTAAGTGTGATGACCTTAGAGACAAATGTCCTTGGGGTAAAGCGGCAGAAGAGATGAGACATGATATCACAAAACTTCTTATTGCTAACGGCGTGGTAACATAAAGGGGATAAAATGAAAAAGATAATCATAATGGCAGTTGTTGTAGGTGTGGCAGTAATATTCATGGGATGTGAAGCTGGTGGAGATTCTGAAACAGATACAAATATTGAACCAATTCAGGTTAATATTAACTTGTATTCTGGAAATACTCTTGCTACTAATGAATTTGGCGAAGTAACAGAAGAGGAATAATCATGGATATTACAGACTATGAAGACCTTAGAGATAAACTTAGAACTGGAGATTCTATGGTTTGCGAAGGAAAGAAGGGGTTTTCAAATCTTATACGTTTTGCAACCAAGAGACCGCAGACACATGTTGCCATGATTGAAGTCAGGAAAGATGTAGATAGGGTTGTTACTTTAGAGAGTGTTGAATCTAAGGGTGTTAGAACCATTGGTGTTAGTAAGTATTTGAACGATTATGATAACAAAGGCAATCCATACCCAGGTGAGATATATATTATAAGACATAAAGACTTTAAAAAACACTTAAAGTCAAATCCAGAAAAGTTAGAAGAAATGCTGGCGTTTGCTATCGATTGCATGGGATATCCTTATTCAATTAAACAGGTTTTAAAGTTAGCATACAGACTTCTTTTTAAGAAAACAGTTGATGCAATACTCGGTGGTAAAAGGACAGAGTGGATATGTTCTGTTTTTGTTGGGGATTTATACAAGGTGTTTGGATTGGTTATTCCCAGGAGTACAAAATGGGGGTATCTAATTCCAGGAGACTTTACTGTTGGTGATAATTTTGAAATGATTGGAAGATTGAAATAAAAGGAGACATAATATGTCAGTAGAAGTAACAAGTGCTACAGAAGTGGCAGACATGGCTACAGCTAGTCAAACACATTTAGAAACAATTCTTATACCAGGTTCTATAACAGTGGATGAAGTGAACGTGCCTAAGTCAATAAGCATGGCAGATATGTTTACTTATTTTTTCGCTAAGCTCAAAGTTGATTACAAGATTGAGTTCAAGGCTAATGGTGTTATTTCAATATGGAATGCAGATGCGGGGGTTTATATGGATATAACAGCAGAAGGAGAAGATGATAGTGAAGACCTTAATTTCTCTAATAATTAGTTTGGTTGTTGCAGGTAGTGCTTTTGCAGATAACAAGCCAGTAGTGGTAGATAAAACAACTCATATACTAGCTTGGCCATCTGATTTTATTGATTTAAATTTTAGCTATTTAGATCAGTCTTTTTCAGATATGACAAATCTTGTTGTTGGAGCAACTAATGATGTGGCAGATATGCTTGATGGCATAGAGGCTAGTGTCTATTTGGAAATATACGCAGATTTTAATGATGATTTTTTAACTTTAACAACAAACTTAAATAATGCGGTAGCCGATGACGTAGCTGGTACGAATGCTTTAAGTATTATTTTTATCGCTGGTACAAATGCTTTACAAATCGCACTTAATGCTGCAATAGCAGATGATGTGGCCGGAACAAATGCACTAAATAGTGTTATTATAGCTGGAACCAACGCTTTACAAATATCACTTAGTGCTTCACTAGGTGCTGATATTAATACCGTAGATACCAATTTAACAGCGGTTATAGCGGCATTGGATGTTTCACTAAGTGCGGATATAAACACAGTAGATACCAACTCTACTGCTCAACTGTATATAGTGAACACTAACCTTACTAGCGAGATAAACGTTGTAGAGACTAATGCGGCGGCTGAACTTAATATTGTAGATACTAACCTGACAGCGGTTATTAATGCGTTGGATGTTTCATTGAGTTTTGATATAGCAGCTCAAGGCACAAATGTTACTGCGGAATTGGCGGCTTTTAAAGAAGAAATTGAAGAAGAATCTTTGATAAGTTTAGATAGTATGAATGTTTATACTTCAACAAATGCTTATGAGTCTTTTGCAGGATATAGAGAATTGGTAAGTATTGCCACAAGTATAGTAAGTATAATATATGGTCCTCCAGTTGTTACTAATTATTCGTATGTTAGCACTTACGCATACACATCCTTTGCCGATACCAACGAACTTTATGTAGTACAGACAAATCTTGAAGCTACTATAATAAGTGCTACCAACACTCTTGCTGATTTGATATCAACCAATTCGTGTGATTTCATTGCAGCTACAAACGCTTTACAGATTGCCCTCGATTTAGCCATAGCAAATGATGTCGCTGGTACTAATACTTTAAGTGGTGTTTTGATTGCGGCTACTAATGTTTTACAGTTAGCTATTACAGCGGCTATAGATGATGATGTAGCAGGGACAAATGCTCTTCAAGTCTTAATAGATGCTCTGCCAACTTATGGGGCAGTTACGAATATCGTTGTGGACGCTACTAACGCAGTGGTTGTGATAATTGATACCTTACAAACCAATCTTGAAGCACAGATTAACAGTATGGGAACTGATGGCAGTAATTACACAGATAGTGCGGTTGCAGATTTGGCAAGTACGAACTATGTTAATATAGTTGAAACAAATCTTGAAGCACAGATAGAACTTAAAACAGATTCAATAGATTTTATTGCAGGTACGAATA
>Ga0307928_10001094_pt1 | contig 20402 bp, 33 predicted proteins | sample AceLakmetagen232_FD_201815 | JGI IMG/M metagenome (GOLD analysis project Ga0307928, IMG submission 201815) | Saline water microbial communities from Ace Lake, Antarctica - #232 | ecosystem: Environmental > Aquatic > Non-marine Saline and Alkaline > Saline | place: Antarctica: Ace Lake... | reverse complement strand
TTATATCCTTCTGGGATTGATTTTAAGTCTGCGTAGTGTTCAACACATGAAACAAAATCCCTAGCTCCTTTTGTTGTTGGATGTTCAAATGCCCTAGGCTCTACTGGATTCTTCTTTAGTTCTTTGAACTCTCCCCATAAAGCTGTTTTCTTTGTGTAAGGGTCTCCAAATTCAAAAGGATTAAATATTAGACTTGGCTTTCCTAGAAATCTCTTTAAGTATCCTCCGTAAGGATTTTCTATTGCCCAAAACTGTAAACCAGGAGATGATAATTTATGTTGGATATATAAACATTCATGGACAATTTCTAAACAAGAATTGACTAATCTCATTCCTTCTCTTAAATCTCTGGGTAATTTTGCTGTTTTATCGTTCCTTGCTATGCTAAACATTGTACATGGTGGAGCTGCAAGGATTCCATAAATTCTATTTGATTTAATCAATTCTACTATCTCTGGATATTCTCTCCATTTAGAAACATCATATTTTGGATATGTCATTACAATTACTTCATAGCCTGCAGCTTTCCAAGGATTACTCCAACATCCAGTTCCACCACACAAGTCTAATATTACCTTATTCATTTTTATCTTTACCCATTTTATAACATTTTCTCATTATAGATTCTACAACATCATCCCCGTTACATCCTCCAAATCTCTTATCTACCCAATCCCATACCTTATTAATTTGTTCCCTTTTCATGCTTTCACCTCGTCTAAGACATTCAAAGCGTCGCCATTAAAAAATTGTTTATTTTTTAATAATCTTCTTTCATAAATTATCATCCTTAATTTTCTTCCATCCATTTTTACTTTAACATTTCTTGGAACCATTTCATAATTCTTATCGTCCAAACATTTATCTTCACATTCCAATGCTCGTTTCATACTTGTATAAATTCTTTTACATAAATGACATCTATAAGTATTCTTTTTAATTGTCTGTACCATTATTTTTGTCTCTTCCCAAATTTATTTATTACTTTGACATTCAAAGCGTCTTTAGTTTTTTCTGGAAGAGTTAATTCTTCATTTTGAGGTTCAATTAAATTATTAATTCTCTTAATTAGTTCTACTATTTCATTTGTTTCTACACATCCACCGCCACCATGTTTTCTATTTATTCTATCCCACTTTCTCCAGTTCTCCCAAAGTAACATTCTTTGACTTTCAAGTATTAATTTCATAAATTCATTGTGTGATTTATTCAACATCTTTTGGTATCTCCCTAATTTTAACTTTCTGTCCACAGCTAGGGCAACTAACTAGAATCATTGGAGAGGTTGAATCCCATTCGTATTTACATTTTGTGCATTTTGCTTTTACCATGATTATAAGTAGTATAATAAGTATATAAACTTATTGTTTACGACATCTCATTCTAAAGCGAACTCCTCGCACATACAAGATTTTAATTCATAGTTAATTGGATTATTTATTTTATCTTCTTTATTCTTGTAATATTTATAGATTACAGCACAGCCACCTAAATCTTTTGGAGCATGACTTTCTTCCTTATGACCACAGTTTTTACATTTTAGTTTTCCCATACTAATTATTAAACGCACAGCTAAGTTTTTTTATATATTTCATAAATTATAATTTATTTGCTTCTCTTCTTTGGTTGGTCTGAGCTATTTCTATTTCCTCTTCCGTTACCAGAACCGTCTCTTCTACGTTCTCCACCACAAGCTCCTCTGTCTCCACGACCAGCATTTCCTCTAGTTACCATTTATTTATTCTCCATGTTATTTAATTCCATTATTAATCATAAGTCGTCGTGCTTCTCCTTTTTTTCATAATAATATCCATCTATTGTCCAAAAGCTAACTTCTAGCTCTTTTGCTATGATTCTTTTTGCTTGAGTTATGTTAGTGTCTTTACTCAATTTAGAATCAACCAATTTCTTTAATTTTGGAAACTTCCACTTACTATTATCTTGTTCTAGTAGCTCTCCCCATTTTTCTATCTTTCTAGCCTTCTTGTGAAGCTCACAATGACATCTTATACAAAGAGTTATTAGATTATCCAGTTCATTATTTGTTATCTCTGCCTTTTCTCCGTTTCCGTCAATATGATGAATGGCTAATCTTCTATTAAACAATAAAATTGATTGTTCTGGACTCATGCCACATTTTTGGCATTGCCAATTATCTCTTTCAAAAATCTCTTCAGACTTCCCACCAAAATACATTTTATTTCTTATGACTCTATTTCTTTCGATTATTTCATCTTTATGTTTTTCAACATATCTTTTTGTAGAAGCTCTTACCCTTTCTGGATTTTTCTTTTTCCAAGCCTTAGTTTTCTCTGCTTGTGTTAATTTTTTTACCATTACGCTTTTGGTTTGTTAGCCGTACCTCCTGTATTAGCCGTCTTGCTATGAGTTTGCGAATTGGCTTGATTGGCACGTATTTGGCACGTATTATTTAGATTTGGCGAATATTGTTTATAACATTCAGCATCACAAAAATGTTTTCTACCAAATACAAGACCACCTTTATCCACAACAAGTTCACTTAATCTTTTAGATGAAATTGGACAAGGGTATACATCAATTCCGCAACCACAATTATCACAGATTGCTTGTTTATATGTTTTAATTGTCATCTTTTCCCCCCAACTTCGCTTCTTGGACACTTGGCGTAACATAATTTTCTCTAAGAACCTGATGGGAATTTATTATATTTCCAATTAGTTTAAAACAATCTTTTAATAATTTCCCACTAACATATTTTATTTTGTCGTGGAATACTGGTTGAAGTTTCAAACTTAATTCTTCATAACTTAAATCCATTGAACCTACTGCATCTCTTGCTATGACATCATCTTCTACGAAAAAGTGTGGTTCTTTATTTTTTCCCATTGTGATTATAATGCCCCTCCCCGTCAGAGGGGACTTTGTTAATGGAGAAAGGTGGAAAGAGTAAACCACCAACGAGTATAATAATTTATTAAGCTACAATTGTATAGTCGTTTTTTGTTCCGTCGTTCTTTACAATTATAGTAAATTCAAGATCTGTCAATTTGTTGTTATATTTTACTGCAAGTTCAACTAATTGTCCATATGTTGAAGCAGGTGTCTTTCCAATACCGAATGTCCAAACTTTTTCTTCGCCATTAATTGAAATAGTTATTTTCGATTGTGGATTCACTTCGTCTTCTTGTCCGTCCCTTTGTTTGATATAAGGATCAGCTTCTTGAAGTTCTGACAATGCTTTAACCTTGAATTGTCCAGCTTTCGGTTTCCAATAGTTTCCGCCTTCCTGGAGTTTTATTAATTCATTTTGGTAGTCCATTTTAACTTTTTACCTCCTTTTTATATTCATTTAAACATTCAACAGCAACGAGAGTATAATTAAATCCACTATAACTTAAAGGAAAAGTTTTACATTGAATAACTTCATTAGTAATTATTGCAATAACATATTCCCCACCTAATCTTATTCCATTAATAAAAGATTCATTCATTTTAGAATTACAAATATGGTCTGGAATAAAATTCTCAGAATATCCTAATTGTAATGCTGTAAAAATAATCCCAAGTATTAGAACAGCACCAAGAAAACTCCCCAACATTAAAAGACATACAAATCTAAAAGAATATTTTTCTTCTTCTGGGATTATAATTAAAGAAGGTAAGGGAGGATAAGTTTCTGGGGAGTCTGGGGAATCAGGATTCATTTTTCCACCACCCTTACAGTTTTTCTAATACAAGAAGGACAAGTTACCATAATTGCTTTCGATGCTGTTTCCCATTCGTATCCACAGTGATAACATTTCACTTTAATTTTCATCTCGTTTTTCATAAGAATATTAATACTACCACCTTTATAAATATTTATATTATCTCGGAACAGGTCCCTCCACTTACGACACAAGGAAACATTAAGTTTCATTGGAACCTAAAAAAAGAGAGTGGTGATAGGATTTTATTACCTAAGAACCATCCTTGTTTTGCATATAGCATTTAATTCCGAGAACTTATTAGAGATAGTGTTTTTTGGGGTTTTGAGTGGGGTAGAATCGATTTTTATTAAGTTTGTTATAGAATCCTTGAGGTAAGGACAATCCTTTATATTTTTGAAGGAACATCTCCCCCTAATTCTATGATTCCTAAAATGTTTATGAGTACAATACTTCTTAAATTCTAAATAAGGACAATTATGTTTTATTACCATTTTTTCTTTTAGACCAATGTATTGACCTACAATCCACACATACCTTTTGAAATCTTCCAGTTGGGATAAATCTTTTCCCACAAATAGCACAAAGTCTAGGAAATCCTACTCCCATTATAAACCTCCAATTCCTTATGGTCTCTTGCATTAAACCAGATACAAGATATTCCAAACTTCTTTGAAACTTCTTTATATCTCTCCATAACTTTTTTAGTGATCTTACAATTAGATTTCACTTGGAAAAGAACGAGAGTTATTCCTGATGAAGCAAGTCCATCAAATTCTAAATCCTCGAAGTGGAGATCTTTTGACCAGCGAGTGTGACTAAAGAAAGTTATATCTTTATAGTTGTGTTCCTCCATCCAGCGTCGTGCTTTCATATTCGACCTTGACATCTTCTGCATCTTATTCATTTTATGTACCGCTTTATCATCTCATCTAGATTTTTTAAATGTTGTTTAATTTCAGGGAGTTTATCTTTTGGAAGATTATCTTTCTTCATTAAAAGATATATCCTTCCTCTTTCAATCCATATATTAAAATTCCTATAAGCAGAACTCTTTCTAGAATAACCATCCTTACATGCAAGTCTTAATCTTTCTTTGTTTACATCTTTGAGATTGTTTACTTTCAATGTAGAGATTTGGTAAGTTGATAAATCATCTTTGATAACTGCTTCAACTACTTCATCTTGATATGTTATATTTTTTGATTGGCATATCTGTGCAACTTTGAAACAACTGATTTTCTTAGCTTTAATTAATCTCCAAGTCTTGGGGTTGCATCTGTCTAAAGATAAACATCTGAGAACTGTAGTTACAGGAACTCCCATATCATTTGATAATCTAACCTTTGTAAAATGTGCCCCCCAAATACTTTTTCCTTGCTTGTAAGCTGTGGATAATATCTTCCATCTTTTTAATGTAATATCATCTCGAATTTCGTCTAAAATCTTTTTATTTGCAAAATATTGTTGAATTTTTAGTTTTTTATCCATTTTTTGTATTTCCTAAACCGAATAACTTTTTGGTTTTGTTCCTTAATTTTTTAATTATGTAGGGTATGTATAGGTTTCTCAAGAGTAGTAGAGGGGGTATATTGGGGAAATGTTGGGAAAAACCATACATACCCTACATACCTTACTTTTCCTTCTTAAATTTAATTCCAGTCCAAAGGTATTCTTGTTGTCCAATTGACCCATAAACTTGACCATATCCTTCCGAAACTCCAAACATTTCTTGGAGTGTTATTTTGATTGATTTATCAGAAGACCCTTTCACTTTATGGGAAAAACAATAATCTTTATATTTCTTTCTCAATTCTTTTTTTGTGATCTTTCCCTCATAATCTTCTTCAAGAGAATCCATACAAAAAGCCATAAAACTATCAGCCATTCTAATCCACTTTTCCTTAACTTCTTGTGTCCCTTTTGTATAACTAAATTTTTTATTATTAAACAAACGATACAATCCTAATATGGCCATATTTAAGAACCCTGCCATTTCCTGTGGAGTTGTTATTTCTTCAATAATATTTGGATTTTTAATCTTCCATTTCTCTTTTTCTAATTCAGTTGCTGCGTCATAAACATTTTGGTCCACAAATTTATATGGAAATTCCATAAGAACCCACCGTTCCCAAAACCCATCAGAATAATCATAAACTCTTGGAAGGTCATTACATGCAAAAACCATTTTTGCATAATTAGTAAATTCTATAATATTTTTATATTTTCGATTAGCAGAAATAGGATCACGACCAGTAAGTTGTTTAAACATTCCTGTTTCTTTTAAATCTTTAGAACTAATATCTCCTGCAAGATTAAAGAATCTTTTCCACAACCTTTGAACAAAAGGACTATCAGAAGTTATCGCAGATAATGGGACGGAAGCACAATTACCAACACCAACTAATCTTTTTAATAATTCAATCGATTTAGAATTATGTGTAACCATCCAATCATTAGTTACATACCATTTACTATCTCCCTCAATTTCAATTCCATAAACCTGTTGTGGGTTTGTTTTAATACATTCAATAGCAATATTTCTTGGAGAATATTTTCTTTCAGAGAATCTTATACTTTTTCTTTCTAATCTTAAGGGTATATCATAATCTTGAAATTGTAACGATAGTTCAAAATAATTACCAACAAAACCATTTTGACATTTTTTTGTAATGATATTTATTTTACAATAACCGCCTAAAGAAAATACTAGCGTTTTAATATCTTCGGCAAGTCTTTTGGATTTTGTTACATAATAAGTAGCTCCTGTTTTTTTCTGCACAAATCCATCAGTATCAATTAATCCTGCCAATAAATTTTTCCTATAATTTATCGAGGAGAGTAAACATTCCTTTGGTATAAATTTATCACCACTCCCCTTTCCATTTAATCTAAGCTTTGTTAATTGCTTTGCAAATTTTCCAATTACAGATAGTCTATATGTTGATGCCTTATTATTTGGTTTAGTTGTTTTTTTAATATTATCGTCGCTATAATTCCTATAGAACTCATTAATTATTTCAGAATCCATAGTTGTTATTCCTAAACCTTGTTGAAGATGATTTCCATTATGGGAGAATCTTTTCCCCTTTCGCTGCATCCCTTTCCAATTTTTTTTCTGAACTCTTATACTTCTAAAGTGTCCATCTCCCAACCACGCACCTAAACAATAAGGATTAATTATTGCATCTTTCTTATTATATTCAACTGCTGTAGATGTGAAAGAACATATTTTAGATTTACTATTATCAAGTTTAGATATATGCTCCGCATCATATTCAAATAACTTTCTTTCTCTTTTCCTCGGGGTAGAGTCATCTTTAGATGTTCTCTCTGAATAAGTTCTAATTATTGGTATTGTATGATTTCCAGCACAAGTATATAATAATTTTTTATCTCTATTCTTTTCAACGACATCATAAACATTTTCCTCAAATCTATTATGTGTGTTAATTATTTTACATATTCTTGAGCTACCATCTTTTTGTGGAGAAATAATTTTCTCTCCAATTTTTATATTCTGTATCTCTTTCCATTCGCCATTCTCCATTAAAACTTTATCACTCCCCTTTTGACACTTCCCATTTCTCCCATTTCCAACAAACATAAATGATTTCTCTAAAAAATAATCTTTAACTAATCCAAAACCAACTAATTCATAAAATACATCTTTATCCGTCGGTGAAGATAAAACATCTGTTAAGAATTTATCTATCATTGGACAAGTTTCACCTTCAGTATAATTTACTGGAAGTTTTGAAAAGAAAATCTTTTCGTGATTAAATTGTAATAATTCTAAAGTTTTTAAATTTAATATTCCATTTTGAACAGGAATTTCATAAAGGTTACTGTCTTTAAAAAATTCTTCTGAAGAAATTCCTGTATCTGTTTTTATCTTTGACATAACTTGATTAGCAATCCATTCATTATAATTATCTCTCATAATTCTACGGAGTTGTTCTTTTATTTCTGATTCTCCTTCAGGAACATATATTCCTTCACGATAAATATAAACCTCTGAGGCCTTATCAACTTTCGTCGTGTAGATATAATTATTCTTTTTAATTTCTGTTACAAGTAATTCAGTTCCTTCTCCAAATTCTTTTTTATGAAATAATGATAAAACTTGTTCTCGAATACTTCTAATCATAAGTTGTTTTTCTTTTACATCTAAAGAAGATTCCCTTCTTTCTTCTGCAGTTAATATTGTTCCATCTTCTAATTCTAAATCAACAAAATCTTTTATCTGCATAGGTTTACTGATTCCTTCAACCATCTTCAACTACTTCCATTTCAATTTGACAAACAGGACAAACTTTCATTACCAATTCTTCTTCAAATTTTCGAATCCGTTTACATTTCGGACATTTCCATTCTTTCATAATCTCTCCTCCCTAAACAAATTAATATCATGAATGTCTGCAATAAATAATAAACATTCTCCAAGTTTATCTTCTATAAAATTAAAAACACCATCGGATTGAATCCCAGTAATAAATCCTCTCCAGAAACTTTTATCAAATCTACTAATATGTACCTTACACTTTTCAGTGTAAAAGAATTTCACCTTCTCCTTTATTCTTTGTTCCTCTTGTTTTTCCATTTTCCTAATCCTAAGATTCGTGGTAATTATGGGTTACCACGAAGACCCGAAGGCCACACCCAACAACCGAAGCCGAAGAGTGCAATATTATCAATAAAACATTCTTTAAATAATCTTCGTAATTACTTTGAAATTACAACTAAACTTCCACTAGTTGTTTTATTTTCTTTAACTTCCCTTAATTCAATTGCATAATCTTTTAATTGTTGTAAAACTATATCATCATACTCTGCTCTTAATTCAGTTGGAGTTTTCTCAATACTTTTTGTAACTTCCGTCCCTGTTCCAATATATTTGTATCTTGTAAGTCCATAACATTGTAAAGGAATCCCCATTTGTTTTGCACAGATTACACATTCATATTCACCACAAACCGCATCAGTTACATTTGGTGCGATTGTTGTTGGTATATTTTTACTTGATAAATAATTATCTAATGTTGTTTTATCTTCTTTTGATAATGTCTTTGTTGTATTTAAACTTATAACCATATCAGCGACGACTATTCCAATTAAAAACAAACTTACTATCATTAAACTTATTATTATTTTATTTTTCATTTCAATCTCCTATCCTCACAAGATTTACATTACCGCCATAATATTCTCCATCACCAGTTCCACCCATATCTTGAGTAGCAAGTCCAACATCATCTCCAATGGCTAAAGTTATTATACAATTTCCTGATTGAGTTAGTACATCTCCACCAGCCGCCATTTTGTGATGATTTCCACATTCAGGTTTTTCAACTCCATTAACTAAAATGGTTGTTAAATAAACATGATTATTTTGACCACTTCCAATTGCCATATAAGTTACTTGATAAACTCCTGCAACTTGTGCGGTTAAATTACTAACTCCTTCGACTGCAATTCCTTCTGAACTGAATCCATTTAAATCAGTTGCAGTTGTAAAATATAAAGGGTACCAAGTATCTTGTGCAGTAAAAGTAAAGGTTGTTGCCGTATGATTATGATAAAACATCCCTCCATAAATTTGATTTCCTGTAATATTCCCTTTAACATCCAACTTCCCATTTATTAAAACTTCACTATTTGATGTTGTACCATCACCAATAGTTACAATTTTTCCATAAAGACGAAGATATTGTAAATTATAAAACACATCAGCCCCACCCTCGTCAAATCCCCCAATGTATAAACTTTTAGTTATAGCACCATTACTATCTAATCCAATAACATTTGAAAGTGAGGGAAATCCTCCATCAATAATAATTTCTCCTGCTTTATGTTTTCCTGTGGTTGTTGTGATATCATAAGCTGTTGTTTGTAGTCCTTGTGTAGTTAAAGGAGAATTTAAAAGAGTTCTATATTCAAACAAATCATCAAAATAAAAATAATAACCTAAATCTTTATTTAAATATAAAATTTTACCATACATATCAACATCACTAACCATAGTTATTTCAGTTCCTGTTGCACCTAGTCCATTTGTATAAAATGTTCCTGCACTACTCATCCTAAACCTTTCAGTATTATCCCAAAAATTTACACTATTCCCATAAGTATAACTTAATCTATTATCCCCTGCTCCTTCTGTTTGTCTTACTATCACCCATTTATTATTTAACCCTCCCATAGAATTAAAATCTGTTAAAGCAATTCCACTTCCCCAAGTAAAATCATCTTCAGATGCTAATTCCATCATACTGTCCAAACTTTCTATTTTAAATATTGGATTATTTGTGGAATAAATTGAATCTAAATTAAGATTATTATTTTTTATAACCATTGCAGAAACATTAGTTAGATTCTTTCCATTTAAATCCACATTAAAATTTGCATTAGAATATGGAATATAATCTGAACTTCCATTCCAATTTCCAAAGAAATTATCTGCTGTAACATTTCCCGTAACATTTAAAGTTTCAATATTAACACTTACAAAATTTGTATCATTATAAAAAGTAATATTTCCAGAATCTCTACTATCAATAGTCATATATACATACCCATTTCTATAATTTCTTATTTCAAATATTCCACTGCCAGTTCCATCATAACAAATTGATATACCTGCAACAGTGCCTTCTGTTAAATTAATACAAGCATCATGGTTTACTTCTGCTCTTAACCATAAATCTGCATTACTATTTGAAGATACAGGACTATCTCCTGAAATTAATAATGTTTGATTAAACCAACTTCCAGTTCCTCTCCCATAAACATTTCCAGATAAATATAAATCTTCCCATGGATAATCTGAAGTCCCTAAATCTAAAGCACCGACAGGAACTAAAGGATTTGCAATTAATAAATTAGTTCCCCAACTTCCCAAATAACTTCCATCATTAATTATGACATTTTCTAATTCTGTAAATGTATAACCATTCATATCTATATTTTCGTCTATCGTATGTCCTGCAACACTCCAAGCTAGATTGTTTAATAAGTTATGGTCAATATCCGCAGGAGAAGCTAATCCATCCCAGTAGTCTGAAGAATTAACTGTTGGGATAAGGGAATAGTTTATAGGAATTTCTTTGGTACGGCCAAAACCAAAAGTTTCTGCGGTTACTAAAGTAAGTGAGCCAACTAGAATTATTGTTAGAACTAAGAAAAAATAATAATTTATCCTCTTCATAATAAAAGTAGAGGTGACCATAGTTTTTATATTTTACTATTTTAGAAATATTTATAAAGTCTAAAAACTGTTATAATAATAATAACAATGCCACTAGTAAATATTTATTTTGACGAAGAGGAGGATGAGAAAATTAATACTTTTTCTAAAAGATGGAAGTGTAGTAAAACAGAAACTCTTAAAAAAATAGTAAAGAATTTTAAAGAAGAATAATGGGAATCTTAGATGATGTTGGTGTTGGAGATTCTATTCCTACAATAGATATCTCTGGTTTTTTTTCAGGTTCTTGGGTTTATATTGGTATAATTATAGTTTTAGGAATGATTCTTATTGCTTGTTTTCTTATTTTTCTTTTCTTTTTAACTTATAAAAAGAAAGTTATAATCTTTGAGAATATATCTGGTCAAGGTTATCAACCAGTTCTTAAAACTCGTGCAAGAGTTTTGAAACTTGGTGTCGGAGGAGAAGAGATTCTAAAAACATTATTTGGTGGAATTTTCCTTTCTGCTTATGGTAGGAAGATGGGAAAGAATACTTATTGGTATGCAAAAGGTCAAGATGGTTATCTTTATAATATTATCCTCGGTGACCTCGACGCTAAACAAGCTATCTTAGATATAGAACCTATCGATAGAGATGTAAGAATGTTTCATGTTGCATTAGATAGATTAAGTCACCAAACTTATGGGAAGACAGGATTCTTAGAAAAGTATGGTATTCATTTAATGCTTTTTGTATTCCTCATAACTCTTATCCTAGGTATGTGGTTTATCGTAGGAAAGATTGGAGATGCTGTTGCACCACTTTCCTCCGCAGCGGATTCATCAATGAAGATTCAAGAATCAAATGCAATAATTACTTCTAAGTTGGAAGGGATTGTTAATAGTATGTTAAAAGGATCGGCTCAAGGAGGTTCAGGATTAGTTCCAGCCACCTAGCATGAAGATTTATATTGAATTAGTAATTATATTAATATTAATATTAATATTTATTTTATGGAAAATGTGGAATTTTATTAGTAAAAGAAAAGCAATTAAAAAGTATAGCCCTGAAAATGACAAAAGCAGAAAAGGAGGAGTCCTCTACAACGGAGAAATTAGAACAGCAGAACAAGGAATTGATTCAGAACCTGACAATCTTGTCAGACATGAACAACCTGAAAGACGAGAGTTTTTACAGGAGGCAGTTACTAGTGATGTTGGAAAGAATAGCCCTAGCACAGGAAAAAACATTAGAAGTGCTAAAAGAAGATTCTTCAGAAGAAAGTGAATAGAAAAGTTATTAATATAATTTATGGTTTATTAATTGTATTTGTAATAGTGGCAATTTCTATGAGTCTTACAATTTATTTAATAAAAATATTTGAACCTAAATTCATTTGTGATTTATGTACTTGCCAACCAGAATCCTATATATTTTTTCCTAAATAAAAAAAGATTATAGTGAGAGTGTCAAATGTTGCTCCCACTTTTAAAAATAAAAAAAATTTCTTAAATAGATCCTCCTCCAATTCTCATCCTTTGCCAAGTACCTACTAGTAATACCAATACACCTAATATTAGAACTATCGCAGCTACAAGTAAAACAGTTGGAATCTTACCAGATACATTATCTACACCTTCTGTAAAGTTACCAGATAGTCTGTCAGTCGCATTGTCTTCAGCAGAACCAGAAGTTAATAAACCAGCCCCTGTTAAAGTTGAAACAATAACAAAAGCAATTATAACTCCAATTACTAAAGAAGCAACTCCGAACACTAGACCTGTAATAAGTCCTCCTGATTGACCTTTCTTATTGAGTTTATTCATTTTTTACACCTCCTTTCAAGAATTTTAGTATAAACTTCATGATAAATATAGGTATAATTGGTATTTAAATGGACTGTAACATTGTTACAGTTTAAACTTCACTTATCTTTCTATCTAAGAAGAACCATACTGCTGAAAGAAGGTTTAATGATAAAACAATCACTAACCAATCCAATCTAATGAACCCAGCACTTACAGATAATAGAAGAGCAATTATAAGAATAGATAATGAAGCTAAGATTGACCACACAGGATAATCCGCCGTTCCAGTTCTAATCTTCTGTCTTGTAATTCCTCCTAGGAAGATTACCATATACACAAACAAAAGAATAAGGGGGGTGATCCAAGGAAAACTTGTGAATGTTTGTAATGCGATTGCATCTATTCCTGATGTTTCATTCGGAAGAGTATAGAGGTAGGCCATTTATGGATTCCCCCTCAATGTTTTATACATTAATAATCCTATTATAAATACTAATAAAGTACCAAAGGCGGTAAAGAATACTCCAAATCCTGAACCACTACCAAAGATTTTCTTATAAGGAAGTGTAATTATATTAGATGTTGTTCCAATAACACTTGTAGGAGTAATTGCAAAAGGCCCTGCTGATTGAACTACATCACTTCCTGGTTCTATCGTCGATGAAAGAATAGATTGATAAGTATCTTCTGCTTGGTCTTTGAGTAATGATATATTTCCAGTAGATTTAGAATACATACTAGAAAGTTCAGGGTCATCAGCAACACTCATCGCAGCATCATTATCATTTGCAAAACCAACCGAGAATCCAATTATAGCTATTGTAAATAAAATAATCATTGCTAATGCAACAGTTAAATTTATCTGACTACCTCCCATCAAGACCTCCTCCCTGCTTTTATTATTATTAAAATTATTGCTATTGCTAAGAATAAGAATGTTGCAGTTGCTCCTATAAAACCAGTATTTGAAACTAGGTTCATTGCGAACAAAAGAAGGACTCCTACAAATAAGAACACCGCGGAGATTATTGGGTTATCTGAAATACCTATCCCTAGAAGAGTAAGCATTACAAATAGAGATAAGATAACTAAAACAGGTCCAAAAATATCACTAGCATTTTGATCTAACTTTATACTTCCTCTCCCCTGTTCAATCCCTGACTTATATACTTTAGCAAGAATAGATGAGTTTCCAAAACTATTTGGAACTACACATGAAAGAGTACCACTTGCAGATGTTAATGTATCTGAACAAACCGCCGTCCCTAAAGCATCTTCCCTAATTACTTCTAACAAAATTATTGCTGGTTCTCCACTAGAAATTGTAAATGTGGTGGTAACAGTTTTTGAAGTAGAATTATATCCTAAATCAAATTCAAAACCACCATTATCTTCATAGTTTGTAATATCAATTCCAGTAAGTATAGCATTAAAATCTATGGAACAAGTACTTACAAGAGGAGTTTGACATATTGCTAATACATTATCAAACGAAGAAACAAGCACCCCACCCTCATAAATATCAAAGTTATATATAACATCATTAAGTTGTAAAGATGCAGAAGTTGAACCATCTGCATCTGTTTTTGGTATTTCAGTTATATAGAAAGTTCCATTTTCTATATACTTTCTTTGTATTTCAATTAATGCTCCTTCGATTGGTAAATAAGAAGTATCTCTAACAAGAAGTTCAAACTTTTGAGTATTAGTCGTAGGTAAATTATAAAGAGTAATGTTTTGATTCAATGAATTAGAATTAAGAATATAGTTATAAATATGATAAATTTCAGTAGAATAATTTATTGCATTATATTGAATCTGTAAATCTAATGAGTATTCTTCTCCAGCGGAAAGATTATTATCAATACAAAAAGCACTAGGATTTGTTTGACTAAATTCATTGTAATAATTTTTTAAAAGTGTACTTCTATCTGTATTATATAAATCTAAATCAACTTTTATAGAACTAGTATGTAAAGTTCCATCTATCATTGCTTGAGTTAATTCATCTACTAATGTTAAATTATATATTGAATACATTCCAGTACAAGTACTATTAATTGTTATAGGTGAAACTGATTGGTTTAGTTCTGGTAAAGAATAAATGAATCCATTTGAAAAAGTTAAATTCCAATAGAAAGTTATATTTGTTGTAGAACCAACTGTAGGTGCTACTATATTTCTATCAACATAATATGTAGTTCCGCTTGAAGATATTGATCCAAAATAGTTTGTATTATTATAATTTAAATATGCCACAGTTACTTGGCTGATTCCATCAACAGTAATATTAAATGGATTCGTTGCTCCAGTTATTGTAGAAGGATTATAGTAACTATCAAGAAGAGTAATATTATAGGCCCATGAATAAGTTGTTGAATTATAATTCCCTAGAGTATCATTAACCCAAATAGTTATATTATAATTCCCTTCTTCTAAAGTAAAGTTAGTAGAATTTGAAACTCCAGAAACACAACCTTCAATAGTAATGTTAGTTCCATTATAATCATACCAACAAGAATCTAAATTAGCGTCGGTGAAAGTTACATTAAGAGTTTCATTATCTCCTACCACACTATAATTATAAGTTCCTATAGGAGATTCTAAATCTATTGTTGGTGCGTTGGTATCAATTTCCACTGTATAATTTGTTGATGCAAAAGAACAAACTCCTGTTGAATCACATGATTGAACATTCCAAATTACTCCAGTTTTATCTTCAATAGTTCTATTCCAAGTTTCAGTTTCTGTTGAAAGAGTTAATCCTGTAGTAATATTATATTGTGTCCAAGTCCCAGTTTCATTAGTCCACAAAGACATATTTACAGCCGTTCTTACTCCACTTATAACTGCTGTTGCATTAAATGTTATAAGATTTGTAGAAGAAGTTGAATCATCTGCTGGAGAATTTAATGTTACTGTTACCCCAGTTGGATCAGCATCATAAGTAATTCCTGTTCCTCCATTATACCTTTGAACAATCTCTGCATCTGTTAAACTTCTATTCCAAAATCCTATTTCATCAAGAGTTCCATTATTAAAAGTAGTATCTGAATAAGCTATTGCTCCTAACTTTGTAACATTATCATGTGTAATATTTGTTGCATAATTTGCATCAGAACCTGAATCATATAAATCTCCATTTGCCCACATAGTTATATTTTGTCCATCTCTTCTTACGGTTAAATAATACCAACTTCCAGATGGTAATTCAAAAGTATCATATTCTTGAAAACCACCCGCACCATAATCTAATAGAACTAGAAAGTAAGTCCCTACTTTTCCAATTCTTAATCCTTTATCTAATCCTCCTGTTTCTCGCCCACCATAATAGACTTCATTAGTTCCGTCAGTATCTGGATAAACCCACATATCAACTGTAAAATCTGCTTGGAAAACTGCATTAAGAGAAGTTGGTAAGTTAATAGCATCTTCATTTTCTCCAGCAAAATTATAAGCAGTTCCAAGGATTCCTGAAACATTATCAGTTCCTACATTGGTCCCATTATTTAAACCTAAACTATCAATTATATTTCCTGTTCCTGTGACATCTTGTTCATCCATATTATAATAACTAACTAAACCAACATTCAAACTTGCAGTCCATGTTGCCCATTCACTTATAGTTTCTCCCATGAATTTTGGAACCCAATCAACATAATCTCCAACTTGAACTTCTGTAAAGATTCCAATAGTTACTTTCTTACCTGATGGTATCTCATCTATATCAGAAAATTTAATCCATGTTTCAATATCTTCTTGGTGTGACCCTATTTCTTTTTGTGTGCAATTTTGGTATGCAGTTCCATTTCCATAATATTTTCCAGTACATATAGTTTCATATTCAATAATCTTTGTATCTACATAAGTTAAATACTTATAATCAAATTCCCTATTGATTTCTTTTTTGTTAAGATTCATATCATAAAATTTCATATCTTGGAAAGCATTACCATAATCTAATTTAAAATTATCAATAGTAAACTCTGCTACCTTTTGATAACCTGCTCCAACTCTAACATTTTGTGGAGAAATTAATTGTAACTTTGCTAAAGTTTCTCCAAATCCTAAAGCATTAGTTATAGTTAGAGTTTTTGTATCTGAATTATAATCTTTAACATTATCCCATTCCATTGCAGAAACAAAACTAACTAAAAATAAGGACATACAAACTATCAACCCAACTAATAATAGTTTATTAGAATTTTGTTTCATTATATATCATCTCCTTTTTTAATTGTCTATCTTCTAGTAGAGTATCTCTTTTCCCTAAATTACAAGCTACACATGAAGTATTTAGATTATCTATATCATTTGTTCCACCTAATGCTTTTGGGATTATATGTTCTATATTCAATTTTACCTTATCTATTTTTACATTTCTACCACAATACTGACACGTGAAATTATCTCTTTTAAATATTTCAAATCTTAATTTTAGTAAAGAATTTTTTATCTTATCTTCAAATGGAATTAAATCATATTGTATTTTAAACCATTGTTGTCTGCATTCTTTGGAACAATAAACCTTCTTTTTATTATTTGTTAAAAAGCTATTATCACAGTTTTTACATGTTTTAATTTTTAGTGGTTTAGGAATATATTGTTTCTTCTTTACTTCCATTATTGTTTCTTCCTTACTTCCATTAATCCCATTTAGATATATATTACTTCTTTCTAACAATTCTTTCTTTCTCCTTTTTGGTTTTACTCTTTTATATTCTAACCTTTGATTTGATTCATTGGTATTTTTACATTGACTTGAACAATATTTTTTCCTACTATTTCCAACAAAAGAATTTCCACACTCAATACATATATTTTTAATTTGTTGTTTTTGATATTTGGCACATTGTTCTGAACAGTATTTTCTTCGTCCATCACCAACAAATGTTTTACCACATTTACATGTTTTAGTTAGTTGAGTTATGTATTGATTAATCCCTAAAGTCTTCTTAGAGAGCTTCCTATGGTTAGTTATTCGTTCCATTTATTAGATTCCTCCACCATATTCACCTTTATTTACTGATTGAACCCCAAACATTAAAATTCCACCAACTATTGCAATCACCGCCATTATAAATGGAGAATGAAGAATCATAAATGACATTATTGTTTGTTCTTGAAGTCTTGTAGAAATTTCATCATCATCAGTATAAATATCTTGATACATATTACTTATTATAACACATCCTAATATCATTAAAAGCATCAATGCAATATAAAATGCTATGAAAGCTGGGTGTGGATTGTAACCTCCAACAAAAACAAACACTAAAGTAAATACTAAAGCGAGAACATAACTCATTGCGATTAACCATGGCATTGCTTGAGTAAAAGTATCTGCTACTCCAACTGAATATTCAGCTGCTTGAGAAACATTTGCATCCCCAACCATTCCTAAACCTTCCATTACAGGAGTTAATTCATCACTAACTATATCTAACATTGGCCAGATTAAAGCAGCAGCAAATCCTAAAACTAAAACTCCTAATAATACAAGAAAGAAAATCACGATTCCAATACCACCCTTCTTTTTTTTGTTTATCATGTTATTACTACCTCCTCCTTAGGAACAATTCCTAACTTCTTCATATAGTTTCCCATACTATTAAGAAGTTCATTTGATTTATGAAGGGAAGAGTTCGCACTATCTAATTGATTTGTAAACTTATTCCAACAAGTTCTATGGTAATAAGTTTTATCAATTAGCTTCTTATCCTTCCATTCAAAGTTTTCAAAATAGTTATCTCTATCTTCAATTATTTTCTTACAAAAACAACACTTTATTTTGATTTCCATTTTCCTAGTTTTGACTTTTTTATTTCTTCTAATAACTCTGGGTATTTATTATACTGATTATATATTGCTTCTGTTATTCTTGAAGGAGTAATCTTATCCTTCTCTTGAAATGATTTCAACCTACTTAAATCATCAATCCATTTCTTGAATAAAGGATCAGACCTTAATATCTCTGTTCGTTTCTTTCTCATATTTGCCATTATAAATTACCTCCAGGAAACACACCTCTGTTTAACATCTGTTGAAATTGTTTATCATGGAACATTGAAACAAATATCCATATCAACCAAAGGATTATTATGATTGGTGCCATACCCAAAGCTATTTTAAATATTGTAAATAACATATTCGCAACAAATTGTTCTTCCATAAAAGCAAAAGCAAGATTACTTGCAACATATATTATTGCAATGAAAAGAAAATACCCAGTCATCCATAAAACATTCCTAAAGTATTTCAAATAACTAATTGATAAGATTTTTCCTTCCTCATCTTTTTGATTTCTATTTGGTAGAAAACCCATTCCAATAAAGTTAAGGAAAAAGACTAGAACTAATAAAGCAAGAAATCCAATATACATTACTGCACCTGCTTCACTTAATTGTTTACCCATATAAGTTACATCAAACCAAAGAACATCAAAACTTGTATCTGTTCCTTTTAAATCCCCACTACCCATAACATCATATCTTCCTAAGACAGAAGTATTACAAAACTCATAAGTCCAAACTCCTCCTCCTTCATCATCCATATTATCATTAGCAATAGCTAGTGTTGAATTTGGATAAGCAATAGATAGATTAACATAAGTACAACTTGCACAAGTTTGTTTTACAATAATACAATCATCTTGTGTAGTCGGAGCATAATTATTAACTTCAGCACTAACTAAACTAATTAAAGATATCCCTAAGATAAATAGGACTAAGAAGTTTATTTGTTTCCCCATCCAAACCACCCGCCTTTAGTTTGAGGTACTGGACTCTTCCCACCAATAACCTCACTTATATTGAAATGTCTTCTTAATGATCCTCTTTCTTCTCCTTTCCATGCTCTGTTATGAGTTGATTCAACTAATGCTTTCAGTTGTGTAAATATCATTTCAAACTCACGAAGATTAAGTTTAGTTTTTTCAGACTTTATCTTTTTCAGTTCGTATTCCATTCTCCCACCTATTTCATTTAATATTTCAAACTTAACCTTTTTCTCATCAAAGTCTTTTTCAAATATCTCCGCAGTCATTTGTTTTGATTTTATCTTTTCATCTATCCTATCTTTTAATATATCTTTACATTCTATGAGTGTAGGAGTTTTAAAGAATACTTCATACTTTAGAAAGATTAAAGCATTAAATGAAAGTGAGAACTCTAACATTCTTCTAGCAATAGTTTTCTCATCGAAGTTTGATAGAAGAGTTTCTTTGTTAATATAACTCTGGATAATTTGCATAATCTTATCTACTCCCTCATTAGTAAGAACTCTTTTCTTTTCATCATCTATAGGAAACCAATCAAGTATTCCACTCTCATTAACTCTAAGAGAATCTTGTTTTAGAAGGTGATTTATTTCTGTTAATGTTTCTTTACAATCTAATTGAGCTTCAGCTAAGTTCTTCTCTCCTTCTTCCATTTGATATTGAAGTTGTTTAGTCTGGTTTGCAATTAGTGTTCCTTGTTGGGATGCAGAGTGTAAACCAACTTGATCCTCTACTTCGTTATAAGGTCTTCCTTCGTTTGGTTGTTCCATAGTTTAATCTAATAACCTCCGTAAATTGCTTGATTTAATGATGTTGGAGTAGACTGTGTAGGTGCTTTTCTTCTTGTGGGTGTATACTTCCTTTTAGATACTTTCTTTCTCATAACCCTAACATATTTTTTAGCAGCTTTTCTGTTCCTTGCTACTGGTTTTCCACTA
>Ga0307928_10001093_pt1 | contig 20406 bp, 31 predicted proteins | sample AceLakmetagen232_FD_201815 | JGI IMG/M metagenome (GOLD analysis project Ga0307928, IMG submission 201815) | Saline water microbial communities from Ace Lake, Antarctica - #232 | ecosystem: Environmental > Aquatic > Non-marine Saline and Alkaline > Saline | place: Antarctica: Ace Lake... | reverse complement strand
CAGAGAGCCTAAAAGATGAGGACTTGCCACTGTGTAGCCCTGAGGAACGCTGGGAGCAGCCTACGAAATACGCTGTTGTCAAACGAGGTAATAAGAAAGCCAGCCGGGTTCTGGACACGATGAAAGAAGCTGAGACATGGAGAGCAGATAAGGAAGGAATACAACCAAAGGGTAGTAAACCATTAGAAATCGAAGTCAGGCCGGGGGTGAATGTACGTTGCGAATCATACTGTGATTGTTCAAATTATTGTTCATATTATCACACATTAAAAGGGGGAGAATAATGGAGACAAGCGTATTACAGCAAATCCAGACAGAACTAAAAGCGCCCAAGAGCCAATACAATTCTTTTGGCAAATATAATTACAGATCATGTGAAGATATCCAAGAAGCCCTAAAGCCTATCCTGGGAAAATATGGATGTAGCATGGTAATTGCCGACAAGATAATGAATATAGCCGACAGAGTATACGTTGAAGCCACAATACGGCTATTAGATGCAGCACTAACAGAGATTGTCACAACCACAGGGTATGCCAGGGAGCCACAGATGCGAAAGGGGATGGACGAGGCGCAGGTTACAGGTGCAACCTCAAGTTATGCCCGGAAATACGCCCTCGGTGGAATGTTCCTGTTAGACGACACGAAGGATGCTGACAGTATGGACAAGCCGGAACCTAAAAAAACACCTATCAAACAACCTGCCAAAAAGGAAACCCCACCAGCCCCATTTGCCGATATGCTGACTAAATTTGCAACTGCAAAAGGTGTCCTGAACAAGAAGACAGGTGACGATTCTATCTATTATTCTGGCCTTGAAACCCTGGGATTTAAGCATGCCAATAAAATCAAGAAGGTCTCTGACGGCAACAAGCTCTTAGCTGAGTTCAGAACCTTCCTGACGCCGAAAAAAGAGGAAAAAGAAGAAGAAATACCATATTAAGGGTTGACAAGCTATGTTGGCTATGATATAAAGGGCATCAGCAACTAAAGGTATAGGCCAATTAAATTAAATCTCAAAATCAAAGACCCTCATGTCAGACATTCCGGTGTAAGTCCGGACCTTCAATGCTATACCTTGACGGTTGCTGTGATCTGGCGTGGGGGTCTTTGTTGTTGAGGTGATGATATGAAAAAAAGGAAGCAAGTATCTAAAAAAGCCAAATTTGAAGTTTTCAAAAGAGACCTTTTCACTTGCCAATACTGCGGTAACCGGCCTCCAGACACCATCCTTGAATTAGACCACATCATACCTGTATCCAAAGGCGGTGGGAACGAAACGTCAAACCTTACCACGTCTTGTGTCGATTGCAATCGGGGGAAGTCAAGCACGCCTTTATCTGAAAAATTGCCGGAGATAGACAACCTGGAAGAAAGAAAATATCAAGAAAAAGCATGTAGGACACAGGCCGATATGCTTCGCTTAGACAGGGAGAGAACTACCAACTATTTAGAAAAAATATACGCGTCAAAGTTCCGTGGTGCGAAATTCACCGATGAATTCAAAGTCCTTTCAATGCCTCAGTTTTTATCAGGGATGAGCGTGGAAGATGTGGAATACGCCATGGCGAAAGCAGTCACAAAAGTATCGTCACCTGAAAAATGTATCCAATATTTTTGTGGCATTTGCTGGAAAAGAATTAGGGGTGAAAACAGGTACCCATGGCCTTCGGATAGGAGATAATATGGCAATACCAGGTAAGCACAGTTTCTTGCTGTATCATGACCAAAAAGAATTGATCAAAGCATTGTCAGATGAGCAAGCGGGTAAACTTTTTAAAATAATTTTTAACTATTCAGAGACATCCCTCTATCCAGTAATCTCAGACCCGGTTTTAAACATGGCTTTTATTGGCATAAAAACAGCGATGGATCGTGCTGCCGAAAAATACCAAAGCGTTGTTGAACGAAATCGAAAGAATGGTAAAAACGGTGGAAGGCCGAGGAAAAACCCAGTCGAACCCAAAAAACCCAGTGGGTTTAAAAAAACCCAGTTGAACCCAAAAAACCCAGTTGAACCCAAAAAAGCCGATAGTGATAGTGACAGTGAACGTGAACGTGTAATCAACCAATGACCTAGCCAAAGAAGAACTTTATACTATACTACTGTACTAAGGGGAAAACCGTGATTGAAAAAAAGAGCTTGACAATAGAGAATATAGGGAGTATAAGAAGTTATGATAATAATTAATGTAGAAATCCCAAAAGAATTAAAGAGGGCGGCTAAGATACTTGCGATAAACTCTGGGAAGACTTTTAAGCAAATCGTAATTGAATCCTTGGCTGAAAAGGTGGAAAGGGAAGATGGAAAAAATAGAAATGACGGGAAAAAGATTCGGTAGGTGGTTAATAGTAGGTGAGCACGGGCGTGATAAACAGGGAAAATTTGATAAAAAAACACATAGTTATTATTCTCAAATACATTCGAGAGGTAAAACTTATCACTTGGGTTGTTTTAAAACGATTGAAGAGGCTACAGAGGCGAGAAAGATGGGTGAGGTAACCTACTGGTGATACTTAGAGAATATCAGACTAAAACAATTGAAGCCGCGAGAGACTCGATCCGGTTTGGGAACAAGCGGATAATTATTCAAGCTAACTGTGGGGCAGGTAAAACCATTATTGCGGCGAGTATAATATCCAAGGCACTTGAGAAAGGCAATAAGTCCATCTTTTTGGTTCATTTCAGGCAATTAGCTTACCAAGCATTAGAGAGGTTTATTGATTTTGGCATGGGGAGTGACGTTGGGTTAATAATGGCAGGTGAAGAAAGTCACCTTGATAGGCCTATCCAGATCATTAGCGTGCAGACATACGAGAGGCGGCTAAAACTGGATGAAAGTCAATATAACCCATGGTTTCAGAGTGCTGACATAGTGGTGTACGATGAATGCCACTCTTCCATAGCCCCAACCAGGAAGGCTATTTTAGACCTATATCAAGACCAGGCTATTATTATTGGCTTGACTGCAACGCCAATGCGCGGGGATCAGCGAGGGTTAGGTGAGGTTTATGAGGATATTGTAACGTGTAGCAGTATCGCCGATTTGACTTCTCAAGGGTTTTTAGTCCCAGCCCGATATTTTGGTGCTAAACATAGCCCTGATTTATCTAACATCCCTACAGTTGCAGGGGATTACAATCAAAAAGTTGTAGGTGAAAGGGTTGATAAGGCTAAGTTGGTGGGAGATATCCTTGATAATTGGCTTCGTATTGGGGGTGATCGGCAGACTGTTATTTTTGCAACTAATGTAGCGCACAGTAAACACATAGAACAGGTCTTTACAAACAAGGGGATTAGTATTGAGCATGTAGACGCTCATACCTCTACTGACGATAGGAAAGATGTCCTCACTCGGTTTGAAAATGGGGATACAAGGATAGTAACAAATGTAGGTGTTTTCTCAGAAGGAGCAGATTTTCCATGGGCGTCTGCGGTGGTGCTTGCAAAGCCAACCAAGTCCTATGGACGTTTTGTTCAGATGGCAGGCCGTGGGCTTCGACCATATCCAAGGAAAAAGGACTGCATCTTAATTGATCATGCCGGCTTGATACCACGACATGGTTTTTTGGAAGAAGAAGTTGAATGGTCGTTGGATGGGAACAAAAAGGCATGGATTAAATCTCAACGTGAAGTGACAAAAAAGTCCATTCAATGTAGAGCGTGTGGTTTAATCTTTTATGGGTCTAACATATGCCCGGATTGCGGTACAGAATGTAAAAGTTTCGGGAAGGAAATTGAAACGGTTGACGCAGACCTGCAAGAGTTGAAGCAAAAAAAAGTAACTAACAAAAATATGGACTGGCTCGACAAGCGCTTGGTAATGGGTGCGCTTGTATGGCACGCAGAGAAAAAAGGTTATAAGAATGGATGGATTGCACACACTTACAAAGATTATTTTGGGGTATGGCCTAACGATAAACGCGTGAAAGGTGTCCCTGCGATAACACCCGAGGGTGCTATTAAAAACATCCTTACTCATATCCTGATTAAAAAAGCCAAGTCCTATAAGAAAAAGAAGGCTACTGAAGCCCATCAGGGTGATAGTGAAAACTCTGAACGCTTAATTCAAGAGCATTTAGAGGCTAAACATGGACATTAAAGAAGAGACAGTTGGACGGTGGCCTGGGATATTAGCAAATCTTGGGATAGAGGTCGGTGACTCGGGTAAGCACTGCCCCTGTCCTAATTGTGGTGGCCGCGACCGCTACCGATTTGATAATAAAGAGGGGCGAGGAACGTATTATTGTAATGGCTGTGGCGCAGGGGACGGGTTTTCTCTTGTTATGAAATGCTTGAATGTTGATTTCAAAGGGGCGGTTGAGGCGGTTAGGCGAGTTATCGGGACAGTAAGTGTGTCTAAACCACAGTCAGAGAGTAAGGTGTCTAAGGAAGTATTGAGAAAAATATACACAGAATCAAAGCCAATAATAGCAGGCGACCTTGTTTCTCAGTATCTCAAAGGCCGCGGGCTGAAGGTTGTATCTGCAAGGTTGAGGTTTCATCCAGCCTGTTATGAACCTGAGACACATACGAAAATGCCAACTATGCTTGCTACATATACTATGCCGGATGGTGAAGCCACTACAATCCATAGGACGTTTTTAGCTGCGGATGCTAAGAAAGCGAATATCGAAAACCCTAAGAAGGTTTTGCCACCACTAAGAAAAATGACAGGGGGAGCTATACGGCTGTTTGAATGCGAAGGCAAGACTTTGAATGTGGCCGAGGGGATTGAGACGGCGCTGGCAGTACGACAAATGACAGATGAACCGGTATGGAGTATGGTTAGTTCAACGTTGATGGCGAAGTTTGAGCCGCCGCCTACCATAGAAAAAGTGGTCATATTTGCTGATAACGACCGGAATTATTCAGGCCAAAAAGCGGCTTATACATTAGCGAACAGATTGATAATTCAGAATAAAATAATTGCGAAGGTATACATTCCAGATATTCCTGGAGATTTTTTAGACGATTTAAATAAAAAAAGGGCTTGACAAACTTACTTAGAGGTGTTACCCTATGACTATGAAAACGAATGTTAAAAAATTAAAATGTTTGAGGTGCGGACATGAATGGTATCCAAGAATCCCAGAAATTAGAATCTGTCCAAAATGTAAATCAGCCTATTGGGACAGAGAAAGAAAGGATAGAAATGTTGGATAAAAGTAACGTGGGATGTTTCAGGGAAGGTGGTTTCCATCAAAACTGGAATGGTGGGGGATATACCGACCAGTATGGATATCGGAATGTACTTATTGGCACAAATAATTACATAAAAGAGCATGTTTTGATTATGGAGCATTATCTCGAAAGGAAGTTAGAGGGGGGGGAGATTGTTCATCATTGTAATAGAATTAGGGGTGATAATAGAATTGATAATTTAGAACTAACGCTACGCTCTGAACATTGCCGATTACACATTAAAGGACATACGGTTTCAGAAAATACGAGGGTTAAACTAAGGCTTATCCGAAAGGGAACTCACCAAAAAGAGGAACACAACCAATGGAAGGGGTCAGTTACAAGGCAGGCGATCATAAGTGCTTTGGGGAGGTATAAGACGAAAAAGGAAGCTGCTAAGTCGTTGGAAGTATGTGCAGATACTTTGCGCGCAAGGATGAAACATTATGGAATGATAGGGGGAAGAAACGATGGGAGTTAATAAGTGGATTGGGATTGGTAATCTTACGCGTGATCCTGAAGTTAAGTATCTCGCTAATGGGACGGCAGTATGTAACTTTTCAATCGCTTGCAACGAAAGATACAAAGATAAAGATGGAGTAAAGCAGGAGAGTGTCGAGTATGTGAATATTGTTGCCTGGAAACGGTTAGCAGAGATTTGTGGGGAATATTTAAAAAAGGGTAGCCAGGTATTTGCGTCTGGCAAACTCCAAACCAGATCATGGGAGAAGGACGGTGTTAAGAGGTATTCTACAGAGGTGGTGATGCAGGAGATGCAGATGTTAGGCAGTAGGGGTGAATCAAACCAGCAAGACAGCGGCCAGGAAGGAACAAACCCCGGCGATACAACTGAGGACGGCGGAAAAATACCCTTTTAGGAGATAACAGATGCAGATACCCAAACCAAAGACACCCCGAAACAAAAAATACAAGGACTGGATAAAGACGCAGCCCTGTTTGAAATGCGGTCAGACTCCATGTGATCCTCACCACTACACACAAATAGGCGGGGGGTGCGGGTGGGGCATGAAAGTCAGCGATTACTGGTGTATTCCCCTCTGTAGATCGTGTCACGATGGGGCTCAGGATGATAAGTGGTTTCTGTCCGAGACGCCTTACGAGGAAGGGAAAGAGCCGGACGATAGGTGGGTGTTGGTTAAGATTATTAAATATCACGATGAATATTTGGTAAAGGAGGTGTCATGACTTTTCAAGATTGGTGGAAAGACAATGCGGTTGAGTTAGACGACATCTATTCTAAGTCTGATATGGAGTGGATTGCTGAGTTAGCCTGGGATGCAGCGGAAACAGAATTGAGAGATTTAATCCAAAAAGCGAATAACTATCTGAGCGGTGGTGGGTGTGGTGGATCGTCAGTGCAACAAATGGCGCAGTTATGGGAAACCAGGGAGGGATGAGATGAAAGCATCAAGAATAGTTGAGAGAACTGCATCAGATGGGCATAAGTCGTTTGTAATTCAACAACGCCATTTTCTGTTTCGGTGGTGGTGGGTAGATGCTTGGATTAACAGTTCTGTTGGCGCATACTGTCAAGATTATTTCGGAAGTCTTGAGGAAGCAAAGAAGAACCTCTGTTATTTCGATGGAACACCGTCAATCGACCGAGTGATTTTAACCAAGGGACGTGGGGATGGGGGGAGAATATGAGCACAGTAGCACACAATGAAGAAGGCAGAGGGGATATGACAGAAGAGACACAGGTAGTACCCGACACCGGGGAATTGTCACAGATCAAAGAGGTTGAATTCAAGGAAGACAGATTGGTGTTTAATATTGGACTAACTGAGGACTTAATAGAGCGTATTAGTGAAGGTTTGGCAAAGTTCCACAAAGGACGGCAATGGTACTGGGCGGATTTTTGGGCTGAATTAAGGAATTCAGGATATGAGTGGACAGACCATATACCGTGGGATTCTGCTGGCAGACCTATAATTTCTCAAAGCAGAGCACAAACCTGGCTGAAGGTGCGGGACAAGTTCTTGCCAGAGTCTCGTGTATATAAAAACCTGCGATTCTCTCATTACGAGGCTGTCCGCAGTTTAGAAAATGTTGGCGCTCACGACATCCTGAATGCTGCTGATGGAGCTAAAATCTCCGTCCAGGAATTAGAAGAAGTTGTGAAGGGGATGAAGGGTAAACCTGAGAAGATTAAAAAGCCTAAAACAATCCAATGCAAACATTGCGATAACTGGATAGCAGACATTGAGGATGAGACCTGTCCATATTGCATGCTGGATGTGGCCGAGACCCGGATAAAGGCCCTGCGAGAGATATTAGAGGCAATCCGCGACAATGAAATCAACGATGTAGGCGCCGCTTTGCAATACACTGTTGAAGCGGCTGTGAAAGCTCTTGATGGGATTTAATAACCCTTGACATTCCAAAAGGAAAAATATAATATGATTATAGTTGAAAACGCAAAGTATCCAGAAATTAACCCTGAGAGTTCCCAGGCCGTGAGGTCGGGAAAAGCCCTTTGCGGCTTCAACTACTCTCAGGGTTTTCTTTTTTGGAGGTGTTTTGTTATGAGTAAATTTATTGATATGACGGGTAAACGATTTGGGCGATGGACTGTTATTGAGCGAAGTGAAAACGATAAATATGGAAACATTCAATGGCAGTGTGTGTGTGATTGTGGAGTAACCCGAGTTGTAAGTGGTGGCAGTTTAAGATCCGGGCGCACGGTAAGTTGTGGATGTTACATGATAGATCAATCCTTTAAAGATTTAAGAGGGAAAAAATTTGGGAGACTTACTGTTATCAAAAGGATATTGCCAAATATTACCAAAGGACATCCACGATGGGAATGTAGCTGTGATTGTGGAAAAACAGTGGTTGTTAATGGTAACAGTTTGAAAACAGGAAACACTGTGAGTTGTGGATGTTACAAGATGGATGCTTGCACTACACATGGAGAAAGCAATAGCGCTGAATATTCAAGGTGGCATCACATGAAAATTAGGTGTTTGAATAAGAATAGTCACGCCTTCAATGATTATGGAGGTCGAGGGATTGTGATTTGCGATAGATGGTTGCATAGTTATGAGAATTTCCGTAAAGATATGGGTCGATGTCCTAAAGGATTGACGATTGAACGAATTGATAATAACGGAAACTATGAGCCTGATAATTGTAAATGGGCTACGCAGAAAGAGCAAAACGGTAATACAAGAGCGAATGTTTGGATTGAATTTAATGGCATAAGAAGGATTAAAATGGAGTGGTTAAGAAGATTAAAAGTCACTTGGCAGATATGGCAAGGTCGAAAAACTAAGCAAGGGCTTACAGAAGAGGAAACTTTGAAGTATTTTATAGCAAAAGGGGATTATTTATGGGCTTAAATTGGAGCCAAGCCGAATTAGATGAGTTTAATGCCCGGCGTGGGGACTGGGTGAAGGTTGACGACACGCCTGATGCCGGGCCGGAAAAAGTCCTACAAGCCAAATGTATCAAATATTGTGATGCCTGCGGTTGGATATGCTTTCACGATTGGTCAAAGAAGAAAAACAAGGCAGGGTTCCCCGATTTAACCATTTTCATGGATAATGGCCGGGTTGAGCTAATCGAATTGAAGGCGGCTGGGGGGAAGTTGCGATCGGAACAACAGCAACTACACCGACAACTTATGTTTTTGGGGCATAGCGTCCATATAGTGAAAAGTTATAAACGTTTTATACAGATCATGAAAGGGGGATAATATGCAAGAACAACTCGATAAGATAACTAAGGCAATAGCTGAGGATGGGGAGGCTGAGATTATTTTAAGATTGGCGTCACAAAGAATCGTGGAAATAGCATTGCACGAATACACAGGCTACTTGCTGAAATCAGCATTTAATCTGGCCGCTGCTGTTGCTCAATTTGCTAATGATTTAGAGCATGGCCCGGAGGGAGAATAATGGCAAAGCAAAAGACGATCAAACTGAAAGCGGCTGAACGAAAAGAAGCTGATGCTCTACATCGTGACATTACAATCGCGGACTATGGTATAGCGGTAGCGCAACGAATGAGCTTTGAATCAGGGGAGCGTTTATGGGAGTATCTGAGGGTATTATATCCCAACATTCCCCGGAGGGCGCGATATATAAAAGGGGTATTGACATGGAGGGAGGAGGACAAATCATGCGGATAAAATACACATGGCGAGATTCATGGGGGCGTAAGCAAGAATGGGAATTTGATTTAACCAAAACCAAAGATGGATACAATAGAAAGAAACCACAGCGAGCTCACGAGGCTTTCCTGCGGGGGATGTCTGGCAAAAAGATGAGGATTGAGGTCATAAGATAATGAAAGGAGAAGGAAAATGAAAAAACTGATCGTAGCATTAGCGGCAATCGTAATTGCCCTGAGTGTACCAGCGTGGGCGGGTGAAAAGGAATATCAGGAATGTTTGAGAATACAGGAACGGGGGTATGCTATTGGTTGCCTTACCCCAGAAGAATTGGCTCGTTTAGATGTTTCAACGGATGTCTCAAAGGAACAAATAGAAGAAAAACCAACAACCTATGAGGTCCGGCTAACGGTCAAATACAATGCAGTCAACGAGGCCGAGGCCGCTGAGATTGCCCGGAAAGCCCTGGCTCGACATGGGGAAGGGGCGTGTCAGCTTGAGGTGAAGATTAAGAAAAATGGAAATGATAACACTAATGGCTGGGTTTTTAGTAATCCTGGAAATGATCTATATACCATTACTGGGGATTCGACCACGCTTGAGGTAAAGTAGGGATGAAAGCTGAACTGACAAAGAAGGAAAAGTTGCGAGATAAGCTCATCAAATTGAGAAAGCAGGCTAAGGAAATGATGAAGGTATGGCAGTCGATGGATGAGGAAGGGTGGGAGGTAAAGAAATGACGGAATTGTTAAATACACCAACGTGGATCGTATGGTGCGCGGTAGCAGTGGGAGCATTTGTGGTGGGGCTTGGTTGGGGACTGCTCGTGAATTTGCCGGAGAAGTTTAGGCCAGGGAAGGGAGGAGGGGATCATGATGCAATTAAGAGACCTATCATACATTAGAAAATTAAGCTACAGGCCTTTAGCCGTCCGGGATATGCAAGAGGCCGGGATAGAGATCATGGACATCCAGACCGGGTGGGCTTCAGAGCTGGCAGGCTGGGCGAAGCATTATGTCAAAGTGCAGTGGCCTTGCTTTGCGACTCGTAGTGACCGCAAGGATGGACTCGTGAAATTATGGATACGCCGTACCGTTAATCATGAGGGTGAAGCGATCTGAAGAGTGATCGGTGAGAAAACCCTTGACTTTACCCATGAAATCTGTTATAAGGGGCCTTTAATCACACAATATGTAGCGCTCCCCGGTAATGGGTGATACTTAAAAAGAGCCTGAGTGAGGGGCTACAAATAATATAACTAAAAGTCCCGGCGTCGGGGAGTTACACCCAAAGGCAATACATGGTCAAAGCACCTAAGGAGAAAAAAAAGGTCGGAAGACCACAAAAACAGATAGACTACGTAGCACTCGAAGGGTTGTGTAAAATTCAGGCCACAGGAGAAGAGTGCGCAGCCATTTTAGATATAAGTTACATTAACTTAAACAAGAAATTAAAAGAAGATGGACACGATGGTTTCGTAGGGTACTATAAAAAGTACTCAGCAGGAGGCAGGGCGTCCCTTAGAAGAAAACAAATGCAAGTGGCTCTATCAGGGGATAAAACCTTATTGATCTGGTTAGGGAAGCAGTATCTGGAGCAGAAAGACAAGCTCGAACATGGTGGAGACCAGGACAAGCCGATCAAAGTAGACATGTCATGTCTCCTCGATAAATTCAAGAGAATGGCAGGGAACCTATGATGTCACTCTTGCAATCATCCATAGCTAATTTAGGGCCAGAAGCCGTATATGGTAATTTGACACCTCCAGAACAATCAGCATTACAATATGCGTGGGAGATTATAGCCAGAGAAGAACAACTGCCACCGTCAGGCTCATGGTCATACTGGTTATATCTTGCAGGCAGAGGGGCAGGAAAATCAAGAGCAGGTGCAGAATGGGTTAGAAAACAAGTCGAGGAAGGCAAAAACAGAATTGCACTTGTGGGGCCGACCGCAGCCGATACCAGGGATGTTATGATCGAAGGTGAGTCAGGGATCATGTCAGTGTGTCCACCTTGGGACAGGCCGACCTACGAACCATCTAAGCGCCGGGTAACATGGAATAACGGTGCGCAGGCTATTGCGTATTCAGGGGATGTCCCTGATAGGCTTAGAGGGCCACAACATAATGCAGCCTGGGTGGATGAATTGGCGGCTTTTAAATATCCTGAAGCCTGGGACATGCTATTAATGGGATTAAGACTCGGCGATCATCCTCAAGCTGTTATCACCACAACTCCACGACCAATTCAAATCATAAAAGACCTACTCAAAGATGCCAATACAGTCATATCCAGAGGAACCAGCTATAGCAATAAAGATAATTTAGCTCCTGCGTTCTTCGACCAGATAATTAAAAAATATGAAGGAACCAGACTTGGAAGGCAAGAACTCTATGCTGAGATGCTGAATGATGTACCAGGGGCTTTGTGGTCATCAGCAATGATTGAGAGCAGCAGAGTCAAGGCACAACCCACATTAACCAGGATAGTCGTTGGGGTTGATCCTGCGGTTACTGCGTCTGAAACATCCGATGATACGGGTATCGTAGTTGCAGGGAAATCACAAGATAATCAGTATTATATTTTGGATGATAGGACATGTCATCTCTCACCTAACGAATGGGCTCAGGTAGTCTCAAAAGCATACCACAACTGGGATGCAGATAGGGTGATTGGTGAAGCCAATAATGGCGGGGATCTCATAGAGGCTGTAATTAGGCAGGTATCTCCTGACATTAGTTATAGATCAGTCCGGGCTACCAGAGGGAAGGCATTAAGGGCGGAACCTGTATCAGCGTTATATGAGCAAGGCAGGGTGCATCATGTAGGCTCCTTTGCTCACCTTGAAGATCAAATGTGCAGTTATGATCCTGAGAGTTCCACGAAATCACCTGATAGACTCGATGCTTTAGTGTGGAGTATAACTGAGTTAATGGGGGCCGGTGAGGTGTTTGTGGCGTGAGAGTATCTCATAGGGCGAGAGAGTTTAACTTAAAGCCAATCTAACCCAACGAGTTTAAATTAGCAGGGACAAAAGTACAGTGAAAAATGAAGTTTGTATAATAGATATAGATAGAGGCCTGATCTGGGTACCCCACTGGTACCAGCTCGAAGGTTAGATTATGTTAAATTAAGTTCACGGGGGGCGTAGGTGTACCCCATGGGGCGCAAGATGCCCCCAGGTTATTAACCACGGGAGGGGGATTATGGGACAGGATACGAGTTAAGATTCAAGCCAGGTGGTTAGCGCCGGTAATTGGGGGGGGCCTGATACCCCCTCAGCCTGGCAAGTACCCTATCAGGAGGGGAAGATGCCAAAGAAGAAAGAGCCTTTTACGCAGGTGTACAGATGTTTATGGAGAGCAGATTCATTCAAATTTCTAAGTTACCCGGCACGGACGTTATTTATATCTATGAAGGACATCATGTTTGATGCGGACAACGGATATGCAATGGATGAGAAGAAGGTGCCTTTTGGCCCACGTGATGCTGAAGGGTATGGCATTAGCAAGAGGACATACTACCGAGCATTGAAGGAGCTTATAGATGCGGGGATAATCGAAGAGGTTAAACCCGGCAGTCATGGCAAGAGAGCAGTTTACGATTTGACCACATGGAAGCGTACCCTATTTAGAGAAGAGCGACCGGGATTGTAATATGCCAGCAACCGTAACGCTCCAAAAGGAACGATATGACCATAACCCAAAGACTAAAGACCCTGTTCAGTAAGCGGAATTATGCGGTATCTGATATATGGCAGATCAAAACAGGCCAGCCTCTTTACTCGAAGTTCACAATCTCGAAAGCCACGAAAGAGGGGTTTCAAAAGAACGGGACTGTATACCGGGTGGTGTACTTGATAACGAAGGCGGCGGCGTCTGTACCCTGGGGTGTGGTCAATGAAGAGGGTGAGGTACAGGAGAACGACCCGCTGACGAAGTTGTTTGAATACCCAAACCCTCATGTAACCAGGCAGGACTTGTTTGAATTGCTGGTCTCATGGCAGGAGCTAACCGGGAACGCATACGCAAAGAAGGTTAAAGGCGGGGGTAGGACTACGGAGCTATGGCCTATATCACCAGACCGGATCGCACCTATCCCGGCGAAGGAAGTTGACGAATGGATCAAGGGGTATACGCTTGATAAGTCAAAGAACGTAGCCTTTGAGCCTGATGAGATCATACACCTCAAGCTGTTTAATCCGGCGAATCCCTTAGTGGGCATATCACCCTTAGAGGCCATTGGCAAGACCGTGGATGTGGACAATGACCAGGAGGATTTCAACAAGGCGGCCATGCAGAACCGGGGCGTGATAGACGGGGTGTTATCCTTCAAGCGTGAGTTCACAAGTCAAGACCAGGCGGACGCGATATCTGAAAAGCTGAATGAGAAATATGCCGGACCAAAAAACGCAAGGCGTATGGGGATTGTGGGTAGTGAGGCAAAATACACCCGGACTGCCATGACCCCGGCTGAGATGGATTTTATTAAGTCGAGGAAGTTCAACCGTGAACAGATTTGCATAGCGTTTGGAATGCCGGTTATTTATCTGGGGGCAATGGAAGGGGCGACCTTTGCAAACTTCAAAGAGAGTGAGATTATCTTCTGGGTGTCAACGGTTATCCCCTTATTAGATGATATGGCCGATGCTTTTAATCACAGCTTTATAGATGAACTAAAACCCGGCCAGAAGATCGCGTACAATATCAGCCAGGTGCCTGCTATGCGAAGGGCATTATATGACAGAGCGAACACAGGGCGGGTTCTATTCAACATGGGCGTGCCTTTCGAGCAGATAAATCGGATATTCTCTTTTGGGGTAGACGAATATGAGGATTGGGATAAGAGCCATTTTACAGTATCATCGGCTGCGGGTTCTGAGAACAGGGACATAAAAAAAAACACTATACACTTACTGAGAAACGAGCAAGCCCTGAGAAACAAGCTGAACGCAAAGACGAAATAGCAGAGAAGGACATACAACCTATGGTCGAGGATCTACTCAGCACCCAACAGACAATGCTATTCAGTGAGCTGGACGGCGGTGGCAAACAGATCAAAGGTGTCATTGCGATGGCTGATGACGATTGGGTGGATCTTATTAGACAAGTGTACCTTGACGTGGGGCTTGAGTTTGGGCGGGACGTGGTGGTTGAGAAGAGGGAGGCTGTTGATCCGCTGGCCGAGGCATTGGATAGTGAGATGGATATCCTGAGAGAAATGACGGACATACAGGATGGCACTATTGACAAGATCGACAAACAGATGAAAGAGGGTGTGAAGGACGGCTGGAATATGGCACGGCTTCAACAGGCTATAATGGATACGGGCTTATTTGAGTCTGCGAGAGCGTTAAGGATTGCCCGGACTGTTACGGGTGCGGCGGCCAGTCAAGGGCAGTGGTTGTCAGGAAAACTCGTGGGAGCAGATACGAAAATTTGGAGCAGTGCCGGTGACACCCATGTCAGACCGAGGCATCAGAAGTTGAACGGGCAGGCAGTCGATATCGACAAGACGTTCAGCAATGGTGGCCGATATCCCGGGGACAGCCTGTTATCAGCGGCGGAACGTGTGAATTGCCGGTGCGGACTTCTGTTCGAGCTGAGAGGGAAAGGCGAGTTGACCCCTGAAGCGATATTGCCGATCGAGGAATAGAATGAGACCGATAACAATATTCAGGTATTACGCAGAGTTCTATACGTTCACGTGGGAAGTTTGTTTGAATTGAGGGGGTGAACTAATGCCAAGAGGAAGTGGAACAGGACCTCCATCTGGAGCAAGAGGACCAAGGAGTGGACAGGGTGGTGGTAAAGGCGTGGCTGGTGGAAAAGGAACCGGCCCTAAAACTGGTGGTAGGAAGGGCAACTGTTAATCAACGCAGCCGGAGGTACAAATGGAAACCACTGCAAAGGAAATTGAGAAGGAAGTCAGGTCAGCCGGTGAGATTAGATCCACCACTGATGAGGGGATACTTGAGGCATATTTGACGAGATTTGGAAGCGTGGATGAGTACAGGTCTACGTTTTTGCCTGGGAGTTTCAAGAAAACGTTCCAGGAGCGAGGCGACAAGATCAAGATGCTCTGGGATCATAACAATCTGATAGGCCATGTCATTGAATGCCGTGAGGACACCTATGGTCCTTGGATCAAAGGCCAGATCAACATGGAGACTAATGCGGGCCGTGAGGCATTTGCTCATCTGAGGGCGGGGGATGTGGATGCTATGAGCTTCGGGTTCAATGTCCTGAAAGACAAGATCGAGGATGAAGTCCGGGTAATCTCAGAAGTGCGGTGCATGGAAGTGTCCCCGGTAATCTTCCCGGCTAATGAGCAGGCCAAGATTGTGAGTGTCAGGGCTGAGAGCTTTGGTGAGACTGTTGATCTAAGCCTCTTAGGACAACGTGGCTGGCTGTTACTTGAGAGCCTATACCGAACCCTTGATGATATATGGTGGGCCGAAGGTGGGGCGGATCTGGGGCTTCTCCGGTCTGCAACACAGGATTTTAGTAAGGCGTATCTGTCATGGGCGAAAGAGTACCTTGCACAAGAGTCCAGAACCATCCCCACGGATAACGAGCTTGTCAGTGCTTTATATGACTACAGTAAAGGGGATCTTGCCGCGATTGCACAGGATACCTCTTTAACGATGGATGAATTAAGAATATTGGCAAAGGGACAGATATTACCACAGGATAAACGAGATAAACTGGCCGAGCTGTCAGAAGAAGTGCAGGCAGCTCACCAAGAGCAGAGAAGCGAAGCCGTGAAAACACTTTGCGACGAATTGAGAGAAGGCGGATTTAGTGAGGCTGAACGCGCACGGTTTAAGGGTCTACTTGAAAACAAGGAGCCGGATCTACCGAGTGAAACAACCGTTATAACCTCAGAAATCAGAAAACTACGGGAATCACTTGAAGGAGATTGATCATGGCTGAAATGGACGATCTGAAGAAGCTCCACGAAGAAGTCTCAACAACTTTTGAGACCCTGAAGGAGCATAATGACAAGGCGATTGGGGAAGCCGAAGCCAGAGGCGGGGTAGCAACTGCCGAGACAATGGCGATTGTTGAAAAGGCAAACGAGGAAATAACCAACCTCAGAACTGAGATGACTGAGCTTGAAACGAAGATGAACAGGCCGAAGATTAAGAATGACAAGGGCGAGGAAGTTGATGAGGAAACCGAGCTTCGTGAGTCTGCTTTTGTGAAGTTTCTGCGGTACGGTGCTGGTGAGACCGGACGGGAAATGATGACCCCTGAAGAGATCAGGGCTTTAGGTGGCACGTCTGATGCTGATGGCGGGTTTCTAATCCCTCCGAGTTTTGAGAGTGGCATTATCATGAACGCTTATGAGCTTGCGGCTTTAAGGCCGGTCTGCCAGGTAGGGACTACTGGCCGCGATCTGGTTGTCTTAGGTTCATTGAGTAAGCCGAGTGTGGCATGGGGCCGTCAGAGTTTGGCCGTAACCCAGCAGGACTTAACAACCGGCGGGGAAAGGATCACGATCTATGATTGTCGTGCCTTGACTCTTATTTCAAATAACACGCTTGATGACTCGGATGCTGACATTATCGGTGAAATGACCGATGCTTTTGGTCGTGCTTTAGCCGAGGCCGAGGATACCGCTTTTGCAGTAGGTGCCGGGGATGACAGCCCACAGGGTGTTGTGGCTGACTCCAGGGTTCAGGCTCTTTATGTGGCCTCTGGTGTGACGGCGGCTTTGAGTGATGCCTCCAATAACGGTGTCGATGCTCTGATTGAGTGCTTTTATACCCCAAAGGGTATTTATCGTCAGAACGGTACATGGGCCTTTAACTCAACCACAGAGGGTGTAATCAGGAAGCTGAAAGATGGTGAGGGCCGATATTTATGGGAGCCTGCTGTTCAGGCTGGTGGCCCTGCTATGCTGTTAGGGAAGCCGATCGTGAACCCAGAAGGTCTGGCGGATATCGGAGCCAATGCTTACCCGATTGTGTTTGGCGACTTCAATGCCGGATACAAGATCCGCGACCGTGCTGGCGTGACTGTCCAGAGATTAGTGGAACGTTATGCTGAGTATGACCAGACAGGCTTCTTGATCAAAAAGAGAGTTGGTGGTCAGGTCACATTGGATGAGGCATTTTGCCCGGTGAAGATAGCCGCTTCGTAAACATTAAGCGAAAGGAGAAAAATCATGAAACAGTTAAGAATGACCGCGCTTGTGTTTATGGTTGTAATGTTTTTCAGCACAAGTGCTTTTGGAGTTGATGCGTATAGGCCCTGGGTAAGGACTCAGGATCTGACCGTTATGAATGTGCCTGTATTTGAAGCAGGACTTGGAATAGAAACAAGTGGGAACGTTTGGTACGTGGATTCTGGTGCAACCGGAACAGATGCCGGGACATCATGGACAAACGCAGCCTTGACCGTGGATGCGGCTATTAACCTTGCGACCGCCAGTAATGGCGATTTGATTAGGGTCGCTGCCGGTCATGCAGAGAGTTTTGCCGCCGCTGATGGATTTGACTTGGATAAGGCAGGAATTACGATCATCCATCATGGAGCTTTTGGGGCGCAAGCCGTTTATACTTTTACTGATACTGATGGTACTATTGCTGTTGGTGCTGCTAATTGCCGGATCTTAGGTGGTCAGTATCTTGCTGGGATCAGTGCAGTTGTCATTGGAATCGCAGTGGAAGCTGGTGGAGATAATTTCGAGTTGATTGATGCCTACTTCCCGGAGCCTACAACTTCATCCTTTGAATTTGTGGATGCGATTGATTTGGCGGCTGGGGCTGATGGGGTATCTATCATCCGTCCAGTTCAGTTCACTGCGGATGCTACTGGGGCTGGTCATTTTCTTGAGGCTGGAAATGGGGTTAATAACAACCTTAGAGTGATTGATCCATATCTCTACGGAGAATATGCCGTCAGTGCAATATGGTCTGACACGGCTGATCTTGAGGTGCTGATTTCTGGTGGATGTATAACTAACTTAACTAACGGTGAGCATGGTATTGAGTTCACTGCGGCGGCACTTGGATCTATCAAGGATATTCTGGTTCGGACCGATGCACAGGGTACGGCGGTTGATCCTGGCTCACTTACCATGTCTAATGTGCTTTGGGATGATGATGCGGTTGCTAATTCCACTTCAGGCCCTGTCGTTTTGGGGGCAGATGGACCGGCAACTATTGGGGCAATAAATTCTACAACTACTGATAGTCTTCAGGGTAAGATTGGTACTGATACAGAGATGAGCGACTCTTCCCTGTATGATTTGATTCCGAACAGTGCCAATTCCACGAGCTGGAACTCTACAGCTTTGGCGGCCATCGAAGGTGAGGCCACGGATGCACTTGAGGCCGAAGACCTGGATCATTTGATTAATACGGCTGCCGGGACGGAAGTTTACCCTGTTCCGCTGACTACGGACAGCATTGTTGCCATGATGATGTGTGCAGGGGCAGCAGCGACAGCATCAACCTATAATAATACAACCGATAGCCTGGAAGCTATTGGAACTCAGGTAGCTGATACTAATTTAGAGGCGCGTGTTGTGGCGGCAAACGTCACTGATCTCTTAGACCATCTTGTTAAGACAGCAGATGGAACAGCGGCTTATCCCGCAAGTGTAGCTCAAGAGTCTATTTTTGCCTATATCATGGGCGACGATGCTACAGCGGTCGCTTCAACCTATGATAATTCAACTGACTCCCTGGAGGCTTTGGGGGTAAAGACCACCGATACCCTGGCCGATACCGCAGCAATGCAGCCCCAGGCAGTACAGACCGTTTCAAAAGCCCTGGTAGGGCTTACGAATGGTCTCCAGGACCTATTTGTTATTAGTGGCGGTCCGGTCAAGATTATTGAGATAATCGGGATAATCGTAACCCAGATTGAAGGCAAGAGTTGCCTTATCAATTATAATGTGGACCCGACCTCTCCGGCTGGCGATACGGTATTCGGCACGACCGGGACCGCCCTGGAAGTTAATGGGTTGCTGGTTGGTAATCTAATAACGTGGGACGGGGTTGTTGCTAACAATCTCATTGCCCACGCTGATGGGGTGGCTATCGGACTTGCCGCTTATTCCGGCATAGTAGTGCCGATTGGATCGCTGGAACTCGCGGCTGTTGTGGCCACGTCTGCAACCGGAGATATCACGTTTTATGTCCGGTATATGCCGTTATCGAATGCGGCTGTTATGACAGCGGCTCCCTAACAGAAGGATTTTAAACCATTAACCAGGGGCGGGGGGCAGGATATTGGTTATACAGTCGAGACAAATGCTATAGATGCTGGATCAATGATCTTCCACATCTATTGGACAGCTCTCGATTCAACTGGAGCAGTTACGGCGGGTGCTGGCGGAGCTTTTTAAATAAACAATTTTGTGGGATAGGACTCCACGTCTGAATCGCCACTAACTCCCGGGTGGCCTTCCCACAAATTTAAACCGGGGGACAAAAGGAGAATAATATCATGAAAATGGATCTTGGAACTAATTACACTGTTGCTCAGGGGCTTCCGCCAGTTTCCGTTGGTACGGGAACCGATGCCGGTGCTTCTCAGGATCATGCAGCGGGGCATTCTGGAGCCTTTCTTGTGGAGTTAGGGGATGATGCGACTGATGGGTATCTGGTTGCGAAAGTGCAGTATTCTGATGATAATAGTGCATGGACCGATGATGACGGAACAACCGGGAATGATTACACGGCGACCATTACAGGGCCTAATGCAGTTGAGACTTTGAATGTGCCGAATCCGATGGGCAGGTATACCAGAGCTTATGTGACTGTAACTTCAGACACATGCCTCTTTGGTGTTACCAACGTGCTCGGGCCTCTGCGTCACGTTTAGTAAGGCATTGCTGATAGGGTAGGCCGGGAATAAGGTGGCTCGGCCTATCCTTTAACCTCATAACGGAGATGAACCGTGAAGATCCGAATGTTGAAGAATGCGAGGGGCAGTGAGAACGGAACGACATTAAAGTCGTTTATCGGGGGGAAGACCTACGACATTGAGGACAGCCTTGGCCGGGTGTTTATTGAGGAAATGCGGGTCGCGGTGTTGGCTCATGTGGTGAACCTTCCTGTAATCTTT
>Ga0307928_10001092_pt1 | contig 20410 bp, 45 predicted proteins | sample AceLakmetagen232_FD_201815 | JGI IMG/M metagenome (GOLD analysis project Ga0307928, IMG submission 201815) | Saline water microbial communities from Ace Lake, Antarctica - #232 | ecosystem: Environmental > Aquatic > Non-marine Saline and Alkaline > Saline | place: Antarctica: Ace Lake... | reverse complement strand
TAATTAGTATAGCTATAATCGTTGTAATCGGCTATATAGCAACTCAATGTGATTGAGCATCCCCCCGCAAGGGGGGATTTTTCATAACCTGTTATGTAGCAACGGGTTACGTCACGCCCGGCGGCCCTACACTTAAACCCTTACTACCATTGACTTTACGTCGAATCATGGTATAATGGATGTAAGTGCTTATGGGGTAACGACTTACGACGAAACCCCTCTTAAGAAGTACTCACTCTGGGGAAGGGTCTTATGTCTTCCCTCATCTAGCTAGATGGCAGTCTAGTATAGTCACAGTCAGCGAATAGTCTGGGCCTGGTTCATGCAGCAAAAATATATGTCCCACCTTATCTTGCCCAATCGCAGTCCGAACGTGGTCCTAGTCAGCGAATACCCACAGCCTTATCATTTGTCTTAATAATAATTTCGCAATGTCTTAATACTTGGACCTTCCACTGACCGTCTATAGCAAATTGCCTAGTATAGAAACGATTACTACCATCGACAGCATTAGCACCATCCTGACCATCAATTATCATACGATGACGACTATAAACATCGTTCTCAAACAGAAAATATTGACCATTTACTACATTCTCCACTGGCACCAACATCTCCGCACCCTTAACCTTAGCCATAGTCTCTCTCCTTATTAAACAAAAAAAGCCCAGGTATGATTACCTGAGCATAGTGGGGAAGGAGGGATTCGAACCCTCATGCCCAAAACGGGCGACAGATTTTCTTAACAACTACTACTTTAATAGCTGAGCGGTGTATAATATTATACGGCACACTCATTTGTGCTCTGGACTTTGTCTTTACCATATCTTACGACTTAGGCAGTCCCCGTCAAGTCTCTACACTTTCAATTTTGGAGAACAACATGTCACGAAGAACATATACTAACCAACAGGTTCAAGATGCAGTAGCAACATCTACATCTATACGTCAGGTTTTGCGCAAACTTAACCTAAAACCCGCCGGAGGTAATTATGCTAGTATCAAACGTTTAATTACTACATTAAATCTAGATACTAAACACATCCTAGGACAAGCTATCCATAGAGGACAAAAGTTTGGTCCTAAAAGACCACTATCAGATTATCTTAGTAACACATACTCTATACAGAGTAACCAATTACGTTTAAGATTATTGCAGGAAGAAATATTCCAACACCAATGTTCCAATTGTTATAGAACGACCTGGTTAAACCAACCCATTCCGCTAGAACTAGAACATATAGATGGAAATCATCTTAACAATAATTTAGACAATCTAACATTACTTTGCCCTAATTGCCATGCTCTTACCCCTACATATAGAGGTAAAAACATATCCAAAAAAGCTTAGCTCGGCGTTACCATTACTAAAGGTTTCACCGAATTTGAGGACATTCAGTAAGCGATTTCTCCTTTCTTACTGCTCAAAAATTAAGTCTGTTGCGTATACCTATTTCGCCACAACCCCAAGGGGTGAATAAGGGGACTTGCACCCCCTCCTACGGACTCACAATCCGCCATGCTACTGTTACACTATATCCACCATAACAACTAAGCGGCCCCAAACACGCCCTTAGTGATACTCTTACATCTCACACTACCACACGAAACTAAAGAGTCTTACCACTGGCACACCATTTACACGATGTGTTTTCTCGGGTTACTACAACAATAGTCAACCTTGGTTCACCAAGTCCTATAGTCAACCCGAGGAGTCTAATTTACGTATGATGGAATGATGGAATGAGTCCATGAACTCCATTATTGAATGGAATGACGCTATGAACTCCACCAACAACCATAGGTTATGTGGTTGATGTACTCTGGGGGCTATGCAGAGCCCGCAGTCACCCTAGCTGTCCATATCCTTTTCGCAAGCCAGAATACAGACCGTACATAGTGCTGATAGTCTTACGACCCAACCACAAGTAGGATGTACAGGAGTCGAACCTGTCTATGATTACCTTATAAGAGTAATGGATGCCACCGGCTTACCTTACATCCCAAATACACACTAGCTCCAGTTTGATTCACCTTCGACACTAGTGTGGCACTTTAATCGAGCAGCCCCAGTAGGAGTCGAACCCACCATTTAGGTTTAGAAGACCTAATGTTCCATCCCGAAATGGGGCCATGGCTCCCCTAATGCTTCCAAGTCTGGTTTATGGGGAGCCCAACCTGGATACTGATTTTTTATAAAATCTCTATATACAACTTCACTCAGCTCATGGGCTAATCGCGAATCCCCCACTCGCCACAGGTATTATACACTGATTATCGGCTGTGTCAAGCGAAATCTTGAGAAAATTCCCGAAGCCGCCAAAAAAGCAGAATCCCACAAAAAGATAGTAGCAAATTTAGCAGGAAGAAATATAAGGTAACAGTGGATTACAGTTATATGCGGCAAACGTGGCCATTTAATAGTCTTGTGAATTACCAGACAATCATCACCAATCGCACACACTTTTCTTCTTGCATCAACAGTTTAAAGCAACTGCCAACAATGAGGTGAACAACAAGTAAGATTAGTAAGTAGCCAGTCAGGCCAACGAAGGCGTATCGTAAGCAAATACGTTAATATAACGTGTTTTGACCCATTTGTCAAGGAAAATTTTTAGCTAGGACACAATTTCCGCCCGAAAAGTGTATAATATTCTGAGTCAACCACTTTTACAAGGGAGATTATCATGAGAAAATGTTCCAAGAAGAAACTATCGAAACAGACTGTTCCAACTAAGGCTAAGGTTCGCCCTATGTCGCGGCGTGACGCCCTGCTTGCCCAGATTGCCCAGGTTTTACGGGGAAATTCTGAAAATGGGTCTTGACTTCTCAAGTATTCATGGTAGAATGACGATATGTATACTAGGGCGGAATCGAAGAACTTGAATCAGGTGGGAGAATATTAAATGCAGATACTTTCCAAGCATACATTTCAACATAACTGTTCCCATTGTGGGGCGTTGTTAGAAATTGAGAACCTTGATTTATCATATGATACAGAAGAAGAGAGGTTTTGGTGCAGATGTGCTGCATGTGAGCAAGCCTTTAATATTCCAGTAAAAAGTATCCCGCATGAAATTGTTCAAGGGGTATTGTATAGATTCGTACTCATTGAATGATGATAGGGCTACTTAATCAGGTTTTCTAGCATAGCTGGAGCCGGTTTTCCCTGCATGAACGTGGAAACTAGAACTTTTCGGTGCAAGAATCGGGAAATTTTGGACTATTTTTAGAAAATGAGGACAAAAAAGCAAAGAGACACTTTGTTTTAAGGCATTTCCTCTATGGCCGCCCTTCAAATAGGAGCAATCGACATGGAAACTGTTATTACCTCTGTAGTATATATCTTAGTGATTGGCTGTTTAGGATGGATAATAGTGAGTCATATTTCATGAGTATCTTCATGGAATGTCTAATAAATATTGCACTAGTATTGTCTATAGTAGCACTAGGAAAATACATCATTATGCCTTTAGATTAGGCACTTTGGACAAACGGCCACTAATAAGGAAAGCTGTGAAAGTATGAACATTTGGCATGTTGTGTTAATAGGTTATGTTGTGTTCTGGCTGTCCATTCTGAATATTTGGCTTTGGTGTTGTTGGCACCCTAACAACTAATTACTCACCTTAAATCAATTCCATTTTAATTCCCTCTGAATAATACCTATTCCGGTTTAATAACTGTCTAATACTATGGAGAAATGACAATGATTCTAGTAAATCCTATCGGTAAGTATGTTGTTGTGGACTGGGTTGGGGCCATTTATGTAGTCATGTGTACAAAAATTGACAACCATGGTATTGTTGGGCACTTTAGGACACTTGCCGATGTTAGTTCGGCGGTAATTGAGATATATACTTGTCCACATCGTTGTGAATCTGAAGACTGGAGTATGCTTGGGGCATTTCCTTGGAATAAAACTACAATGGAGCTTATCGTATGAAAATCAGATTGTGTTTTAAGACTCCCGACATTTTTGATGCAGCACTTGATGAAATTTGTGATAACGGTTTAGATGTAAATTGGGATACAAGACAGGTGAAAATGTAATACCACCGTCAAGTTTACAAATTCTTATAGAGGACAGGTTGCCAAGATGATAATTAAGAAAGTTACTACTGGTTTCGTAATCCAATCGTGGGACATTCAACTGGAACAATGGGTCAGCCAGGAATTTATTGCTGGTGACCAAGTAGCCTATGAAATAGATGATAAGTATGAAGATGCGGCTGAGTTTGTACAGTCGTTTATGCCCGACCCAGAGCCATATCTGCCATTTAACATGGTACAACCAGAAGAAGAAGCTACTATTACGTATGTTGATTTGGCAGACGTGAGGCGACAAGGTGAGATTCTTGCTGCTCAAATTATTGGTAATAGCGAACTTGAACCAGGTGTTAAACTTGGCCAAGTAATGAAATATACCATTTTACAATCATGTATTGATGACATTCTTAAGCATGGTATCCTAGTAGATAGAGAGGAAGACCAATGAGTTTAGCCACTTGGTGCGAAGAGTTCTATGAGGTAGAGGCAACTAAGGTTGCAAAGAAAGATGCACTCAAACACTCTGTTACCAAATGGGAAGGTTTGATGCTAGGTAATCGAGTTTTCCATAATGTAGGTATGAGTACAGAGGCGTGTGATTCTTGTTTTGAGGTTTATGACAAGGATGACCCAGATGAAATTCTGCGTATTGATGCTGATTCATGTGCATTGTGTCATTGGAATTCTGGTATTAATTGTAAGACTTGCCCACTATGTAAGCTAAGAAGTGGGGTTCCATGTGATGAGGATAGTGAATTTGAAACAAGAGCCCCATACAAAGATGCCGTCAACGGTGATGTTGAACCAATGCTTTATTGGCTAAGATTAGCTTTTCATAACGAACTATTACTATCACATGAGGAAAACAATTAAATGAATCTAACATATCTGGATGGAAATGCTGTTGAACCAATCGGACTAGGCAACAAAATTATTGTGCATTGTTGCAATGATGTTGGGGCGTGGGGTGCTGGATTTGTTTTAGCACTTAGTAAAAAGTGGCCGCACGTTGAAGAAAAATATCGTGAGTGGTTTAGTTATCTTAGTATAACTTCGAGACCTTTTCTTGGGCAAATTCAAATCGTTTATGCAGAAGATGGCATCACCGTTTGTAATCTGATAGGTCAAAGAGATACTAGAACAATAACTATTGGTTGTACTGAAATTTCTCCTATTCGTTACGAAGCTATTTATGAGGGGCTTGTTAGATTGCGAGAACGCATTGTAAAATCTACTAAAACGGATACTATTAGTTTACATATGCCTCGTATGGGATGTGGTCTTGCGGGTGGAAATTGGGATGATGTTCTTTCTTGCATCAATAAGGTGTTTTGGAATATGGATATTGATATCTTTGTGTATGATTTTAAGTAAGGAGCATCCTAATGAGTTATGGTAGAACACAGTTTAAGGCGGGACAAACTGTTTGGGTAAAATTAGGAGACTATGTTTTTAAGGATACTATTAAAATGTGGTGTGGTGGGTGTGCATTAGGAGGTGAACAATGGGCTCTTGAAACTTATCCAAATCATGTTAACTCTGGTGATATCCATACTAATAGAGAAACACTCTGTAGGGCAATTAGAAAAAGTATTCTCACACACACGAATACTGTCATCAGAAGCAATCAGGGAATTCAGAAACTAAACAAGGCACTTGAGGGAGAATGACATGGCGGCTTTAATTGGCTATAAATGTGATTTGTGTGGTAAAGAAGTACATACTGCACATAAAGCTCTTAGGGATACTAAAACAATGGCTCGCTTACCAGACCTTATGTTTAGTCGTATAACATATGGAGAACTTTGTTCAGACTGTAGGAATGAAATTGGAATTGTAATAACTAAGCAAATTACACAGAGACAAGAACACAACGCATAAGTCCTACCTAATCTAACTCGATGCGCCCGCCCGCCATAAAGGAGAAATAACATGGGTATTGGTACAAAACAATTCGTTAAAGGACAAGTTGTTTGGGTATTAGAGAAAGTTACCGTACACAAAGGTGTCATTTATTCTTATGTCAATGAGTCTATCCATGGTGTAATATGGAGGGTGTGGATGGAAGATTATCCACGTCAAGTTTACTCCACAAATATCTATGCTACCAAAGAAGAATTGTGTGAAGCTATCAATAGGAGCATACAACATCGTGTAGATAGTATTGCCAACAGCAAAATTGAAATTTGTAACCTAAATACAGCACTTAAAATCTTTTCGGAATAATCCCGAAAGAGGGGTAGACAAACCGCGTTTTTGTGGTACAATATACGTAGGAAAGCAAACGAGTCCTCTAAGGAGTTCAAAATGAAACCGATTACTTTTGAGGGTGTGGCAGAAGGCCATATGTTTCTGTTTGAAAACATGACTATGCGAAAACGTCTAGGTTCGGCCACTCCTGCAAAGGATGTTCGCCATCCGGTGGACTATAACGCTGTCAACGTTAAAACCGGAGACTATTGGGAGATGGATAATACTGATAATGTTCTGGTGTTTCCTGCTAAGGAGGATGATAATGGCTGAGCTGAGTATTAACCTACAAGCTAAAGAGGTTCGGGCTCTATTGCAACTGATTCGTATGCGTCAGGATGAATACCAACAGGTAGATGAGAGTTGTCCTACCTATAAGATGTATTTTGCAGCCGAAGTCAAACTAGAGCTGTTGAAGATGAAAATTGCTGGGCAAATGCCATAAGGGAGAACTAACATAATGTCAGTCGTTGCATGGTTCGTTGGATACATATTTGCATCATACCTTGTCATGTTTTGGATGTTGAAATACTCTGGGTGGAACAATGGGTTAGATGATTTTCAAACGGGTATCATATGGTTGTGTAGCCCTTTGTCTTTGTTAATCGCAGGGTCTATGTGTGTGGTACTCTATGTTGGAGAGACACTTAACAATTAGAGGTTGTTAAATAATGAGACAAAAAGAGAAGCGTAGGAACCGAAAGACCCTGGAAACTGCCGATAATCTTATTAAATTGGCGGCAGAGCGGAGAAACCCAGGTAGCCCACACTTTGTTAGTATTTGTAGTGCAGAGTGTATGTTGTGCGGATGTGAATTCGACCCTGTGTTGTACAAAGATAAATGTCCTTCTTGTGGGAAATAACATGGACTTTCAAGCAGAAAAGATTAAGGCTGCCCTATCTATTAAGAAAGCTCTTGATAAATGGGGGTATCCTGAACTACTCGCTAAGATTACGATTAGCTTCAACAATCGGTTTAGAAGTAGGGCTGGGGATGCTACTTGGCATAAGGCAGCCAGTACCGGCAGTGTTAGACTGTCGGCACCTTTGTGGCCTCATATGTCAGAAACAGAACGGTATGATACTGTTATCCACGAAGCGGCCCACATCGTAACGATGACCAATCAGGGATATAGTCGTTATGGTAAGCCTCACGGTTCCGATTGGAAGAGGTTAATGTGGCAAATGGGGCTCGATGGTGAGCGTTGCCATAGTATTGACGTGTACAAGTTGGGCATTAGTAAGCGTCTAACTAGATACTTGTGTGAATGTGGTTGTCGCACACATGAGTTTGGCCCCACTGTAGCTAAGAGGATAGCACTTAGACCATATAAGTGTCAAGTATGTAAGGGTAAATTACGCAAAGAAACTCTTAGGAAAAAGGGAGAGGTCTAATGATTATTGTCAAAGCCATTAAGTGTGCATCTTGTGGGTGTACTATCTTTAGTAGAGCACCACATGACTTTAGATGGTGTTCGTGCAAATCGGTTAGTGGCAGACATAACTAGGGAGCTAAATAAATATCACACTTACAAAGTAGAAGTGGGTATTGAAATTGAAAGGTTGAAAGACAAATGAAACTTGTAGGCATAGTGGCTATATTGGTTTTGCCACTCAAGATACTCGGCTTTGTGATTGGCTTCGTAGTTCGTCCAATAGCCGGGGGCTATGTTAATGGATTTAGTTGCATTGACAAGCGTTATTATGATTGTCTTAAAACAAAAGTTGACAAGGTTGTAAACGAAGGAGATGTGTAATGTATATGCTTGCTATTCATAGTTGTGGAGACATTAAAGCTGGGCGTGAGTACAGAGTGTTGGAGAGGGGTTTGGATTGGTATACAGTCAGAATTAATGGAAAGACACGCTTTGTTTATAGTTGGGTGTTTGACCTTCATCCTTTGAAGGAAGTTATTGCAGAAATCAGAACGAGGTAGTAACACTATGATGTGTCTAGTAATTCTTGTGTTACTTTTTTGGTTAAATGTACCAGGATGGTTATATATACTATTCTTGGGTTGTTTACTTGTTGACTTAGTTGGTGAATACGTAGAACACAAAAGGGTATATAGCAAATGAAAATTTACATTACTTTTGGGGCTATGTTGGTTGTGATGCATCATAACGACATGTGGGCAGCGTGTCTTAAGGTGATGGGTAGATATTTTAATTCTGGTTATCGTGATACTATACCTCGTGCTTTTCGTATCTCAGAGAGGGGATTTGATATACATGATGATGACCTCATTATGCCTATTGATGAACTCTTAGGTATGTCTATTGAAGACCAAGAAAGACACGCCAAGGCATGGTTTAAGCAGGAGTTGAATGACGATGGGTAATCCTTATCAGTTAAAAATATGGTATAGTGTTGAAAGTTGTGGAGATGGGTCTGCCTATCCAGTATTCTTTGAAAGCGAGGAATTGGCAGAATGGCATCAAGAACATTTAGTTGAGGGATGGGGTGAGTCTTGTTGTGGTTCTATCAAAATTCTTTCTTCTGTTAAAAATAGTATGCGTTGTTATGCTATGCAGTCTGCACTTCAGTTCTATCTTAGAAAAGAAGAGACATTGAGTGGTGATTGGGACAAAGATGATTTTTTGGCTATATTTTTTCCCGATGGATTACCCACATTAGAGGTTGAGGTACATGATGCTAACTACTATTCTATCTTTCAGGGTAGGAATCCAAGTATAGAGTATAAGTATTTCGATAAACCAATCAGTAAAAAGGGTGCTTTGGAACTACAGAACAAATTGAACTCATAAATACAAAGGTTGACCATGAAAGTAATTGAAGTAGCGCAGGATTTTGTTTCTAATCGGGTGATTGGTCATGCTGATTATGAGGTGGTATCCAATGTGAAAATGATGAACATGCTTTCTGATGGACTATACCAGGATAAGATTCGAGCTATTATCAGAGAGCTGTCTACCAATGCTTGGGATAGCCATGTGATGGCTGGAAATACTGATGTGCGGTTTGAAGTACATCTCCCTGTTGGTTCCGATAGGATATTTAAGATTCGAGATTTTGGTACTGGTATGACACCCGACAAGGTGTTCAAGATGTATCGAAAGTATGGTGTGTCAGATAAAACTGATGATAACCAAGCACAGGGTTGTCTCGGACTTGGTAGTAAGTCACCATTTGCATATAGTAAGCAGTTTACTAGTATTTCTTATGTTGATGGTAGGAAGTATATTTTCATTAACGCCAAGGATGAACGAGGTAAGCCTAAGATAAATCTGATGGACAGTAGAGAGACTAATGAACCCAATGGTTTTGAAGTGTCATTTACAGTCAACAGAGAAGATATGCCTCAGTTCATAGATAGGGCTGCTAAGGTATTCAGACCATTTCCTCTACAGCCTAAGTTTACTGGGGCTAATGTTAACATTGGTAAACTCTCCTATCTTTTAGAGGGTACAGGGTGGGGTATTCTCAAGAATAGTGACTATTACAACAAGCATGAAAGTCGGGCTGTAATGGGATATGTGGAATATCCTATTGATGTTGGACAGTTTGAAACTCTTGGTGACACACAAGAAAAGATTGATGAGAAGACTGGTAAGATTGGTAGCTATCATGGTAGACGAGTGCCGTCGTGGTACTCTACGAGTCTTGGTAGACATGTTGAACTTAACAAGTATACTGCCCTACTGAAACAAGGGGTGGTACTTCATTTCGATATTGGTGAAGTCGAAATGGATATTAGCCGAGAGGCGTTACAGTACCATGAGTATACCGTTGAAGCTATTAAACGCAGACTTGATATTGTGTTTGATGAAATCAAAACTCAAATTGATAGTATGCTTCGGAACTGTAAAAATATTTGGGAGGCTAGGTGTACCTTTGCTAAACTGAAGGTTGGTGAGTTTGCTAAGTTGACAGAACTCTATGGTAATTCACAAAGTGTGTGGAATGGCCATGATATTTCTAAGCAGGCAAGGCTTTCTAATCTAGTTGGAGTACATGCACTTGCTTTTACTGGTCCTGCGTTAACCCATCGTAAGAATGTTACACGACGCCATAGTATTAACCATATTCCAGCACAGGGAGGTGTACGGTTTTATGTGAATGATGTTAAGCGTGGTGCTTATGCAGCATGTAGTAGAAAGTTGCTTGGGGAAGGTAAACAGAACAAGACTCTCGATGAAACTTGTCAGATAATTTATTTGATAACATTGGATGATGATGCTGCAAAGAAAGCTTTTTGTGAGGAAATAGGTATTGATGAAAAGGATTTGCACTATATTAGCAAGATGCCCAAACCCCCTCGTCATAAAAGGGATACGAAGACAGAATCAGTATTTGAATATCAACATAATGATAATACCTACCTAAGAGCTTACAGAGGTAGGAGTGGTATTGCGGCATGGAAGGCTACTAAGGTAGATGTTGTCACTAATAGTGGTGTGTATGTTGAAATCAACAATTGGAATGTGCTTCACGATACTCGCCATAAGGGTACTGATGCCTTTATTCAGATGATGCAGTATCTTTCTTCAATGATTGGTACTAATGCTTTGCCTACTGTGTATGGAGTAAAAACTGCAACGATTCAAAAATTCAAAGATAGTAGTTCTTGGACTAATATTTTTGATTGGATAAAGCAATCTGCGTTGGATTATATCAAGAAGAATAATATCCAAAAGGCAATTGCACTTCAAAAGGAGTATGATGATGTTTCTCCATACGTTTATGAGAAACTTGTCGAAGGTTTAAAGTCAGACCTAACCCTAGACATTGTTACGTTTATAGCACGTTACGAAACCGTAGGACAGGAGGCAAAGGGTATAAAAAATTCCATATATGCTGTAACAACGTTAATGGAATATGTGTTTGGAAACCTTAATGATGTTGGTAGTTACACCAATCCGATTGGGTATGTTACTTTATCCCAAGAAAAGGAGGCACTAGATAAGAAGTATCCTATGTTAAGACATGTTGATTTTAGCCACAGGTCTACTTCTAGCGACCTTGTAGGTGCTGTTCAAACCTACATTAACTTGATTAATTCCCACGATGTAAGTCCAAAACCTAAGAAGGAGAGTTTGTAATGTCCGTACCTTTTACGTGTAGTAATGGTGAGTTCGTGTTCACGCTTAATGGCGAAGTTTTCTACGTCGATAATGAGCACCCTGCTTACCAAGAAATTGTTGAATCCCTTGAGCATATCAGTGAAGATGACTTGGCTGATTTGCTGCTTGAAACGACGCCTGTGCCCGTTAAGCAGGTTGTTGGTGTTGCAGAAGTCGATGGTGTTGTTGTTGATAAGGATGGTAACATCACACTTGATGGAGAGCCTGTGCATGGTGCCATCGCCCAGAAGATTCGTGAGTTCTCGGCAGAGGGTTTGCCGTATGACAACCTGATGAAGTTCTTGGCAAAGACCAACGAAAATCCTAGTCGTGAATCCACGCTAGAGTTGTTCGACTTCCTGGAGAACCAGGGTTTGCCCATCACTGAGGATGGTTGTTTTCTAGCCTATAAGGCTGTTCGTAGTGACTATAAGGATAAGTATAGTGGTACTATTGACAACTCGCCAGGTGCTCGTGTCTGGATGAAGCGTAATCAAGTGGATGACAGGCGAAGTCGCCATTGTTCCAAGGGTCTCCACTGTGGTGCTCTTGATTACATCGCTTGGTATGGTGGTAGAGACGACAAGATTGTAGTCGTTAAGGTTGACCCTGCTAATGTGGTCAGTATTCCTGATGACTGTCATTGTCAGAAGTGTCGTGTGTGTGATTATACTGTCCTGTGTGACTTCGAGGGTGAGTATAATAAGCCCCTCGTTGATGAACAGGGCTCCTATGACGAGAACGAGGAGTTGGAAGATTATGTGCCTAACTTGGATTGGGCTGATAATAACCATCGTGCCTCTAAAGAAGATGAGGATGACAGCTTCGATAGGGGTGATGTTGTTTCGTCTTACGATAATGACGAAAACGATGTATGCGACTGTGGTAGCGGTGACCATCCCGACGATTGTGAGTGTTACGAGGACCGAGAGGATGATTGGTCTGATTTTTAAGCTTGTTACTTAATATAAGGGGGTTGGGGTTCAACCTCCAACCCCCTTATTTTTTTTATTTGGAGGTATGTTATGGGCGTAGATATAGATAGAATGCTAGGTCAAATTGAAGAAATACAAAGAGTAAAAGAAAACAAATCGTGTCTCTATATACTATGGAGTTTTGTGGCAGCAATCTTATATCCACCGATTTGGTGGGTAAGTTTGATATTTACTACGTTTAAATATTGGCAGTGGTTTGTAGTAGAAGAATTTCATGTGTGCTTCACACCTACTATCACTCAGTTTATGGGTGGTTATCTTTGTCTTGGTCTATTGTATTGTTTCGTAATGGACGTTGATAAATATACTATTAAGGATGCTTCTCAAACCGCTACTAAGAAGACACAAAAGATTCTGTTTATTAAACTAGCCATGGTCTGGATAACATGTGGTGTAGGTTGGATTTTTTATGCTTGGATATTCCCACTGTTGAAATAGAAAGAATGAACATGTTTTATTTTTGGGTGTCTATATTTGTGTTAGTCTTACCATTGACTGCTATCGCCATTGTTCTTTGGTATGTAAGCAAAAACAAACAATGGCTACTTACGCCTACACAACCAGTAGAGAATTGTAAGCCACATGTGAATCATACTCCACATAGTAAGAACGCTTTTCCTCCAACAAAGTATTATGTACATAGTGGGGAATTGAATTGGGTTGGTATTACTCAAAATCCTTCTTTTGCTGCATTAGAAGCAGTCCGTAGTTCCGATGCTGTTCTTGATGGATGTACCATCTGTGTAGATGACAGAGGACACAGAAGTCATGATGCTCATTGGACATTTGAAACAGACGAGATTGTTAGGCAGATAGCAAATGAAACTTAAACCATCTAAGGTAGACATTCACTGGTGCTTCAAGTGTCCTGTATGTACTAGCGAGTATTGGTTTTCTCATCAGGACATTATAGCAGGTAAAAATATAACATGTTGTGGGACTAACTACGGAGAGGTTAGAATTCACACTGTTAAATTAGACTACCAAATGGGGAAAAAGCCAAGCGACCCTTCTCAAAATCACAAGAATACAAACATAGACCTTCCAATAAATACATTGGTAGGTTTGGGCTACTCACGAAGACAGGCCCAAACAATGATTCAGTCGGTCATTACAACCGGCAACGCTACTAATCCCAACATACTAGTTAAACTAGCCTTAGCTGGAGATAAACATGTTAAATAAATATCATGCGATGGTATACAGTGGTTATTATAGGATACATAGGGCTGTTCAAGAGGATGGCAAGTGTATTGAATGGGCATCTAGGAAAGACGTTCCTTATATAGGTGGAAATAAAGACATTGATGTTGTCGTCATTATTGCAAGACATAAATACAGTAACAAATGGGTAGTTATTCATCAATACAGGCCAGTGATTGGTAAGATGATATATGAATTCCCGGCGGGCAAAATTGATAAGGGCGAGACTCCAATAAAGGCTGCAAAAAGAGAGCTGCGTGAGGAAACTGGATTGTGCATGGGTCATGTCAATACTATAGTTCCTAAGCCCACATTTGTTTCTGTCGGCATAACTGATGAAAGTGCATCTATTGTCATATGTGATTGTTATGGGGAATTATCTACTAAGAATTTGCAAAAGGGAGAACAAATAAGCCCACAGTTAATGTCTAACACAGAACTAAAGACACTTTTACACACCAATCATATCATCAGTACTAAACTGGCTACATTTATAGTAGGAATGTTAACGGAGGAACCCTAATGACTATGCGCCCAACTAAATTTGAGGATATCATTGGGCAATCAGAAGTTAAAAAACGTTTAAGTATATCTATTAAGGCTGCACTGGCTCGCAACGAAGCTATGCCACACATCTTGTTTGATGGGGCACCAGGCTTAGGCAAGACCACTTTTGCTAGGGCTCTAGCAAATGAGTTGCAAACCGATATACAGATTGCCAATGGAGCAAACCTTAGAAGCATCAAGGCTCTGTTGCCGTATTTAATGCGTATCAAAGGGTTTAATGTGTTTTTCATTGATGAGATTCACAGATGCACAGAGATAGTACAGGAATTTTTGTATCCAGTAATGGAGGATTTGCGTTGTGATTTAGGTCAAGATGCTCAAATGACTATTGATATTCCACAGTTTACTATGGTAGGTGCCACTACTAATAGTGGTGCATTGGCTACGCCTTTGTATGACCGCTTTCCTATTAAGTGTCATCTATCATTATATAACAATGATGACCTTGGACAACTGATTGTTCAGTCTGCCAAAAAGCTTAATGTTGAGTTAGCCAAGGATGCCATATTGGCTATAGCAAAGACCAGTCGTGGTACGCCTAGAATCGCCAACAGTCGATTGTTGTGGATTAGAGATTATGCCACAGCACACAATCACGATTCTATAACCATAGAGGTGGTAACTGGTGCTATGACAATGGAGAGTATTTCTCCGAATGGTATGGACTCTAATGACCGCAAGTATCTTGCGGCACTCAAAAAGTTTCGTATCCTTGGGTTACAATCCTTAGTTGCTGCTACTAATTTGAGTGAGGATACTATTGTCAATACTATTGAGCCCTTTCTTATGCGTATGGATAAGATTAAAAAAACGCAGAAGGGTAGAGTTCTCAATGAGTAAGGACAGAAGGAGAAAGCGCAATAGACTCTTTATCATTTGTCGTAAGGCAAGAGATAAGTGTGTTAGGTGTGGTACTAAACGTAATCTGACTTATCATCATCGAGACCCTGGTGAGAAACTGTTTAATATATCTGAGGCACCTCGTCTAAAGGTATCCTTAGATAAGCTACAAGCAGAGTTTAATAAGTGTGATGCATTGTGTAGTAGATGTCATACACTAGAGCATAATAACGTTGTTCTTCCACCTTTTGGATTTTCTTCTGCTGAATTTTCTGTTTCCACCTTGACAGATGGAGGATTTGTCGTTATAGTAGTTCACGCGACCACTCAGATGGTCTATGTTGGCGAACATCCTACATCCAGACGATTAGCTCATGACCAAGCTATTGAACTATTTTTAGAAGACATGAAGGAGAAGTGTTGTGAAATTAGAATTTGACATAGTAAAAGCTATTGTATTGCTTACGAGTGGTCCTGACAAGGTGTTTTTGGAAACTAAGTTTAGGTGTCCTTATGTACCAGCCTTTCTTCCTGAACAACCTGCATTAAGTTTACGCTTTGATGCAACGTATAATACAGGTGAGATATACTGTAAAACAGTATTGTTCATTCAACCCGAAGTAATAGACGTTAGATAGGAAGTATAATGGCAAACTTAATCTTTGATAATGAAGAACAAGTGTGGGATATTATTTGTGGGGATAATCTAGACTTTATTTGTATTCTAGATGAAATTATTGATAATGCTAGATGGCGTATTGACAAAGTTACTATAGTACAAAATATCTATACTTATAAATTTTACTCAATCGACTATAGTATTGGAGCTACGGAACTACAACCTTACCGTGAGTATGCTAGTAAGGAGTTAATAGAGGTAAAACCACACACTGTTGAGGTCATTGAATATAAGCCGGTTGTCATACCAAATGTAGGCTGATGCCATAGTCGGTCGTATAGATATAGCCAGCGAAAAGGAGTAGACATATGCCAAGAGGTCAAAAGATATGTAGTAAGTGTGGGACTGCAACTGGACCCAGAACGAAGATTTGTAAGAGTTGTGGTCAACCATTTGCTTTTAAGCCACCTCAAATGCGACAACCGTTGACTAAGCCTATCCATTGGAGAGAGCTTATTAGAAATGACATCATCAAGGTTATAAAGGGCAGTGGTCCATATTGGCTTAATCAAGAAGGTGAAAAAATATGTATGGGATATGGTGGTAAGTTTAGGGTAGCATATCTGTCTGCTGATGGTATACATGCTTATCCTATTAAAGCTCGTGAAAGTGGACATTGTTTCATCTACATGGGTAGTAAGAAACAATCTCGGACTGGTTTACGTATACGTTCTCACAAAATTCGCAAGTTAAAGCAAAGGAAAACAAATGATTAACAAATCAATTATGGTTGGCTGTAATGACTGTAAAAGTGGGCCACAGTGGTATGGTTATAAGAGTGAGAATAATTATATCTATTTTTATCCACATGATGGTTCTTGGAGAACTAAGGCATGGACTCATGACAATGAAGTTAGTGCTTATATGTGGAACGAACAAGATATTATAGATTCTTTTGAGGCCCATCAGAACACCAAAATGGAAGTTGCTAAGGCTCTAAAGAAGCTCAAGCGTGCTAGTCAACTATTGAAAGCACTCCTTGAAAAGTAATTCCCATGAATACAATAAGAGGTATTGTTGCATACGATGATAACCATTGTATGGGACGTTCAACAGGTGGTTTACCCTGGCATATTTCTGATGACCTTAAATGGTTCAAAGCTGAAACCATAGGTCATACGGTAATTATGGGTAGGAAAACCTGGGAATCTTTACCAAAGGCACCGTTAAATTTTCGTAAGAATTTAGTGATATCTAGGTCAGTAATAGACTCGCTAAATTCAGTGTCATTCTCTCGTAAAACACTGGGTACATATCCGCATCCTAAATACTCAGATGTGTTGATATGCTCCAATATACGAATTGCACTTGCTACTACAAAAAGCAAATTTCCCAACTTTAATGTGTTTCTTATTGGGGGAGCACAGTTGTTTAAATCAGCCCTCGAAGACAATTTGATAGATGAGTTACTAGTCACAAAAGTACATGGGGTTCACCAAGGCGATATATTTTTTCCTCCATTACCAGTCGGTGGTATAAATTGGCAAATTCAAACCACCTTTCGTAGTGAACAATTCGACAGAATGGTTTTTACGAGGAGTTAAGATGAAATGGTTCGTGGTTGGTTTTATTTTTTACATATTGTACTTAATAGTTAAAATGGTACTAGGTTTAGGCAATAACAATAACTGTAAACAGTCGTCAGACAACGACGGAATTTGGAGATGGTAATGCCGTATATTTCACAAGAAGATAGAACTTACATAGATAATGAAATAGATTGGCAAGGAGAAGCACCCATAACAACTCATTTTGAAATAGAACATATCTATGAGATTCTTAGGTCTGTTCCAAGTGGTAAGGTTAAGGGCGCAGTCAATTATTTTTGTAGTCGTATAACCTTGGGTGCTATGAAACCAGAATCGGGTTGGAGCTATTCGTCACTTAGCGAAGCCATTGGGGTACTCAGAGATGCTGCCGACGAAATTCAGAGACGCCTATTAGTACCATATGAGAATGAGGCAATTTTGCAAAATGGTGATTTACCAGAAATCATAAAAGGATAATCTATGAATAGATTAAAACTACAAAGATTCTATCTAGTTGGTCCTATGGACAGCGATAGAGATGGTGGTAAGATATGGCGAAAAGATATGACAGAGTGGCTTCTTGATAGAAATGCTCTACCACTAGACCCATATCATAAACCTCTTAAATTTGACCCAGAGGCTATGGAGGATGATACTAGATTTGCCAAGATTATGGTAGCTAAGAAAATATGTGATTGGGAAATAGTATCCAAACATGTTCATCGTTTAAGAGTTGTTGACCTTAGAATGGTTGATGGTTGTGATGCTGTCATTTGCTATCTCGATTTAGATAAGAATCCATGTGGGTCATACGAAGAAATCTTTACGGCTAATCGTTCTAAAAAACCTATTATCGTAATGTGCCCACAGGGAATGGAAGCTATTCCTAATTGGTTATATGGTACATTACCATACCAAATGATGTTCGATAGATGGGATGAAGTAGAGGGTTATCTCAATTATATTGATACGGCACCAGAAATTGATTTAATGGACCGTTGGAGATTCTTTGATTTGGAACCAATGATTCGTAAGGTACTCAAGTGTGATTACTGTGGTTACAATATTGGTGGTCATGATGCATAAGATTTTTACACCCCCACAACACGGACCATTTGGTACAAGTATAGGTGTTTTTCTAGCAGGTTCTATAGAAATGGGTAAAGCTGAACTATGGCAAGATACTATGGCTAAACGCATTGCTTCATTTCGTCCAGTTTTTAATCCAAGAAGACCTAATTGGGATAATTCTTGGAAGCAAGATATTGCTGATAAGAACTTTAGAAAACAGGTAAATTGGGAATTAAATGCGTTAGACGTAGCTGACATTATTTTGATGTATTTTGACCCAAATACTAAAGCTCCAATTTCACTGTTAGAGTTGGGTTTGTTTGCTCGTAGTGGCAAGCTGAGAGTTTACTGCCCGAAGGGATTCTGGAGACTTGGAAGTGTACAGGTGGTGTGTGCAAAATACCAAATACCATTGTGCTATCGGTCTATTACAGATATAACAGATATTGAATTAGAAAGAGCATTTAGATGTTTACATTAAAAGCGGCTAAATTTGCGACTGAGGCCCACAAGGGTCAGTTTAGAAAAGATGGCGTAATCCCATATATTACCCACCCCATGAGAGTAGCTATGATAGTTGCTCGTTGTGGTGGTGATTCATCACTTATTATGGCAGCCTATCTACATGATGTAATTGAAGATACACAATATACCTATGATGATATTCTACAAAAGTTTGGAGTTACTGTAGCTGAATTAGTTTTGGAAGTTACCAACGTGTTTATTCCAAAACATTTTCCTAATATGGATAGGCGAGAAAGAAAACGAAAAGAAACCAATGGTTTATCTCTTGCTACCAAAAAAGCTAGATTGTTAAAGTTAGCAGATAGATTGGATAATCTGCATGATGTGGAAGATATGAAGGGTGGTTTTCGTCGTATGTATTTAGAAGAAAGTGAAGCTCTGGTTCAAGCCCTAGAGGGAACTGACAAAGAATTGGAATTAGTTTTAAGATGTCGAATAGAATCTTTAAAAGCCATGGATACTTAAGATATGCCATCACCAAATGGTGGTTAGTTGTAGATTGTAATGATGAACTTGGAGACTACTATCGTTCATTGATACAAAAACATCTTGGTGGTGCTAGAAAAGTAAACCGACCAAAATGGAAATATCATATTTCGGTAGTCCGCAACGAATGTCCACCACTATGGAATCAACATTTATGGAAACAATATGATGGTTTAGAGATAGAATATCAGTACTCAAACAACATTCAGTCGAACGGTATATATTTTTGGCTACCAGTGGAGAGTTTACGGTTACTAAAGATACGACAAGAACTTGGGTTATCCAAATGGCCATTTCGACCACTACACTTAACGATAGGAAATCTTAAATGCGCATAGGCGTAATGTCAACATATACTTTACAAACACATGATATCAAATATCAGCGTGTAGTAAATTTAACAACTCCGAATAAAATGGAGTACGTCTCTAGATATGGATATATACCATTTATTTATCATACTCCACCATCTGATGAACACGCTGGCTTTCTAAGAATGGCAGATTTGCGAAATCTATGTATAGATAATCTTGGTAAACTTGATTGGTTATTTTGGATTGATACAGATGCCATCATTACTAATCAAACCATACCACTTACACGATTTATAGATGATGACTACGACCTAGTTATTGGAGAAGACTGGAATGGTATTAACGTTGGAGTATTCTTCTTAAAGATATCTAATGACATTATTACCTTCTTAGACAGTGTACTAAGCTTTAAATCATCACAGGAAGACCAGGAACAATTTACTGAATGGTGGTGGGGTAGCGAACAACATGCTATATACAGGTTAATGAATACTATCAAGACAAAGGTTGAACACCATTCTTTGTTTAATGGTTATGTCATGGACCCAATTTTAAAAGGCAAAGAGGCTCAAAATCGACACGACTTTGTGCCCGGTTCGATGCATAATGATTGGAGAGGATACGTCCCCGGTCCATTAAATCCCGGTACTTGGCAGTCTCGAAAATTTCAAGATGGAGATTTTGTGTTACACGCAGCGGGTGGTAATGTGCCATATAAATTAGATATTCTTAGACAAGGATTACAAAGGGTAATAAAATGATATACTTCGTCGATATTGACAAGACTATTTGTGAACTTAAAGATAAAGACAGTACA
>Ga0307928_10001091_pt1 | contig 20415 bp, 28 predicted proteins | sample AceLakmetagen232_FD_201815 | JGI IMG/M metagenome (GOLD analysis project Ga0307928, IMG submission 201815) | Saline water microbial communities from Ace Lake, Antarctica - #232 | ecosystem: Environmental > Aquatic > Non-marine Saline and Alkaline > Saline | place: Antarctica: Ace Lake... | reverse complement strand
GATTGAATTTTGCCCATAGTTCTTGTAGTGCCGCAAATTGCTTCATCATTACTGGATAACACGTTTCGCACAACGGCATGCTACCCTTACGTTTTAACTTAGCCGACCACTTCTTGTCAAGTTTTACCCGACAACGCCGGCAGAACGGATACTCCCAAGCAGTCTTTAATTGCTTTTTTCGGACCTCCTCCATTTTCTTTAATCGTTCGCTTCTTTTGCTCATATTTTATTTATCAGTCCCCCACCCTACCCTATCGGGCCTTGATCCTCCGATCACCCCTATAAATTAGGTTAGTTACCCTCCTGGAATAGAGTAGGGGAGTGGTTTTTTCTTAGCGTTCCTGTTGAAACAACCAGTCAACAGGATATAAATATCTGGCACTAGCATTTGTCCTCTCAACATAATAAGAAAATAGTATTGACGATTCTTCTTCAGGCAACGAAGATGTCGCCGTATATTTCAAATCGCCGTCAATATAAAAATCAATCGAAGGAACATCAGAGTTAAATTCAACCCGATAAGTGTGTAAATATTGAGGATTAAAACCACTAATTTCTACGGTGTGAGGATTACCATATTCTAACCAATAAGCATATATTTTAGCATCAATAATCTTAAATCCAAAAGCAATTCGAGCAATATCAATTACGGCGTCACCAGCAACAATATAAATTAACCGATCAGTAGTGGTTAAAAGAAAAACAGTTGTCTGGAAAAAAGGATTTTTGGTTGTATCAAGACTTAAATTGCTACCAATATGATTTTTTGGATATAGCCAAGCAGATTCAAGAGGAGCATCATCATCAGTTTTGAGCCTTGCGCCTAAAACACCGGCATAATTTGAACCGTGAGAATTCCAACCATCTAAACTCTCAAATGTACCCATGCTAACTACATGATCCCTAACTATATGTTTCAAGTTAACAGAACCGTCAGGATGATCTAGTACCGTGTCACCTCGATGCTCATAAACTGCTTCTGAGGATTGACCATGAGCCGAAGGATCCTGGTTGTGAGTCAACATTTTGGCGTCTATTGCCTCCATGACAGTCTGTAGATCAGCTACGGTACGGTTTAACAAATACCAAGTAATCGGATCAGGCATAAACTGATTATAACACTACCACTTCAAAATAGGGAACGTGATACTCAGGACTAAACGTCCAGCCTCTTTTACGGTATAAAGTATCTACTTCCCAATCATCACCCGACTTGATCCACCAACCCTCGCGCAAAATATCCTCTCCGGGAGCGACGTCTTTACCTTGGTAGTATTTTATCCAACCCCACCGGCTTTCACCTGGGTAATTGTCCCGACCATAATGTCCGAAAGACACCTCCTGGACCGCAGAGGCCGCCAATTCTGCCCGATAAACCAAACTCCGGCCAATGTAAAAATACAATCTGGATCCCCTGATAAAACTCCGATATGTTTTGTACTGTCGAGTGTCATAATGGTACTTCACATAATCAGTACCATTCTTGAAAATAATTCCGTTCTGAAAAAATAAATATTCAACCCTCCGGGTTCCATCAGAATGAACCACCCGGGCCACATATTCGTCGTTCCCGGCGTCTTTTTCCGTACCCTCGACTATTTTTAATCTAAACTCGACCGTGTTACCAACTGAATTAGAAAATACTGGTATTCTGCTATAAACGATATTATTACTAGAGTCAGCCACTTCACTTAATCGCAAACGTTTTCCATAAATAACTATTCCCGAAACCGATCCAGTTTTCACCCACGGAGAGTCGTCAAGTTCCGGCAAAACCGAACAATCATAGTCTACCGTCCAGGATAATGTCTGATCTTTGAGTAAAAAGTTAGCAAAATATACGTCGGCATTATAACTGTCCAAATGAAAAACAATCCTGTGATGAAAATATTTTCGTCCGGCCGTTCCGTACGTTTCACTAACCGCCGCCCAAGCTACATTTCCGGCCAGCGCCGTCCATGTATGCGTTTCTGTTTTGTTTTCCCCACCATCAAAATACCACATGGTTATTTCTGCCTTAAAAGGCACGCTGGCAGTCGGCGCCGCTTCGGTCTTTTTATAACTGAAAGATAAAGTTATCTGGCCTGTCAAATTAACATCTTCTCTCTGTAATCGAACATTACCTATCCCTGTTGGGTTAGACATCAACAATCCTTCAAGTTGATGTAAAGCGCTTGGCGTCGCCGGGAAAACTAGATCATTTTTTAACCGATAGCAAGTATCTTTCACAAAAAACTGGTAGCCATTCCTTTTAACAAACACGGCTGATGTTTTCCAGGCCGCCTTTTCCGCATCATTTAATTTTGCCCACTCAGCCCTTACAGTTGGGAGTAATGTCACTCCCTGATTATGCTTTTTTGCTGATCTTGTTTTGTGACTGCCAAAAGGGGACCAAATCGGATACTGCTGACGATCGTACCAAATCGCTATCGCTTCCATCAACGGCAACCAAGACGGCGGGATCTTTATAGTCGTTTCTGGACTGTCAGGGGTTTCCTTTCGGGTAACTTCTACCTCCTGGGACAGAAATCCTTTTATTTTAGCCATACCTATTATCAGATTATACCAAAACAACCAGAAAAGAAACCATGACTATGATGTATCCAACCACTACTACCCCACACCATCACGACACCAACACCATCAATGTCACCGTTTATGACTGGTATAATCACATCACATACCCTACCACCAACAAAACCTACTACCACAACATCACAACAACATTACCTTAACGACAACACTACCACCCCAACACCACATCACGACATCACTACTACCACATCACAACCACCCCAACACCACATCACGACATCACAACCACCACATCACGACAACACTACTACCACATCACAACCACCCCAACACCACATCACGACATCACAACCACCACTTTATCACGGCATAAAAACACTACTACCACCACATCACAACAACACTACCACCACATCACAACACCATTATTACGACTTATTTACCTCTGGAAGAAGATCCTTTATTGCCGAGGTTCCCACATACCCCGCCATCCCGGCCGTTAAATAACTACCATCAACCGCCCACCCTACAAATGATCCCACTATAACAGCTCCAATAAAACCCAATACTAATTTGTTACCCTCTACCTTTGGAAGTTGAATACTATTATCTTTTAATATGTCCTTTGCCAAGGCTCCAATGCCACCGGCAATCGCTAAACCAATAATACTGTCCATACCAACCAGTTTATTATCATCAACCGCTAATTGTCAACAGGAAAGACGCCGAACAACCACTATCCCCAAACTAACCGCTGATTGCCAACCGCCAACAGGAGGGCTTCGCTCGCTTCGCTCGCTCAGACTATCATTGCCAATCCAACCCTCCCATAGACTCCATAAAGTCGTTGTCAAAAGCCAACCGCTAATTGCCAAATGTCCCCTCCGCTCGGCGCTTCGCGCCTCGCTACAGGGACTGTATTGGACGCGCCCCCCCTTGCCGGACAGGCTAACCCCCCCTTTTCCGTAAGGTAGTTTTAGTCCTCATTAGGAGGGGCGCTCGCAAGATCGTTAGGAACCTCCTTAACTGATCTTGCGCCAACACACGGCCCTCGCAGTCAGTCAGGCACCCCTTTGCCTGACTGCTCGGGCCTTCATCAAACCCGTTTGTAAATGTTTCTTAACTAGTCACGATATTTTCCGTACCGTCTCCCCTGTTTTTCAAACGGAGGGCGCCACTATACGTCGCTCTCGGCGGGTTCCCTCGTCCCTGCCGGGATCTCCGGGTTTGATGACGTTACCATATCACCATCTGTCTTTCCCCACCCACCCATTCACTTTGTAGTGCCTGCCCCATGCTTTAGCACCTGGTCGCCCTAGGGGGCGCCTTTCCCACCGCACGTTCTTCTTTTAGTCTTTACAATCTCTCTCCGCCTGCTATCGCCGGCGTCACGCTTTGCGTGATAGCTCTTTTACTGTTTTACTTGCCCGGAGTGCTTAGCACGGGGCTAAAACTTCGCCTGCCCCGGCTACTGCTATATTACCCCCAGGAACCAATGGGTTCTCTTTTGCTCATATTTCTTGTCAGCCCTTTATAGCCGCCGCACGAATTCTTTTGCTAGTGCGCGCCGGGCCAGGCGATAACTAGTCCCTTGACTTCCTTATTATCTCCATTGCTTCTTCTACACTTGTAGCCACACCAGTAATACCACCCATATCCTTTACGTTAGCCAGAAAGTTACTTTGGATTTCCGTTACTCTGTTTTTCGTTTCCGGCTTTTTTACTTCTATAGCAATAAATCTACCTTTATCATCTAAGCCAATAATATCTGACATTCCAGCCGGACCTAATTTTACCCACCTAGTGTTTTCTCCAAAGCTAACTGGTACTCTCCCGGCGTTAGTTCGCCAGACTATACACTTGCTGTAATTCAGAGCTTCAACGATCGTTTTCTGTATGTCTATCTCTTTCATTTTCCAGTCCTAGTCCTTTCATTAAGCTAGTATGATATTCTATCATCTCCGGCGGTCCAATGCGATCTTTGACTACCATCTGGGACCATTCAACCGGAAACCCATATACTTCTAAGAATAAGGCTTTAATTTTACCCTGTCCGGTTTTTTCTCTCTCCATATCTTGTATTTTACCACTATCACGTTTCCCCTATATAACCCCCCGCGCGGATTTTTGGAGTCATAGTCCGGGGTAGTCCCCCAGCTCTGGTGTTTCCCTTAGATGTTTACATCTACGGTTAACGTAGTTAACTGCCCAGGCCGCCGGATTTTTTTATAGTCGTTTTCCGGCTGTTATCGTGCCACGACTTTAGATGTCCTGAGGACCGCTGATACTGCCCGGATCAGCGGCCTCCACGATACCTACAATCTAGGTAGGATCTTAATAAAGAATTTTATAATAGCAAGTCCAAGACCGGCTATAATTAGCGTCTGGCCGATTAAAAAGATTAAATAAATATCTTCTAATGGATCTTTACTCATTGATACCTCCTAAGGTTTCGCTACTTTTTCTACTTCGTACCTGGTGTTTCTGCCTTTACCAGTCCGGATTATTTTAATCCAGTCGTTTAGGCTTACTTTTGATATTGCTCCTGCCAGGCCAATGCTCTGGCTTTCAAGCAGTTTCTCATCACCACCCACTTCCAATGTATATCTGATCTTGTCAGTATCTTCATTGTCGTGATCGACAAATGGCTTCCAGCTAATCAGCTTACACACTAACGGTTCTTCGTTCACCAGTTTAACGTACTTAGTATGCTTGTTGGCCCAATCTTTCAAGCTACCCATATTTTACCTCCTCCCTTTTAATCTAGCGGCCAAGTGCTGTTGATGACGTTCTTGTTGACGGTCATCTTCCGGCCATTTTTGTTAGTAACCTCCATAAAAGGCACCCCATTGAACAATCGCCTCTTAACAGTCGAATAAGATTCCCTTAATAGGACCGGGGCGTCCAAACCAATTATAAACAACTCAGTCCGGGCAAAGGCCGGGGCTTTTTTCTTTTTTCTTTTTGCCATAAGTAACCTCCTGGTTATGGTATTAGTAATTTCTGGAACGGATAGATCAATGCCGGGTGGTTTATTTTAGTCCGGTTTGCTTCATATATTTTAGTCCAAAATGCGCCATTCCCGTAATGCTTAGTCGCTATGGCCCACAAACTTTCGCCAATCATTACCCGGTGATATCTAGGCTCAATCGGATCAGGATATACACCCGGGATTTCCTTTTCAAGAAAGTCTAGTGGATCCACCCAATACCTCATGTCCGAACTGCCATATCCAGTAACTTTAATCCCAAAATGAAGATGAGGACCAGTAGCAAATCCGGTCTGCCCGGATAAGCCTATACTATCGCCTTTTTTGACTCTATGACCGGCAGTAACACTCAGTCGGCTCAAGTGCCAGTATAAAGACGTTCCCCATTTGTGTTTAATTATGATCCCGCAACCGTCATTGTCCGGAACATTATCAGCAAATACTACCTGACCATCATCACAAGCCAGGATCTCCCGGCCGGGTTTCATGCCCCAATCGACGCCATTGTGAGGATATCCGAACACCCTAGTGTACCACTCCGGGTTTGCCCCAAACTTGAAAGTTACTCTGGCTCTACCGTCGAATGGTATTCTGATTTTAGTATCCATTTATACCTTTGCTATTTTCAAATACTGAAAGTTTTTGTATGCCTCTTTGTTATATTTTTCTATCCACTTCTTTGCTTCTGCTTCCCCATGGAAACCCCGGACCAATACTAATGGGGTTTTGTGAAGATGGATCCCTACTTCCTTGTCGAACTCCTGATACTCTGCCGGGATCTCATATATATCAATTTTATGTTCCATTTATTTATCTACCGTAGACGGAGTTAATAACATCTGATTACCGGCTTGTTTAGCACATACGTCCCATTGATTCATTTCACATCTAGCGTGTTCAACTTGCCGTAGTCTAACATCAACCAAATACATCATTCCGGCGTATAGAACGATCGCTACTAGGAATTTAATTACTGTCTCTTTACTCATACAGTCTCATGCTAATAATATATCTAAGCCATTCTGACACGGTCATTTTCAACTCTTTTGCCCTAACCTCTAACCTATCTCTTAGCTTTTTAGTAATCTTAAAAGATACTAGCTCCGTGTACTTCATACCTTAACATTATATGAAAATAGTACCGGTGTCAACTAGCAAATAACAGAGAGAGAAATTTTACTTCAACCGCTTCAAAAACTTTCTGATTGCTTTTTCTTCACGATTAAAGTCGCACACTTCGTTAAACCTCTCATAAGCCGCTCGGCTCATCTTCCGGTAATTCTCCGGCCGGGACCAAAATCTGATCTTTGACAAATTAGTTTCTAAAGATCCAGCGTCCAAGTCTATACAGGTTCGATCGTCAATCAGCAACGGCTCGGCCATCTTCCCCCGGTAGTAAGACTTCTTTACGATACATGGCCGTCCAAGAGCATAGGCATTATGGATAACATGACCGAACCCTTCTCCTCCGAGCTTTACTTGCCACACCAGACCACTTCCTTTCATCCCTACCCGCACTTTTGCTTGTGGAGATAGGTTACCATCAGCTCCCCTTATTCCAAACATCTTAAAATCAATCTCAGGCAGTTGTTCTTTATAAATATGCCAGAGATCAAAGTCCACCGTATCCGGAAAGCAGTTAATAAACGTTGATATATTCTTAGAATTGACCGGGGGAGTATAACACCAGTCTTTTAGGTCAAACTCCTGATGGTAGCAAATATGATTAACAAAGTCCGGGCAGACAAAGGGACCAACCGAGATCATCACGTTTTTGCTCTTGTTAAAATCCACCTCCTCATTCCAGTTGCCAATCTGCCGGATAAGTTTAGCCTTTGGTTTATACCGTTGTTGAAGATCATAAAAGGTGTCCTCATGGGGACCGACAGAGCATAAAAGCGCGTCCCACTTCATTTTCATAAACTGATCTATAGTGACAAATTTCTGCTTCCACTCAAAGTCCCGGTCAAATCGAGTATAAAAATACTCATGATCCTTAAAATCATTCTTAATATCTAAATAAGAATGGATAGTATCCTCTAGTTGTGAATACTGCCAAAACCCCTCATCCCGCCAACCCATTCCAATCGGATTGTACAGTTCCCAGCCTAAACGCTTCTCAAATAAGAGATGAAGGCTATAAGACAAAGCCCCGTGGTGGAGATCAGCAAAGATGTTCATTTACCTCTTTTTTTAGACTAAACTGCCAGTAATTGTGAAAACTATTAGCCAGTTTTCTACTTAATTTCCCTCTATTTTCTGCTTCTAACTGCCACATATACTCCAACAAATACTCTTTTTTAGTAAATGTTTCGTTCCGGTGTTTCAAGTGGGATTTTAATGTTTCCCACATCTTCTTATAATTCATCTGTTTAAAAATCGACCAACCTTAGTCATCTCATAATCTGCCAAATGGGAAATTTCTAGCCACTCTTTACATTGAGGGACCGGGACACTACGAGTAATGGCATTATAAAGTAAAAACTCTTTTGGCTTCGATACTTCACTAACGTTACCTACCTTTACCCGATCATAGTTGTGAGTCAGATCCTCCATGTGATAAAAGTCCTTCCCGGCCTTTAATCCAATCTCTTTTAATGTCTTAATCTGGCCGTGTTTCTTCAACTGCCAGGTTAATACTGTTCCGTGGTCCAGACAGGCTTCTCTTAGTACCTTGCCTACTCGATCGTACAAATAAGCCGGATCGTAATATATATCGGTTTTGTCTAAAGTGGACCGTCTCAAAAGAGTACAGCAGGGATGAAACTTCTCCCCGGCTTCCAAGGCTATACCGTCACACTTTTCAGCCTCCTCAAACATCTTCACGAAAAAGTAGTCCTCTTTAACCAGAAAATCCATCTCAGTCAACCATATCCATGGGTTTTTGGAAAGCTGTAGCGCTCCGTTCAAAGCAATATGCCGCCAATTTACCCCCGGCTCCGGCATATTGAGATACGTCACTCTCCGGAACATCTTTTGTAAAAATGGTCTAAAATCCGGACGGCCCGTGTGATGAAATACCACAAATATCCGGTCGAATTTTTTACGGTGGGCGGTCATCTGCCAACGCCACCAAGGATAATCATACCCGGTCGGCCAGGTTACTATTACATCAGGCTTCATATTTTATTTACCTCCCTTACTTCTTTTTAGTCTTAGGTTTAGTTTGAGTCTTAGGTTTACCCCTTGCCTCTAGCTCTAACCTCTTTTTATTAAACTCTTTTAGATCAATAAAATCGTATGACTCGTGGTGTTCACCATCAAATCTGGTGACTCTAAATTCTAAATGTGCCATTCTTTTTCACCTCCTTTATTTTAACTCTACTCTAGTTTTTTCATAAAGTCTTTTATTCTGATAAATTCTTTATCGTAATTAACTACCTCCTCGAATCTGGCTCGAGCCGCTTCGCACATCTGATAATATCTAACCGGGTGGGAATAGTATTTAATCAGATCGCAGTTTTCCTTAAAAGTATGCTGGTCCAAATCTATACAGGTTTTACCATCCTCAAACAACTTTTCTGCCGCCCGGCCTTTATACCACTTACCCCGGACCAGGACCGGCCTACCTAAAGCAAAAGCGTTGTGAATCACGTGTCCAAACCCATCACCCAGACTCTTAGCGTGAAAAATAAACGAACTGTCTTTCATGGCTTTGACGTACGACGTCAATGGCCGCATATTACCGTCTCGACAACCTAATCCGTGAGACTTCCAATCCCATTTTGCTAACTCTTTTTCGTATCTCTGAAACAACTTCCAGTCTTTTAGATTAGGCAGATCATTGACAAATGATCGAATCGGTTTGCTGGGAGCCGACGGTTTATAGTTAAATAAATCCATGTCAAACTCCTGGTGATAAAATATCACATTGACATGATCCGGAATCTTAAATGGCGCGCAAGATACCATCAGGTTTTTAGCTACTGAATAGTCAAATTCTTTCCACTCATTACCTACTTGCTGAATCAGTTTTGCCTTAGGCATATAGTCGAGAATTAACTTCCGGTAAATAAATAAATGCTCCGGCACGGATGAAATGATGATATCAATATCCATCTTCTTAAACTGATCCAAGGTTAACGCCTTGATATTACGACTATGGCATGAATTCTCCACTAAACAATAATCACCAACGTTTTCGCTTTTCCGGCCCGTTCCTAAAAACTCCTGGATCACTCTGGGTTCCACGGAGTATTGCCAATACCCCTTGGTGTACCAATCAGTACCAATCGGAGAGTAAAGCTCCCAACCCAGGCGCTTCTCAATTAAGAGGTGCCATGAATGGTAAAGATCGTCGTGGTGGAAATCCGCAAAGACTTTCATATCTGATCGTAAAAGTAGTACATGACTAGCTTAATAATTGTATATGTTCCGGTAATTCTAGTCACCATGGGAAAACTGCCGGTAAAAAAGTAGACAATCAGACCGCCAAATCCCATCCCTAAAATGATCTCATAAGTAAAGGCTTTAACTACAGTCAAAAGCCTATCTGCCAGCCTGTATTTTAATGTTTTATACCACTCCCAAAGTCTCTCATGGAGATAGAAAACAACCAGAAAGAATGAATGATGAACCAATGTGATTAAGGTGGTAATTACCCAACGCCTAGTAAAATAATAAGTAACTGCTCCCAGGACCACCACGCCCATAATCCGCCAAACTATACTCTTAATCATTGACTGCTTACGACTGTCCACGGATCTTATCCTTTATCTTAGTTGATGACTGGTTCGGAAAATAAGGCATAACTAACACCCTCCCGTATGGGTTTTTACACGGTGCCGGATGGCTTTCGCTTTCAAAGAGTACATCCGGTTTAATTATACGGCAGTTGTATTTTGGTGTATAGGTATCCTGGGCCACGACTACATCAACACTCTTTAACTCCCCGACCATCAAAAACCTTTCATTAAACGATATTATCGGCCGGGGTTTCTTCTCCATTGTTGCCCTGTCAGTCAACACGCCGACCACCAGCTTATCGCAGAATACCTTACAGTTTCTTAAATGCTGAATGTGACCAAAGTGGAGAATATCGCCGACCACGTAGGCGTAGCCGATAACTGGATTTTTCCTCATATCTTAATCTACCTCCTGAAAAAAGTATTTACCTTGCTGTTTTAGATTAGTTTTTCTCCAATCCTTGTCATACGTAGCCCTAAGATAAGGCCCAGGAGGATTAGGGACCATGATGGTACTATCACCCAGCTTTTTTTCAATAAGATTATCAAAAAACCTGGCTGGAATTTTTAGAGATGTAGCGGCGGTGTCTAACCTATAAATATAAAAATCACCCTCTTTTCTGAACCAATATATGTCCCCGTGGATATGTTTCTGAAACCAAATGTTACCATCAGTTGTCGGATTACGGTGGACAACATCAAAACCATGCGCCTTAAAATCCTCTGCTACTTTTTGTCTTTTCTCATAAGGCCACGGTCCGATCGTGGCTAGATCAATGTCATAATCCCACTTAATAAAATTGCCATTCCGGACCGCACCCAAGGCGGTACCGCAAAAACCGAAAAACTTAACCCCGTTCTGGTCAAGAGTTTTCTTGACTGTCGGGTAGTCCTTGTTGGCTAGTTCTCTAAAATTTTCCGGCATAGTTTATTTTTTCTTCCGGTTGTTTTTTAACTTTTCATATAGAGATGTTAAAGCGATAACTGCCGCCAGTAGAAAAGGGGCCGAGGTAATAATATTTAATATCCAGTCAATAAAAAGACACCACGGTCCACACATATTACTCTTTTCTCCTAAACCTGAACGGTCCACACAGGCCCTTTACTGGTTGATTTGTTTCATCTTCAAACAATCCTTTTGTTTGCTTCAAAAGCATGGCCCGGGGCTTTTTAATCCGATCAGGCTCAATGTTATGCCATTCGCCATGGATACGGTCAATAACTCCCAACACATCCTCAGGAGCGCCCTTAAAAATGCCGTACTCTGCCCCCTCGCAGTCAACTTTCATAAAGTGACAATGAAATATCCGATTTTCTTCAAACACCTTGTTTAATGATATCGAGTCGACCAACTTAAATGCTCTTTTATTACGAAACCCCCCGAGTAAAAACTGGCTACCAATAAATTTGTGAGTCTTACCGACTTTACTATTATCTCCGTAATACATTTTTATTTTATCCTCATCATAAAACCAAACCGCCTGATTAAAGATGTTCACTTCGCAATCAGTCGGGTTTTCCTGGACGTTTAATCTTAACAATTCAAAATTGTCTTTTACCGGCTCATAAGCAAAGATTTTCAAATCAGGCCGGATCGTTGCCGCCAACATTGTTACTGCTCCAATATGAGCGCCGATATCTACCACCACATTTTTCTCTTTCAAACCAAGTTCCATCAGGCCGTATTCGTCCTCTACAAATGCTCCCACGATTGTGTTGTAGTCATTAGTGTTTTGCCGATAGAAGAATCTCCGGACCGCGCCATTAGGAGCCTTAAATTCACGACTGATAACATTATAATCCATCAAAGAACTCCTGCCATTGTTTTTTTATTACTTCTTTACCGAAAACCTGCCGGGCCATATCTCTACCAAGCTGGCCGATCCTTTTTGCTGATTCTAAATCTTTTAACATCCACTCCACTTTTTCTCTTAACTCAACCGGATCATCTGAGTAAAACCCATCTAAACCATTGTCAATAAGATCCTCAATTTCATACGTGTTTTGACCGGCTTCGTACGGAGAATTGCCTAGTCTTGGCCCAATCGCCACCACCGGAATCCCAGTCATTCTAGCTTCGATATAATTAAGAGTATAGCTGGCTGGGTACGTGCCGGTGTAAAAATACACCCTAGATTGCCTCAGGAACTCTTTTAACTCAGCGTATGGCACACAACCAATCCAATCCTTACCTAATGGCTCATTTTCCGAACCAGCTACTTGACGGGGTAGTCCTTTTGTTACATGGTCCCATACGTCATAGTTACAAAAATCCACTCTCTGCTTGAACGATTGACCGATCGTGATTACTTGTTTTTTCTCTCCGGTGTACGGACCAAACTCCTCCGGATCCTTATAAAACCGGATCACAGCGTCCTGGCCGACAAATCCAGGTATAGTCTGCTCCCTTGGAGAATAGCGGACAATCTTCAAACCCTCTCTCCGGGCTTGACCGATCAGTCTTTCAATATCAATCGTCGACTGTCCGATTGACCGCCAGATTACCTTTTTATCTTTCATCACTTCCCAATTATTGATAATCCAATCAGGAATGTGCTGGACCAGAATAACGTCGAAAGGCTTAATAAATTCCCTGGGTAATTTTTCTTTACCATACCGGTACGACATATATACCAAATGATGATCGAACGGTCCTTTAATTGCCGGTCTTTTGACGTCTGATGGCTTGTTAGGATTAGCATAGACACCATGAGAAAACACATCAATACCCATTTCCTTAAATAACTTCACTTCGTCGTATTCTAGGACCGAATGGCAAGAGAGATATAGTAATTTCATCTAATCCTTTGAGAAACTATCTCCATATTTGCCCCACTTCTGGCTGTAGATCGCTTCTAAACGTTCCACGATCTTCTGGGTAGATATGCTCCAATCAAACTCTTTACGGACGTCCTCGGATGATTTCAAGGCCGCTAACTTTAACTCTTTATAGTTATCTTTAGCGTATCGCATTAACTCCCTTAAATGCTTGACAGATGGATTAAACCAATCAAACCCCGGATAGTACAACGAATCACCTTTATCGTACGGCTCGACCTTGCCGTCCAGGAGTAAAACCCCGGGCCGGGGCTTGCCGTCCTTTAACAAAAACTCTAAATGGGCTGAATGATTTGAGGCAATCACCGGCATACCACAGGCCAAAGCCTCTAATGCCGGCAGACCATAACCCTCGCCGCGGGACGGCCAAACAAACACATTAGCCATATTGTAAAGCCTGCCTAACTCATACTTCTGGACCTCAATATCGTACACGTGGACCTTAGCCGCATTTTTCCGCTGATATACCAGCTTCAACTCATCCTTAATGTTATGTCCGTGGTAAGACTTGAGCGTCTTAACCATCAAACTAACGTCCTCTTTTTTATCAAACTCCTGTCGAAAAGCCTTAAATAGCACATCCACGCCTTTTCTTTTGCCCCAGGCAAAATTGGAGAAGAACCTAAATTTTTCCGGCGGTGGTTTTTCAAACGGAGCGATCCCCGGGTTAAAGAAATCCGGATCTACCCCCTCTCCAATCACATAAACGGGTTTAATCACTCCAGATTTTACAAAAGACTTTTTGGCATACTCGGATGTGGCCCAAACCTCGTCCATCTCATTGAGACACTTTACCCAGTCCCCGGGGATACCGGACACCTCAGTAGTAGTAAAAGCAATCTTATAGTCTCCGCTATTCTTAAAGTTGTTGGTCCCATGACAAATAGTAATCTGAGGATACCTCATTGACGGGTATCTAGTCTTGTAATCGTCTACAAACGAACAATCTGACGATCCCTCATCTTCATTAGTACCACCAATAAACATATAATAGGTTCGGATCCGCTTCTTAAACAGCCCGACCGCCACATTCTCAGCGTGAAGATTATACCCGCCGCCGAAAGTAATAATTGTATGGAGAACCACCGGCAATCGGTACCGAGTATCTAAAATTTTCCCCCACTTATGCCGAAATGCTTTCAAACTTGTCCTGATCTTTTTTTCAAACTTTTTAGAGCCGATTATTGGTTTATAAGCGTGAGGCCAGACAACATGACAATTAGGAGTGACATAACACTTGACGCCTAACTGCTTGGCCCGCATGACCAGTTCACCGTGTTCGACAATATTATCTCCGTAAAATTCTTTTGGCTTTAGTATTTTAACCAAGTGTTCCGGGATCAGAAAACAATGGAGAGGAATAAAACCGACTTCCTGGACCTCCGGCACCTGACCAATCCACAACTGATGATCTTTCCAAGGCATTGGTAAATGAGTATAAGGAAGAAAATCACCACCGGCAAAATATATCGTCTTGTCCGGGGCAAACAGTATCGGAGCAATTATAGAATCTTTAGGTAGATTCGATATCTCCTCCTCTAGCGTTTTTTTTACCAATTCCCTATCTACCTTAATGTCCGGGTGACAAATAAGTTTATAGGAACCATGGTTGTTTAGATGTGTTTTAGATTTAGCCATGACTTGCTTTAGCAATTAACCTCTCTATTGCGGAGAAGGATCCTGTTGAGGAGAAACTATCGTACAAGACGCATAGTTATCCTGCAGGTACTCCCTCATGTATCGGTTAAATCCACTTTCGCCAAGACCTTTGGCGTAGGTGTTCCACCAGGTTTTATTTAGCTGGGAAACGGCACCGAATCTCCATTTAGACACACCGATACTCAGAACGGCACGAATTCGAGACTGGCAAGTAGACTTAGGATTATGAGGAATAATCCGCGCTCTGACGTAGTTAATACCACGCCAAAAAGAATAAGTAATTGCTGAACCCATAGAGTTTCGCGCGTCTAACGAGAAACAAGGGCCTGTTACTCTAACCATTTATTATCTTCACCACCTTTCAATCTTTAGATTATAACCTAGTTTGTTTTTTGTCAAGGATTAGGATACATCACTCTAGGAAGCATCTTGTAAAGTTTTGACCGACGCAATAGCAAGATCATTAATTGTTTTAACATTAGCAATAGCAAGATCATTAATTGTTTTAACTCCCGGTAGAACAACCGGAACACCAAGATATCCACACTCAAAATCATCACCAGTAAAATTTTTCGTCCCTTTTACTGCTATATACCCGTTAGCGGTTTTCCTAGTCGCATCTGTATCATCATGACTAAGTTTCAAGGCTCCATCTACATACATTCTAATCTGAACAGTATTAACGTCGGTTGTTTCGACCTCGACGGATATAATATCTCCATCTGCCATAACTGCGGCCGCACTAGTTTCGACATTATAGCCAGCGTTATCTATCCTACAAATATATACTGTACCGGCAGTCTTATGAAAAATTAAATAATACGAATCTTCGGCGGGACTTTTGACAGTTCTCAAACTCACATAAACTTTTTCTGAGCCGACATCACCGTAATCAGTTACTGTTAGTGCCATGTACTGATCTGCGTCCCCAGGAGTATTATTATATTTACTGCGACCTTGATCGTCTACAGCTTTCATTTCATTAGAAACTAACTGTAAATTATCAGACATGGCACCACCATTCCAGTCAGTAATACTATCCCAATCGGTATTGAGCGGATCTACGTCTGATCTGTTAAAATCGTCGGAGTATTCTTTTTGCCTAGCCATTTTTTTTATTCTTTAATTTCTGTTTTTTTTAGGTATGAGTAAAATAAATCATTGACGGGCAGAAATAAATCACATCATCACTTAAAGCGTACCCGACAGGCTGGATAACTTCATCCGTTGCGGACGGCTGAGTCTGAGTCAATGTTCCTACTACAATGCTGGCATAAATTAAACTAGCTTTACCCGGACCGGTGGTCCAATTCCAACCGTCGTTTCTCATCACTCCATGTAGTAAAACCTTTTTTGATCCGGTCCCGGTTTCAAGAGCCAAAGCTACACACGGAGAAGTAGTGCTGGCGTCAGCGTCAGCAGTATCAAGATGACCGTCAGCCGCCATAAAAAGGGGAGCGCCAATTCCCTCTGCGTTTGTATCAACGGTCATGGTAACGATTAAACCAGAAGAAAGATCATCAGATCCCGGCTCCATCTTGAGCTTGATATTCTTATCGTTCATGTCGAGATCCCCACCGAGTTGCGGGGTAGTATCCTCGACAATACTGGTTATACCAGCACCCAAATCACTATAATCCACTCTTTTTGTTTCTCCGGCCGACTTATCAACAATAGGTATCTGATCGTCGCTTGCTGGCGTAGTTGCCAGATCAGTTAGTGCGCTTATCTTTTTATCTGCCATTTATGATCCTAATATAATACTATCACCTATTTCAAGCAATAGTTTATCACCGGTTTCTAGTAATAACAAGTCTTTTTCTAAAATAATACTGTCCCCAATTTCTTGAAGAATTTTGTCCCCAATTTCTTGAAGCAAAGAATCCCCGGACGGAACAACCGGAGGATAATTAGCGTGTAAATACTGCCTGATAAACCGATTGTATCCAGAAGCATGGACCGGATATCTCTGCTTTTTATAGATATCCTTAGTAGCATCAGTCATGCTTTGCCAAACTAGAATTGCGTCAGCAAAAACCTGCTTCCAGGCTTCCTGTAGTGCTGTTTTTGGTTGAATCGAGATTGGCGGCTTCATAGCCGACCAAATTATTCCGTGCCAGGTTCGCTTCCTTTGATAACACCAGCCTTTGACCGAGTAATATTGACCAGTTTTCAAGTACGGATTGATTAAAGCGATCGGATAAGGATTAGAAACAAGACCGATTCTAGCGTATGTATATTTACCAAGCCAGCCATGGGCTGAAAGAGAAAACAACGGTCCTGTTACTTTAACCATTAACTAAACTGCGCCCAAAGATCATCAAAATACTTCCGATAGTCGACAATCTCATCTCGACCATTCACTACGATCGAGGCTTCCTGGTTGCGACTAAAGGCGCTTTTGGTGTAGTTGTGAGATCCCAGGACCAGCACCTTATCATCTATAATAACCATTTTAGCATGAGTTACTATACCAACCTGGCCCCACTTAACCTCAATCCCATAACGTTCCAAGAAACTTTTGGTCCGGCTGTTTATTCTGGTGATAGCATGGCCCATAGATTCTATGTTCATCAATACCCGGACCTTTACGCCACGTCTGGCCGCCGCCACATAAGCCAGGTTAAGTTTTTGAACGCCTCCGGCTGACTCATGGCCGTACCACTTCCACTCATACATTAGAATGTCAATGGTAGCCCCGGCCGCGTTAACTAGCGGGATTACTACCTGGGGATAGTGAAAACCTAGCGCCGATTGAATTTTGCCCATAGTTCTTGTAGTGCCGCGTACTGCTTCATCATTACTGGATAACACGTTTCGCACAACGGCATACTACCCTTACGTTTTAACTTGGCTGACCACTTCTTGTCAAGTTTTACCCGACAACGCCGGCAAAATGGATATTCCCAAGCAATCTTTAATTGCTTTTTTCGGACCTCCTCCATTTTCTTTAATCGCTCGCTTCTTTTGCTCATATTCTGTTTATTAGTCCCCTACCCTACCCTATCGGGCCTTGATCCTCCGATCACCCCTATAAATTAGGTTAGTTACCCTCCTGGAATAGAGTAGGGGAGTGGTATTTTAGACTCATTTCATTTACCCATTAAGTTGTTATATCACTACCTACTGTTAAAATACTAAGCGTGCTTCTATAGTCATCCTGTAACCCTAAAATCTTAACTTCCGCATCAGTAGAAGTTCTGGCGGCCTGGATTGTTACCTCAAAAGAGCCAACCGGCAAACTAGCGATATGAGTAAAAGTCTGTAAAGTTTCCGCTAAACTATCAACACCATACCATACTGGCATAATATATCCATACTCTGTAGGATAATAAATAGTTCCACTTGACTGAACTACCTTAAACCGAATCCTAGCAAAAGCACCCGCATCAGCATACGAAGCATAAATGGTAGCAAACAACATTACATTACCGATTTTCCCAGAAAAAACGGTCTTTTTTAGATCACTGACATCTTGCCACACACCATCTCCAGTAAGAGTTTGGTCATCATCTTTAGATACTTGAGTAATAAAAGTTAAATCGTGAGCAATATGGCGCGCATATACAGACGTTATAGGATGATCTAGCGCATAAGTATTTCTATGTTCATAAACTGCTTCGGAAGATTGACCATGAGCCGACGGATCCTGGTTGTGAGTCAACATTTTGGCGTCTATTGCCTCCATGACCGTCTGTAGATCAGCTACGGTACGATTTAACAAATACCAAGTAATCGGATCAGCCATAAACTAATTATAACACTACCACTTCAAAATAGGGAACGTGGTACTCCGGACTAAACGTCCAGCCTTTTTTCCGGTATAAAGTATCTACTTCCCAATCATCACCCGACTTGATCCACCAACCCTCGCGCAATATATCCTCCCCGGGAGCGATATCTTTTCCCTGGAAATATTTTACCCAACCCCACCGACTTTCACCTGGGTAATTGTCCCTACCATAATGTCCGAAAGACACTTCCTGGACCACGGAGGCCGCCAATTCTGCTCGATAAACCAAACTCCGGCCAATGTAAAAATAAAGTCTGGATCCTCTAATAAAACTCCGATATGTTTTGTACTGTCGAGTGTCAAAGTGGTACTTCACATAATCAGTACCATTCTTGAAAATAATTCCGTTCTGAAAAAATAAATATTCAACCCTCCGGGTTCCATCAGAATGGACCACCCGGGCCACGTATTCGTCGTTGCCTGCGTCTTTTTCCGTTCCCTCGACTATTTTTAATCTAAACTCGACCGTGTTACCTACTGGATTAGAAAATACTGGTGTCCGACTATAAACCACTTTATTAGCTGAGCCAGCCAATTCGCTTAACCACAACCGTTTTCCATAAATATTTATTCCGGAAACCGATCCAGTTTTCACCCATAATGGATCGTCAAGTTCCGGCAAAACCGAACAATCATAATCTACAGTCCAGGATAATGCCTGATCTTTGAGTAAAAAATTAGCAAAATATACGTCAGCATTATAACTGTCCAAATGAAAAACAATCCGGTGATGATAGTATTTTCGTCCGGCCGTTCCGTACGTTTCACTAACCGCCGCCCAGGCTACATTACCGGCCGGCGCCGTCCATGTATGCGTTTCCGTTTTGTTTTCCCCGGCTTCAAAATACCACATGGTTATTACTGCCTTGAAAGGCTGATCGCCAGTTGGCGTCACTTCGGTCTTTTTATAATTGAAAGATAAAGTCACCTGGCCCATCAAATTAACATCTTCTCTCTGTAATCGAACATTACCTACCCCTGACGGATTAGACATCAACAATCCCTCAAGTTGATGTAAAGCATTTGGCGTAGCCGGAAAAACTATACCATTTTTTATTCGATAACAAGTATCTTTCACAAAAAACTGGTAACCATTCCTTTTTATAAATGCGGCGGATGTTTTCCAGGCCGCTTTTTCAGCGTCATTTAATTTTGCCCACTCAGCCCTTACAGTCGGGAGTAATGTCACTCCCTGATTATGCTTTTTTGCTGATCTTGTTTTGTGACTGCCAAAAGGGGACCAAACCGGATACATCTGACGATCGTACCAATTCGCTATCGCTTCCATCAACGGCAACCAAGACGGCGGAATCTTTATAGTCGTTTCTGGACTATCCGGGGTTTCCTTTCGGGTAACTTCTACCTCCTGGGACAAGAATCCTTTTACTTTAGCCATACTTCTTATCAGATTATACCAAAACAACCAGAAAAGAAACCATGACTATGATGTATCCAACCACTACTACCCCACACCATCACGACGCCAACACCACTACTGTCACACCATATACCCCGTTACTAACAAAACCTACCACTTCAACATCATCACAACACAACTACCACCACATCACTACCACCCCAACACCACATCACAACACAACTACCACCACATCACTACCACCCCAACACCACATCACAACACAACTACCACCACATCACTACCACCCCAACACCACATCACAACACAACTACCACCACATCACTACGACATCACGACACCACGATACACCACATCACAACACAACATTACGACACTACCACGACATCACAACACCATTATTACTGCTTCTTTACCTCTGGAAGAAGATCCTTTATTGCCGAGGTTCCCACATACCCCGCCATCCCGGCCGTTAAATAACTACCATCAACCGCCCACCCTACAAATGATCCCACTATAACAGCTCCAATAAAACCCA
>Ga0307928_10001089_pt1 | contig 20438 bp, 32 predicted proteins | sample AceLakmetagen232_FD_201815 | JGI IMG/M metagenome (GOLD analysis project Ga0307928, IMG submission 201815) | Saline water microbial communities from Ace Lake, Antarctica - #232 | ecosystem: Environmental > Aquatic > Non-marine Saline and Alkaline > Saline | place: Antarctica: Ace Lake... | reverse complement strand
GTTGTTTTAACATGAGAAATCACCCATCTTTGTTTGGATGAAATCGCCTATTTTCTGCTGCGGACTTCCAAAGACAGAATACTCAAACACATCTTTACCTTCTTGCTCTTGGATATATCTTCTTACGTTTAAGTTAAGTGGTTTGTGTGTGCTAACCGTTTTATTCTTTTCTTGCATTCTTACTCCAATGTTTTTTACAATAATATTTACCTTTCCGATAAATTATATTTTCTAAATATAATTGACAATTACAATAATCACATTTGTGAGGTATTTTTGTTTTTACCATTTTTCTTTTGTTTTTTGGAAACTACCTACTTTAGTGGGTAGAGAGTTTCATTTTTCTATGCTCATTATCATGACAAGACCTGCAATGACTGTCCCTATCAACCATACGACTGAGATTGCTAAGAAGCCCATTGTCGATGTAATCACCATTCCGACTATCAACATCCCGATTGAGACTGAGGGATTGTAAAAACCGATTGATGCAACAACTCCTAAGATTATCAATGTCAACAATACGCCTGACAATCCATAAGTCTCATGTGCGGATTTATATGCAAAACTTATCCTTTCTAAGAGTGTATCTTCGCCTCCTATCGTGACATAACCTTCGCCGATGAATTCACCTGCTAAATCCTCGTATGCTGTCTGATTGAATGATAGTGAGCCTGATGATGATGATTGACTCTGATTTGATATGATTGTCTCGCCATATATATCGACTCTCTTGACTACAAGATTCGCCTGTGTCACGCCGCTTTTAGCATTAGTCCATGAATAATCCCAAATGTTTGTCGTCTGATTGACTGCGATCGCTGTCGATACGCCGAAGGTTTCCCAATAGTTTGTCAAGCCTGAGGTCTGTAAGTCTATCTTAAAATATAAAGTTCTAGTGTCAAGCCTGAATGTATCGGTCATCAATCTATTCACTCCTGCATAACTCAGATAATATTTATATGATGCAGTATATAGTTCTGTAAACATGAATGTATTGCCTTGCTCTGAACTTTTCGCCATCTCTACAACCTCAAAACAATTACAGTCAATGAAATGTCTAAGCATACTGATTGTTACATTACCTATCTTTTCATCGTTTTGGTCGACTACTTCAATAAGTTTGATTGTGCCTATTGATTCATTCAATAAGAATAAACTGATGTTCTGTGTATCTGAGCCTGTTATGGATGTGAAGTATAATCTCTGAGCATAGTCGTCAGCATAATATCTTATCTCGTAATCGCCTTCTGCAAACCCTGAAACAAAAGCCGAGCCTGTGCTTGTGTTGTACCTTGTACTCGCATTCTCATAATTGACTACTTCAATCGTGACATTCTTCCAATCTATCAATAGGTCTGTGTCTTCATCATAGACAAACAGATATAAGCTGTTGCCTGATGTCATTGATTGTGTGTGTGTGCCTCCTCCTGTTACATTCAAGAGGACAGAGGAAGAGATATAATTGGTCGCTGAATAAGTGAAATTATATTCGCCTGATGTCTGATTGAATACTGCAACGCCGCCGCTTGATGTCAAGGTCTGTAATAATGTGCCTGTCGTGTTCTTGACCTGTACTGTGAAATCTGAAATTGATGTCGCTGCAACTGAATCAATGGCGTAAAGATAAAAGCTGTCTGAGATGTTGAATTGACTTATCTCTTCTACATAGTTAAGGTCGCCGATTGATTCAAATTCTACCTTATCCATTGCATGTGTCAGATGGCAAGTGATATAGAATCTGTTGTTGCCTAAGTCAACTACATCCACGCTTTTAACATCAGGACTCATCAAATCAAGCCATCTGAGATTCTTCATCAAAATGAAATGTCCCATGTATGCTGAGTTTGGCAGATATATGACTGAGCCTGAATCTTCTAAATAAAATGAATGTTCAAGTGCATCCTCTTCAAATTTAATCTTGAATTTAAATCTGTCCTGCTGTACTTCATCATCATAGACTAGACTTGATGTGATGGTGTCGCCATAGACCTGTAAGTCGTCGATGTCAAATCCATTGTCAATATAATTCACATGATAATCGTCAGGATGAATCTTGTCCTTTGTGTGGTCGTCTGCTACCGATTTGATGTATGTGTACTGTCCTGTGGCGTTGTTGTTTAAATCAAATGCCTTATAATAATTATATGGTGTAGTGAAATTGATTGAATCATTGAAATGACTGAATATTGCCTGTCCTGTCGAATTAAGGATTGTTATATTGACAAAATGCAGGTTTGTATCTGCGGCGGTGATGTTGACACTGAATGCTGTATTTGTATAATTCTTATAGAAGATTGTTCCATTCGGAAAATTATTGTGGTCAACTATCTGCGGATTGATACCATCAAGATATATTGAATATCTGCCTGTGCTTCCCACAGGAGGAGTTTGACCGCCATATCTCAAGTTTTGTGTACAGTTGATTGTCATATTATAATACTGCTCAGTGCTTCCAAAATTCACTGTTGCTACTTGGCTACCTCCTATTATTTGCCTAAATCCCCATGAAAATAAAGGTATTTCTGTGCCTACATTTGTTGTCAGATAACCACCACAAGATGTCTCTACGCCATTTGTATTGTAAGCTGTTGCATTATAAACAAATTTATACACTCCGACATCTTTAGACTGTGAAGGCACATCAGGGACATTCAACAATCCATAAGCTGAATGATTTATCATTGAAGTATGCGTGGGTGAGCCACTCATATTGAAATAGCCTATGTCTGATTCATAGAATAAAGGAAAATCGTCGCAGATTGAATTGTTGTTGTATAAACATGCCTCTATCGTCACATTGTACCATACGCCTTCGCTTTTGATTGTATGATTAGTAAGTATCCCTACTGTTGAATTGTCTTCTGTGCCTGAATCTACTATTGACCCATCAACATACAAAGACCAATTCACTAAGTCTGTGTCTGCATCTGTGAATGTTGCATTGAATATCAAATCTCTATCAGCAATCCAATCTACGCCATTGTATTCTGTGCCATTGGTGACATTCGCATCAAGGGTGATTGTCGGTGTTGATGGTGCTCCTCCATAAGGATTACAACCATTTAAATTTTCAATATCAGTTTGATTTAATTGTCCCTCAAATAACATAAAATTTTTTATGTTACCGTCCCACGTATTCACATACGCATTATTATAATAAAGTCCACCAATAGCACCCTTATCCCATCCGCTAGGATTATGTTGTCCTGTTGCTATATTACCAATATTAACATTATCGAACCAAACATCATCAATTTCACCAACATTATTAATATAAAAACAATAATTAATCCAACTTGTATTACCTGTAAAAGCATTTGCATATTCTAAAGCATTTGACGATTGTCCAGAACTTGCAGCAAGACTATTACTTTTATCATTTGCTCCTTGAATATACATTCCATAGTAATCGGTACTTACTGTTGCCTTTGAAAAAGCCATTACCCATAAATTTTCTGAAATGGTATCAATTTGCAAATCCATACAAATAGTAAATTCATTTGCGGGATTAAATTTTCCATATACTACATCTATGTCCACTACATCATCTTGAGCATTATCAAAACTGCAATAATCCGATGTATGAGTAGGTGAATTTATCAAAGTACCATCATAACTATTTGTTGATGAATCTGTTATACAATCATCTGCCATTGAATAAAAACCAATAATTAGACCATCATCTAAATACGTACATTCAGCATTTACAAAGGTAATTCCAACAAGCAAAATTGCTATTGTTAAACCTAACAAAATCTTAAAGAATCTGGTTTTATCAGTATTCCTTTTTTTTAAATATTTAGGTTCAGGGAATGTTTCACACATTTTAAAATGCTGCTCCTTGTTGTTTTGTCTGTGTATACATGATCATTGCGATTGTGAATGCCATGAATAGCATGATGACTACAAAATTATTCATCACAGCAGGGATGATTGTAAATGCTGTAGCGTATGCTGTTATCTCTGCCGATTCTGTGAATGTATAATAAGTGTTGCCTAAGACAGCAGCTATCAAGACCATGACTACATATATCACTATGCTGATGAAAAAGAATATCGGATGCGAGGGTATCTGAAACGCCAAGATGATTGCTCCGAGCCATCCTGCAATCAAGACAACCAAGAATATGCCATCAAGCCATGTCACCATGTTTGTAGTGGTGTCCTGTATTATCGCCTTGCCTACTGTACCTATCTTGTCATCTGCCTGAAAATTGTCGTTGACCTTGCTCGTCATCATGTAACCGACGACAAACATCATCGCTGCCATCAAGCCGATTATGGCAAGGAAAAAAATATCTTGGAAACTAGCTTTCTTTTTCATCTGAATATCAACACCTTCTTGTTGAATTTTATGCTTGGATATTTCTTGAATGGCAGATTCTTAGGGTCAAAGCCTAACCTTGTCCCGAGCATGTTTGTCAAGTCTGCCATGTTCTTTGATTCTTCTACCATTGTCGTGCCAAACATCTTCGCCCTGCTCTTGCATAATTCATGGAATTCAGGCGAAATCCTCTGCATCTTTGATTTAGGTCTGCCCATCTTATCTGTTACCTCTGAATGTTTTTATTATGTCTACGCCAAGATATAATAGGATGTTGTTGATAAAGAATATCAACATGAATGCTGATAGTATGTAAGCCAACCAAGTGTGGACTGTGTATAAGGTTTCAAATAATGTCACAACTTTATCATTGGCGTAACTATGGTCAATAATCAGATTCATATGCTGCAATGGAATGAGCAACATCCAAATCCCGAGCCATATCATCATGACTTTCATGAGGTTGTTCGGATTGTTTAGATTCTGTTTCTGAAATATCATGATGTCCCAAGTCTTGCCGAGAATGAATAAGATAGTAAAATACATTATCACATATAATGTCAATGAAAGCCGACCAAAGCCATCCATAGGCGTATGGTTTTCATTTACTGTTATAGGCAACTCTCTGTCTAAGTGTAAGTATTGAGTTATCAATGCCTTGTTATCTGAGCCTATACAACATCCTGCTCCATCTGTGTTGCTAGTACAATTCGCATAACAGATACATTCAACATACCATATCAACTGCTTACCTTCTAAATCATTTGCACAGCAGGTGTGCCTGTTCCAATCTACTGTATCAAATATCTCTAATATATGACCATCGCCGCCTGTCGTCGATGTCGTCTTTGTATCCAAAGGGATTCTTGTAGGCGAAAGGATTGAGATGTCACATCTCGCATTGGTTACATATCCATATAATAGATGCTTGAGTTTCGCCGAGCCTGAGACTATCGTGCCTAAATCAATGGTCTTATCATACGCCTCGCCAACCAAAAACATCTCATCAAGCAATGTGCTGTTGGTGACATTGAAATCTTCGTCTGTCTTGTAGATTGAATCGACTGTCAGGTTTGCAGTCCATATCCCTAAATCTGCATCACTTGGGATGAGGTGTGTTTCATAGAAATATTCTAAGACTGAAGAAGGAGTCACGCCAATGTCAATCTCTTGTGCATCGCCTGTCGTGTTGTACCATGTCATTGTATACGCCTTATTCTTTTCCTGCTGTGCTGTGCAATAACATCCCATTGTTATCTGTTCGCCTTGAAAGAAAGGACCGCCTTCAATGTCACATACACATGCTCCGAAGGAGGGTCTTAAAAATATAAGAAAGAAAAATACTAAAAATAATAATTGTTTTTTCATCTTCATTGTATTATCTGTCTACTTGCTGATGCTCCGATGTCACTCCATTTCTGTCCCATCTCTATCGCCATGTCAACCCTTTTGAGTATGAATATTATGCTCAGGAAAAGTATTGTCATCATCGTGACGAGCAGGATGTCTCTGCCATACTTATCCCAAAAATTCTGCTTTCCTCGTGTAAGCTCTTCATTCATCTTGACCCTGCCAACCAAATGATTGAACATATTAAGGTCAGCAGGAATGAATAAGGGATTCTCTGATACGCCCTTGATTGGGACTGCCTGTTGATTCCTGACTATGAATGGGATGATTGTACCTCTGCCGCTTGGGAATTCATCTCTGCTCATGGGGTAGGCGTATTCATAATTCCTGTGCTTTAATGCCTCGAATTTCCTTGCTTTCTTGTTCCTGAATCCCTTGTCTTTCTCAAATCTTATCTGCCCGTTTATCTCTTCTATCAAGAGAATGGATTTGTTGTACTTCATGAAATATATGACTATCCATGCTCCAAACAGTAAGACCAATCCAACAACAACAATAATCCCAAATTTATACAGTCCATCCATGACTGCTCCTGAGGAAAATCCTTTTCCCATTATGTCTGCCAATGCCATCTTTTTATATCCTCTCTACCTTAATCGTATATGCCTCCAAACCCATCGAACAAAAGAGGGTTAGGTAAAGTCTTTTTACTCGATGGGAAAAGAGGCATGACTGCAAATGAAATCAATAGTAAACTATCTTCTTTGGTCTTAGCTTACCTATTCTTTTTTTAGTTCTCTTTTTTACCTTTTTTTGACTGTCTTTTTTTTAATCGGTTGCGGCTTATCATATTGGCTTCCAAAACCAAATGTCGTTGTCGATGGATTCTTCTGTGCTGTGCCTGTGATTGATTGTTTCCCTGCATTCTCAAAGAATCCGCCTAGCATATCCAATGTTTTCTTATTCTTTGGACTTGCCTTAAAATTATTTGCAGGTGTCCGCTTATCTCTCGCCTTCTTAATCTTCGCCTTCTCTTGCTTGAGGGTCATGTATTGACTTGTCTTTGTCTCTTCTAGCTTTCGCTTTGATTGAAGGTCTGAGAGTTTCTCTTCATAAGATTTCTTCTTGAATATGTCTTTTAGTGCCATCTTCATCTCTCCTTTATTTTAATTTATTTACTGAGATATTTTTTGCACTCAGCTTCATTTGAGCATACATATAAGCATTATCACCATGTGTTGCCTTTACGACTCTTCTGATTCTTTTGCCTTGTTTATTAGTGTATCTTACTTCATAATCTTTTTATTTTAGTCATCTTTCATCACCTTAAATATTATATTCCCACATATTGTGGCTCTTGCGAATATCCACTATTTGTCTCCCTTGTGTTGCCTGAGTAACTTCGCTGCTCTACAACTGAATGGTTTGTCTGCAACTGTTTCAAGGTCGCCATGTTGATGGCTCGGGATGTCTGTGCAAGTATGATGTTGTTTAGATAGTCAAGCAGAGCTTCCATCTGTATGTGGTCTTTGAATCCAAAGGTGTTTTCATTATGAAGGTTTCCATAGAAGACATACGCCAAGCCATTCATTGAATTCCTTGCCATGAGATTCGCCTTTGTCTCTGTCAGATTGCTTGATGCGATTGTCTTATCCAAAACTAATGTAAGTATCTGTATGACAAAATTAACGCCATCCTTATTCATCAATGGCTCGTAAACTTGTTTCCATACAGGAATCATTATCCTCTGACCATTGTCTTCAATGGCTTCTGTCTGCAAGACTTCGCCCTTCAAGAAATGAGTTATCCTTTCAATGGTCTGCTGTGATTCCAAAACATATTTGCTGAATGTATCATTAGCAAAATTATTCATGTCTTCGCCTGTAACTTTATATTGTTGATTCATTTGTTTCTCCTCTTTTCAAGCCTTTTGATCAATGCTCCTACATTGTGCCTGCTTACTGTCGCATGTCCCCATGATGAAGGAATGCTCCTTAATTTCCTGTCAAGCTCTTCCTTTGTATTGGCGAACAAATATTTCCCGCTTGTGGTTTCTATCTTATATTGCCTCATGGATATTTTTTTAGTCTTCATATTCCTCTCACTCCAAAGCCTGATTGCAAGCCTTTCTTATATCCTTTCGGGGTCTTAATCTGTAATTCTACGCCGACCAATGATGGTTTGTATTTCGCCTTAGGTTTCTTGGATTTCTTCTTCTTGGATTTACCTGTATCTCTTCTGAATGCAAAGCCGAATAATGGCAATAAAGGTGGGATGATTGGTGGGGGAGGTTGTGGGGTTATATCTGTCGGTGTGACTAAATAAGGTATTGTCGGTGTTTCATAAATCTGACTTTGGATTGTTGTTGTAGCAATATCTAACATAGGGACCTGAATTGTGGCAGTATCTTGAATCTGTGTTGTCTTATATGCAGGAGGCTCTAATATCCTGACTGTTTCTTGTGAGGGAAGTTGCATTAAACCTAATTTTAAATCAGTATCAAATATCTTGTCTGTCATCAAATCTGAGGTATAGAATTGTGTCATTTTTTGGTCTGTGATTGATTTTAATTCTTGTGATTCTATCTGTCTTGTCTTATATCTTTGTGTGCTGTCTTGAACTAATGCAGGAGCAAAGATTGTCTGTGGCAACATGCCTTGAAATAAGTTTGCAGAAGGCGAAGGTAATGAATAGGTCTGTGTTGAAAATGTTGTGCTTATAGGTTGATTTATTAAAGTCGATTGCTGTCCCATGATTGCTCCTGTATAAGATAATGGAGATAACACAACAGCTTTTACTATTGGTTTGGCTCGTGTGATGAAAGGGATTTTACTTTCAGCAGGAGAAGGCTTAATCAAATCATAAGACTTACCAAGCTCTAAACCTGAGCCTTTAAACAATTCATATTTGAATGCCACATCACCTGTCTTGACAAATTTCTTTCCTGTGACAATCTTATATTTACCTACAAAATCTGAGATTGTCTTTGTGCCTTCATAGATTGCAGAAGGATATTCTATTCTTTTAAGCATGATCCCTTTAACATCGGTCTTCTGTGTTGTCGGCTTGAATCCTTCGCCAATCCTTAAATAAGTCTGATATGATATTTCAGATTCCATCGGCGTAAGTTTTTCTTGGGTCGCCTTGAATTTTAATAAAGAAGGTTCTGTCTTCGCCATCATCTTTTTACCGCTTACAAAAAGTTTTCTTGTGACTTCGCCTTCGCCTGAGGGATATTTAAATGTGCCTTTCAATGTCCCTGTCATCACTTGTGTCGTGCTAAATGTTGGATATTTTAATGATTTTCCCAATAGTGATTTTGTCTGTAATCCTTCAAATTTAAGATAGTTTGTCTTATATGATGCAACTCCTGTGAGCTTTAATTTTTCACCTGATTTTGAAACAGTATAATAATCTGAGCCTTCAATAAGTTTCGGTTTCATGCCTACACTTGCTGCCCTGAATCCAAGAAAAGCTCCGCCGACTCTTGTTGTCTGCTGCAATGTCCTTGCAAGAGCTTGGTCTGTTGCATTGACCTTATATAAATCTGCGGTCTTCTTGGCGTATGCAACTTCTGAAACTCCATAAGCTCCTGCTGCAACCAAACCTAAAACTTTTATTCCTGCTGCAACTTTTGGAGCTTTTGAGCCTACATTCAACAATAATGAACCTGCAAGATAACTTGTCACACCTGCGGTAGCAAAAGCAGTTGCTACATTAACAAAAGGTTTTGTCTGAAATTCCTTAATATCAAATGATTCAAGTCTTTGTTCTGATGCTTTGCCTTCTTCAAATTCTACAATCTCTTTTGGTGAAATTGTCTGTTTTTCGCCAAACCTTTGCTTTTCTAGATAGTAACCTGATGATAATAATTTAGATTTAAAATAAGGACGAGTCTGCCATGAAACTTCATAATCTTTAAGGTCTGCAACTTGCTCAGGTGTATATTTTGGGATTGTCGCCTTGACATTCCCAAGACCTTCAATCGCCTTCGATGTGTCATATCCTTTGATTGCAGAGTCAAATGATTGTCCTGTCATCAAAGGAAAAGTTGTTACTGAAAAACCTCTCTGTAATTCTGTTGCTTTCTTCTCATATTCTTTTGCTTTTGATTCACCATAAAAAGGAATCCAACCGCCTTTTACTGTTCCTTTCTTTGTCAGATATTGGTGTCTTAATTTTTCTGAGTCTGTCTTGAATTCTTCTATATATTTATTATATTTTTCTGTCTTCTTGAATTCTCTACCTGCCTCTTCAATAAAAGGTCTTGTCTGATAAAATGCAGATAATTGTACCGACCTTGACTCACTTTGTAAATCGCTGATTGATTCTTCTGAAAAATATTTTCCAGAAGGAGATGCTTGAGATTTTCCTGCAATGTATTCTCCGCCTATTGTTACGCCGATGGCTCTTCCTTCTGCGTCTCTTGTTACATCAATGGTCGGTTTTTTAGGAGTAAGATATGTCTTTTGATATGTAGGAGAATATGGATTTTCAGGATTGTAATAATCAGGGACTTCCGCCTTCTGCATCGCCTTGATTTCCGCCTCTTTTGTTGTGTCGATGGATTGCTGCTTTGCAATCTCTTCATAAGAATTATTTGTAAATGCGGATGATGTGCCGAAAACTTCTTTCTGTGCAGCAGGTGTAGGTGATGGACTTTCAATATAAGGAGTTTTTTGTTGCTGCTCTTCTACCCTCATAGGGACTGCCTCTTTGATGACATCCATTGCATCTGCATCTGACATGCCTGTGACATCTGCTGTCCCAAACATGGCGTATTCTTGGACTGCTGTCTGCTTAGGTAATATTACAGGAGCAGGTGATGAACTGCCGCCACCTCCTGATGACCCTGACCTATAAACTTTTACAGATTTAGTTTTGCCTTTTTCTTTAGCGATTATAGTGACTTTCTTCTTCCCTTCTTTCCAAGCTTTCTGAAAATCACCTATATCTGTCATAGACAAAATAATATAATAATTTTACCCCATAAATTTTTATGTGTGATGTAATATATAGATTACATCATGTAATCATGGTGTTGACACACATTTAAATATCTGAGTGATATTGTATTTCTCAGTATATATTTGTAGACAGGAAGGAGGAAACTCAAAAATGAAGAAATTAAGCAAAAAAGGATTCACAATCATGGAAGTCCCTACCCTTGCTGTGACTCTTGGAGTCATTGCAATCGTGCTTGGTATCGTAGCAACCATTCTAGTTCAAGTACAGAGTACCCAAACTACAGGTGGTTATGCTTACAATATCACACAGGAAGGTATTGAAGGAATTGAAGACTTTTCAGGATGGCAATCAACTTGGGTAGTTATAATCGCTGCTGCTGTTGTAATTGGTATCATTGGAGCTTATTTGTTCTTTAGACCTAGAGGCGGGTAAACCCCGACTCTATTCTTTTGAATAGATAACTCAACCTTATCTTTCGGGATAAGGACATTATTTTATTTTTCTTTTTAAAATTACAGAAATGAAAAAAACCAAAACATTAGGAAAAAAAGGATTCACAATCATGGAAGTCCCTACCCTTGCTGTGACTCTCGGCGTAATAGCAATCATTCTCGGCATAATGGCAACAATCATTGTGCAAATGCAAGGCTCAATACAAGATACAACATCAGGAAGGACAACTGTATCAAATTTTGATGCCAACAATACATTTACAACCTTGAATAATTCTGTCGCTGTTGATTTTGCATCAGACCATTCATCAGACGCTACTTTTGTGGCGAATTCATGCACAGGAGCAATCATTCTCAATGAAACAGACCAAGCAGTAATAACAACATCATTCACAGTATCAGGATGTTCTGCGACATTGAAGACTACTGCAAACATATTGTTGAATAATACAATAGTTACAGCTAACTATACCTATTCATCTTATGAATATGGAGCAGCATATAATGTGACTGTCGATGGATTGAATGCAACAGAAGACTTTGCAGAATGGCAAAGCACATGGGTAGTTATAATCGCTGCTGCTATTGTCATAGGAATTATAGGAGCTTATTTGATGTTTAAACCAAAAGGCGGATAAATCCACTAAAACTTTTTATTTTTTCTTTTATTTTAATTAAATGTAGAAACCCATGTAAGATTAATGTCAGGATAATAATAACAATCTGATTCTTTAGAAAAAGGAATCATAAAAATTTTAGGTGGGATACCCAACAATTAATTGTTGGGAGGAACACCGTTACCTCCGTATTTCTTTGTTTTTTATCCATGCGTAATCAATCCTCTATCGCCATTTTTCCAATTTTCATACATTTTCACTAAATTAAAATAGTCTAATAAAAATAATCCAGAACTTTCAATATTGTTCTTTTGTGTTATAAGATTTCCAAAATAATTATTTAAATATATAAAGTGAGTATGTAAATTTCTTATTTCTCTCAATCCTATGTCTTTGTTTTTATGAATATTATTTAACATTTCTTCTTTTTCTTGAAATGATTCTTTGAGAAACACTTTATAATAATCTAACAATCTTTGAAAATCTTTTTTTGTTAATATATAAGGGGGATATTCTTCCTCCTCAAATCTCTTTACTTTCTTAAAAGATTCAATAGGAGTATTATCGTTCAATTCTGTTTTTGTTGAATTATGAAAAAAATCCCATTTTTTATCATAATCTTCATCACTATTTGTAAACTCTTTTTTTAAGTGATTATCCAAATCACTTTTTTTAATTATTCCAAAATGTATTCTATAAGACATATTAAGAACCTCCTATTGTTTCTTGTGTAAATTTTCCTATCTTTGCTTGTGGATTATTGAATACATTGTATTCAAACACATCTTTTCCTTCTTGTTCAAGAATGTAACGTTTTACTGCTTCTTGACTGACGTGTCCTGCACTTCCACAATAATAACCTCTTGCCCACAAGTGCTTATGTCTTTTTCCATAATTCCATAATAAGTAAGGCAAGTGTTTGAAACATCTTCTTAATTGAATACTTGTGTTACCTTTCAACTGTTTAACAATCTTAAAAGGAGTGTGTTTAGGTTTCGCACCTACAAATAAATGTATGTGGTCAGGCATTACTTCTATTTCTTCTTGTTGTTGGATCCTAATGTGCATGTTTTCTCTTGATGATTCCAATGCTTACAGTTATTCTTGCATGTTTTCTCTTGATGATTCCAATGCTTACAGTTATTCTTGCATGTTTTCTCTTGATGATTCCAATGCTTACAGTTATTCTTGCAGGTCTTCCTTGTGATGCCTCCAACAGAAGACTCCCTGCATCTAGGGTCATCACACATCTGACCGAGCAGATTAGGAATCATCGACTCTTTAACAGACCTACAAGCTCCCTGACCTCATCTGTCAGGATTCCGACCCTGCCATACAAGGCATTTAAGTCCTTCTCTAACAGCATAAGCCTTTTATGAGTGTCAACAATCACATACTCAATCGTTACCTCTTGCTGTGTAGGTTGCTGTGCCTGTGGTTGCATCTGCGGTTGTGGTTGCTGCTGCATCTGTGGTTGGATAGGTTGCTGTTGCATCTGCATCGGAGGTGTCTCATAAGGAGGAGGCAAAGGCAATGCCTGTGCCTGTGGTTGCATCTGCGGTTGTACATTCACAGTCCTTACAGTAGGACTCGGTGCATTTTTTAAATATTCTTCTTCTTCTTTCTTTGCCATCTTGTCCCTCTTACGCCATAATGGAAAATCCATCAAAGCCTCTTTTATCATTCTTCATCCCCTTTCCCCATCGCTGTCTTGGTCAGTTTCTTAAATAGACCGCCAAGTGGCATGTTGCTTACAGAATCTTTCATGCGAATGTTCTGATATTTCACTTCACGCCTGTCTTTCAAGACTTCAAGAAACAGTTTCTCTTCATCCATGTCAAGTGAGTGGTCTACTAAAAATAAATTTTCATAGTCCTTCACCAATTCATCCACCCTAGAATAATCAATTAGCTTATTTCTTGCTGCCATGTTTCATCTCACTCCTGCAAATATATTCGCCATCTTCAAAACCTTTGATGTAATATAGAAAACCTTTCTCTTTTGTAACTCCTGCGATTGCAACCTTCTCTTGTACTTTCGGCTTGTCTTTATCACCTTTGCCTTTAGCCCTTATTGTCCTTGCTACATCGCCATCCTTGTCAAGGAAATACATATACTGATTGTCTCTTTCAAGACCTTCTAACTTAATTAATTTTTCTTTCATCCTTTACGCCTCCTTAATTATTAAAATAAGCAGTTTTGAGACATGCTCAGGTCTTCATCCAAAGGGAAGTCAAGTGTTTTCCTCACACAACCTAAGGATAAATAAAAGAGATTAAGTATTAAAATATTTATATCTTGGATTGTATAATCTGTTTCATTACATTTAATAAGTTTTCAATCGTCTTTTCATTCTTTATACTATGCTCTTGCAAATCATTAAATCTTGAGACAATCTGTGAGTTTGTTAAAGGCGTATTCTTGACAAAATCTTCAACATATTTAGCATAATTTTTTGTGTCTTGCTTTGCCTTTTTATTGTGTACCATTTCCATCTCATCGAGTTTTAAAGAAAAGTCAACCAATATCCTTTGCTTACCATTTTGGTCATCAAAAATAATTAATTTCAACCCCTCTTTATTGACCTTCTTGGCGTATTCATCGTCTACAAAAGCATAATGCCGCCTTACCCATCGCATGTTCATATATTGGTCTTTTTTTATAGTGATTGATAACCTGTTTTCAATCTTAGCATAAAGAATGTTCATATACTTTATGAATTCATTGTCGCATTCATTATCAGTTTTTCCATAAAAACTTACGCCTTCTTGTGTGAATACTTGGATGTTTTTTGGATAACAGACGACTGTTGATTGACCTATGGTGATTATGTTATTCTTTTTAATCAATTTATCATACCTTGTCCCATGTTTTGAAATCAAATCTATTGAAAATTGATTGCCATGTAATCTTATATTCTTTTTATTATTTAGTTTAGAAACTATATGTTGTGATATATTGGTTGGAGATGCTCGAATGGAAGGTTTTTTGGGAATGGAAGGTTGACCATACCCCCCTATTTGTAAGGCTCTTCTAAAATCACCAATTAAATAGCCTTTTGCCTTTAATTTTCTTATGTGTTCATTTAATGTCTGTCTGCTTATTTTTAGTCGAGAACATATTGCTTTGATGCCTAATGTTTCATTAATTACTAAATCAAATATCAAGGTCTGCTTTTTTGTTAATTTTGGTTTGATAGTCATGGTGATGTAAGGGTCTAATGTAAGGTTTTTTGGAAATGCGATGTAAGGGTGTTTATTTTCTATTCTTCAATGAAATTTGCAACCAAGAATTCAGATAATTTTTTGCTTTTTATCATTGCATTGTAACTAATCTTTTTCGTTTCATTCATATCAATCAACCTCTCGACCTGCAAGGATTGATAATATTTTTTGAGTTTAAAATTATTCTTAGAAAGGAAAATACATGTTAGACTATCCATACTTGATGTCGTTGTTGTTGGATAGCAGTCTAAACTTATTAGTTACACCAAAGTATTCTGCAATGTCTTTTGAGTTTGTCATAAAACTCGCTGCAAAATATTTCCATCTTGCTGCTACGCCACATTTAGGCGAATAAAATGTATCAGAAATAAATAGTACTGTTAAATAAAAAAAGAGATTGAGTCAGGCAGATAATGGTTATTGGTGTAAGAGGTCAAGCTAACAAGAATAAGCCACGCCATCTGCCTGATTTCCCATCTCAGTCTCAGTCTTAACTGCTCCGCTAAGAGTATCAGTTTCTTTTGTAATGGTCAATATAAGTTTATCATAATGCCTTATCTCTCTGGAATTCTCTATCCATGAATGGACTGCATCTATCATCATAGAGAATGATGGATAGTCCCTACTCTTGAATTGTTTTCTCATCTTACCAAGTCCAATGCTCGTTGCATTCTAAACATATACAATTATTGAATTGCACATCCCTTAATAATTTAATCTTTCCTGATTTACAATTTGGACATTCCATTATCTTTCCCCTCTTTATATTAAAATGTTTCTTGCAAAAATTACAATACTCTGAATATCTTTCCGCCTCCCTGTTCTTGCATTTAAGACATATCATCGTCTTTGTGGTATTTTTCATAGAGCTTAATCCATTCCATCTCTTTCGCCATCTCATCAGGCATACTAAATAAGTTATCAGCTTGTCTGAGCCAAAATGAAAACATATAGAATGTAAACCATAGTATGAAAAAGAAGATTATGTATAATTCAAATTTTGATAGTTCTGTCGGGTCAAGGGATTCTGCCATCATTGGGATGACACTGAGTGCTTCTGCCAATGCCTGAAAGAAATGATATGATGCCCAACTTAAAAATAGAGATATGCCTATCTTTGCTCCGATTAAAAATTTCCTGTCCTTTATTGTCTTTTTGATTTTATCTATGTCCATTTAAATTCCCTCATTTATTGTTTCTGGAATAAAATAGTATCCTTCAACATCTTTTTTATAAAATCTTGTCTTTCTTGGTATTTCAATATCTTGCATTAATTCAAAATTGCCATATCCTGCATTAAAAACTATTGTCATCGGATATTTACCATGACCACAACAACAAGCCAATATTTTATAATTAGGTATTAATTTTAAAACATCAATTAGATGTGTTAAGCAATTATCTATTTTTCTTGGATTGTGTGTTTTGCACATTTTAATAATGGGGGTTTGATTTCATCGACATAATAACCTGCCTAAACCCATACCCCCTTTGTATTTATATATAAAAAATCAATCAAAGCTTATCTCCTCTATTGCCTTCTTCATGCTTATCGGCACGACCTTTAAATATTGCATTGTCGTGTTTATCCTTGAATGACCTAAAAGGTCTTTGAGTATCATGAGTGCCATCGGGTCTTTGCTCTGTCTCAGGAAATTAATGGCGTAACTATGGCGGAACTTGTGTGCATGGTCGAAGTGATGCTTCTTGCAGAGTTGGTCAACCCTCTGTCTTGAGATTGGGAATATCTTCTCTTCGGCTTTTTGCCCTGCTGTGAAAAGATGTAATGGATGCTTGAGTGTGTGGTGCATGGGAATGACTCTGAATTGCAGCTTTCTGCTCTTGAGCCACTTTATTGTAATTTCATTATTATCAAAGTCTAAGTCCCTTTTCTTCACGCCTATACATTCACTGACCCTTGCACCTGTCCGCCATAAGAATTGAAATATCATCCCTGTCCTGCCTGCCTTGATCATTGATAACAAATGCAACATCTCATCTTTTGTGAAATGTGGAATTATCTCACTTGACCTACTTATAGGTATTGTCAAATCATGACCTCCAAGATTCTCAAATTTTACAATGTCCTTTATATACTTTGTTTCGTATCTCATGTTTTTCCTTTACAATTTCACTCTTTTGTCAAGTCACTTTATGTATCTTATTACATTGTTCATGTATTTCTCTTTTTATGAAGTGTTTGTCAAGGATTTTTATAAAACTATCAACACATCTCTTCCTTGCCAATTCCATGTCAGGGTCAGCATAAGGGACTTTCAATGCTGTCAATTCAGGATAGTCACTCATCTTGCTGCTCCATCATCTCTAATAAATAAGTGTCAAGCTGACCCTCAAGCTCATTTATCTTTATTGATAGTTTGTAAATCAGTTTCCTAAACTCTTTTACCTTGACCTGTTGTTCAAGTCTTGTCTGTTTCAAATCATACTTTCTCTTCATGAGCCTGAGCATCTTCTCTGTCCTCTCTGTCTTAGAATATCTCTTATCAATCTTTTGGAATGCCATTTTATCCCTCAGTTAGTCCAAGCAGCTTTGCCATCTCTACCTGATTCAATCCATGCCTAGCCATGAATACCTTTACTATCTCGCCTTTCTCATCCTCTTTAAGATTCTCGCTGATGCACATACTTATAATATTGTTCTTATCAAATTCATATATATTCCCTTGTTTCATTGTTCCCTACCCTCCAAATCTATCTTTAAGCATATACCTATTATTGTATCCAAACACAATCAAAACTCCTGCCAAAACTAACAAGCCAAGCATAAAGCCATTCTCAACCCTGCATCGGTTTGTTGTTACATCATAACTATATGATATACATTGCTTATCTAATGCCTTCCATGTGAAAAATAAGATAGCTATAATAAATACTATAACAATAATTGTCTTCTTCATCTTCTAATCATCCTCCAAACTGTATAAGCAAACACTACGATGGTAAAAAAAACTATCAATATTGATACGATGCTGCTGATTGTTGACATTGTTTACTTCCTCCCTTGCTTAAAGTCTATAATGATATTTTTGTGTTTAGGATTAGGTTTTCAGATAATTCCTAACGCTTTGGTCTGATACATCCATGACCTTCCTGATGTCCTTTACTGAAAAATTATAGTAGTCCCTCAGATTCTTGGATATATCGGTCAATAACTTTTTCTTTATAGTGTCAGACCTTTCTACTGTGTCTTCATCCCTTGTAGTACAAAACAGTTTCTTCTTCTTATACTCCTCTAAGTCTAGAGGATAAAACTTAGGGAATCTTCCATAGAAATTCGCCTTTACGCCTTTATATGAGTAAAATTTCTTCCCTGTCATGTAAAGGGTCTTCTTCTTGCTCATGTTATAGAATCTGAAGAATCCTCGTGTCATCTCATTCCCTGCATAGACATGCAGCAATGCTCGTGACCTGTGGATTGCAGGATACTTGTCAAGCTCAAAGAAACTCGGCATGACAATAAATACAAAGAGATTCTTCTGCCTTATCTCTGTCAAGACCTTGACTATGCTCTTATTGATGTTGCTGATTGTTCCTCTGCTAGAAAGACCTCCGTAAGCCTCGTCATAGATTACTGCCTGATATTTCTTTGCTGACTTGATTGTGGCAATGAAATCGTTTGGTGAGAATACAACCCTGTCAATACTTAATGTCGGGTCACAATAATATGCTATTTGATGAGCAAAAAAAGATTTTCCAACTCCTTCATATCCATCTACTATCAAGAGCATATCCCAATCATTTGCAACTGCTATCTTCATGGAGTCGAGATTACTCTGCAAATATCCATCCATGTAGAATTGATTGTCTGTACCTGTAAAAACCTTAACCATGTTTGACCTCCATAAGTGAGGATAAAAGTCTGTCAACTATATAAATATTTATATTTTAGAAAAAATAAATCTAATTATCCATGTCAAATACTGCGTTGCTAGGGTCTGCCCGACTTACAGGCAATATAAGATTATTCTTGTGCATCGACTTTACTATGTCTGCATGTAGTATGTCGAGATTATTCCTGATGAGATGGTCATTGGCGTAATTGACTCGCTTTTCCATGTCTGTCTCTGCCCTCTTGACAGGGAATAATTTTTTTGATTTAGTGAATTGTAGGTCTAACTCTGTGCTTTCTTCATCTTCCATGAAGCCCATGATGTTCCGATATATACGCCTGAGTGCATTATACCAATCCATACTCGTGCCATATCTCGGGTCAGATAGCTTATCTGTCTCTATGAGCAGGTTTGTCAAATGGTTGACAAACCCTAGATTCATGTTCCAATCGTCTTTGAATGGAGTAATCTCTTTCTTCACTTTTTTTTCTTTCTCATAGGCAGCATGTTGTCAAGCATTGATAATGCGTGACCGCCGCCCTTGATTGTACTGATTACAGGATAATAGCCGCTAAGTGTCTGCAATCCTGCTGCGTTTCCTCCTGCCTTTGTGACTGCCGACCCCATCACGCCTGTGACTATACTAGTCTTACCGATGGATAAAGCATCATCAAATAATGACTTCTTTTTGTATTTCATCTTTTCTTTTCCTCCTTTCTTAACTCCATCTAAGCCAAGCTATGCTTACGCCGACCATCAAAAACATCGCATACATCCATATAGGACTTATAAAACCTAATACATTCAACAGGATGGATATTATCGATGTGATGAAGGATGCTCCTGCAAAAGCTCTCTTCCCTCCAAAGGCGGCGAAACTGAAATAAGCAACAATGAATGTGCCGAAATATAATATGAAGCCTATGCCTCCTGCTGCTAGGTCGTTGGTAGCCTTTGTCAACTCGTAAAGGTTGCTTGAGCTTGTCATGTTTGTAAGATTATATGGTTGTGGCATCTTTATTTACCTGTGCTTTTGAATATCATGAATAATACTACTGCTATGAGTGAAAAACTTATCCCTGTAATTGCTATTGCAAACCAAATGTCAGGAGCATTGATGTATCTTGCCATGTCTTTTATCATTGTCTTGACAAAACCAAAACTTCGCCATGTTATCTTAACTGAGCTTAATGCTCCGCCATAAAACTGTGTCTGTGAATCCTCTGTGCCTGTTCCTGTCTCACCCATCGCTGTCTCGACATCATCAACTTCACTTGCAATCTCTTCCATCTGATTATAGGTTTCCTGAAACTCTGTGCTTTTCTTGGCATCTGATATGGCTTCATAATTATCGACTATGTTATATGATGTCGACCCGAGAGTGACAAGAACTCCTGTAATCAATAGAAAAGTTATCATGTAGGACTTTATGTCAAATTCGCCTTTCCTCGATTTATTCATCCTTTTCATAAAATTTTAGGCAGGATACCCACTAATTTATTAGTGGGAGGAATGCCGTACCTCCTTATTATTGTTCTGCGAGAGGTCACATTGAGTAACCTCTGGTTTGTTAAATAATTCAAATAACCTTTCAGCTTTATCTTTTGTAATCCATATTGCGTGTCCTGGTCTTACATCTGCTTCACTAT
>Ga0307928_10001087_pt1 | contig 20449 bp, 35 predicted proteins | sample AceLakmetagen232_FD_201815 | JGI IMG/M metagenome (GOLD analysis project Ga0307928, IMG submission 201815) | Saline water microbial communities from Ace Lake, Antarctica - #232 | ecosystem: Environmental > Aquatic > Non-marine Saline and Alkaline > Saline | place: Antarctica: Ace Lake... | reverse complement strand
TGTTGAGCTTGAAATATTAGAACAGTCGAGTAGACCTAAAAAGTTATCAGCTTCGATGAGTGAAGCGTTGGTCAAATTATTATCGTGCAGGTTAAAGTTTACTCGCACATTGCTTGTTGGAGTTGCAACTGCTAGAGCCGCAAACAATACAACAAATAATCCTATAAAAAGTATTTTCTTCATTATTTTATCCCCAGTCTTGAACCATCACGCCTTGCACCCAAATCTCGAGGCTAGTACCATTCAACACAATCTTGTAATCGCCAGTATTATCAAACCATACTTCAGAAACTCCTTTCATGATTCCTGTTATGTCGTTGATTGTTACTACGCTGTCTTGTATGATCTTACCTGTCACGCCATCATAACGCGCTATAGCATTGTCAGTGCTGCTTCCTGGTCCGGTAACATCACCACTCCCTGCTGCAGCAACAACAAACTCTATTCCGTCCTCGCTGCTTTTAACTTTAAGAAAGTATTCTCCCTTGCCAGAATAAGAAGAAGGAGTGTCTAGCAAGTCTAGAAAGTTTTGTATTGCTTGCACGCTCACACCAATAGTCACGGTGTAAGTGCTAGCGTTGATGTTCGTATCATATGTTGTTGGCGTGATGGTTATGGTATCAGTCATCGTGTGACGCTCCTCCGAAGGTTAACCGTGCCGTACATGATCTTAGTTCTTACGCTACCGTTAATAAGGAATAAGTCATGTTCTGCTTTCTGGTCGCCTGAGAACCGCAGCTCTTTCGTCTGGGCCGCTGTTAAACTAACAACCCACGTTGCGTTGGCAAGGTCAGTATAAGTGATTGTGGGCGTTACAATGATGCTTCCTGAGTCTATCGTCTGCCTTATTTGCATCTCGACAGTGTATCCTGTAAAATCAGGGTTAGCACCTTCAGAGTCTGCATAAACGCATTGTCTGCTCCACGTAGCGTTCTGCTCTATCTCAGTATTCCATTCGCCTGGTACTCTGTCTTCAGTGGCCATTCTTTAGCCACCTATTTGTAAAGTACGGTGCACGCTACCGTGCCGCTGATTGTTACGTAGCACGCCGTGGTGAAGTGTAGGTTCTTGAAGTCGTAGAATGTTCCCGCTACTGGTGTGAAAGTGTTCACGATTACTGTTCCTGTCGCGGTCGCCGCATCCCATATTTTAATGGTTGGAGTGCTAGCTGCTGCTGCCACCATGATCCCTGCGAGTATTCCATCGTCTGCTTTTACCTGTCCGCTCGCTGCTAATGTTTTGTAACTGCTAGCTTTCTGATGCCAGAATGCGACACCTGATTGGTCCCTATTGTTTATGTTTGCCATAGAATCGTTCCTCCTCGTTCAAGGTTTGTATAGTTGTCTCTGGTTGTTGGTCTTTTTAAACGTATAAGAAAATAAACATGAGTACCACTCTTCCCTTAAATACGTGTCTACGGGCTTGGCAAAGGTTACCCACCCTCATGCTTTGTGAAAATAAAAAAACTCAGTGACCTGCAAACAGCGGGAAACGACAAAGAATCTTACTACCTGCAAGCCCCTGAAAAGAGGTGAGCATTACTTCTTGGGATTACGTTTAAGCTCTGGAATAGCACGCTCAATCTCAAGTTTTTGATTACGGAAAAGACCCAAATCATTTTTAATACTTTTTACTTCTAATCGAGCCTTCTCTACTTTCTGAATGTTTAAAACCTTCTCTAGAGTCTCTTTGAATGCTTTTAGCTCGTCAGTAATCTCGAAATCGTTTTCTTTCAAGAACTTAACCTGTTTCTTGAGTAGTTCCATACCGCCAATCTCTTGTTGCACCAATTGCTCGTGCGCTTCCATAAGGTCTGACTTGAAAAGGATTTTCTCCATTTCGATGAGTTTAACTTCATCATGTTCTGTCAGCTTGTATTTGATTCCTCCCAGGTGTTTCAGCACTCTTTCGCTCTTGTAATCCTTTGGGAATTGCGCTATGTGTTCTTTGTAGTTGGTTATTCTAACTGGTTTGTCTTTCTTCGCAGCTTCTGTTTTTGCGTTTTCTTCGTTTACGAAGTCTGCTTGTGTTTGACCTTCTGTCTTGTCCTTATCGTTTGGTTCATTCGTCATCTTCTTGCTCCATGGCTTGCTGTAAGTCTACTTTAACATATCTTGCTGCAATCATAAACGTATCGCCCTTCTGCAGTTCAAACTCTTTAGGTACGAGAACGTTTGGCATTGCTCGGTGAATGTCTGTATCAGTAACATCCACTACGGTCATTGTTGGTACTTTGCCCTCACTTACCAGGTGTAGCAGCTCGTTCTTCATGCTGTCCTTTCCCTGTAGTTCCTTTATCGACTTCAGGTCGATGTATTGTTTCTTTTTGTATGCTGTCATGTTGTTCTACCTCTAAAGCGGATTTTTTGCACTTAATAAACTTTACTTCTGCGTTGGTCGTTACGAACTTGCGTTCCTGATTCTGAAATTCTACGATCCTAGCATCAAAATCTTTCATTATCTCATCTGGTGTGCCTGGAGGAAATTGTAGTATCACGCATTCTCCATCACCCGGCATTTCCAACGGTAATTTCTTGAACTCGTACGTGACGTTCACGGTCACATCCCTGTTAAATAATGCTCTCATCAATGTTATTAAACTCATTTTTGGTCCTCCTGGTCCGGTACTGCACCGCCCTCAATAAAACGATACTTAACAACCGCCCCGCAAGTATTGCAACGCAAAATCAGATTAGTACCGCTAACATAAACTTTATACACTCCATAACTATGAGTCTTCCTAGTCTTACCGTACCCACAGCTAGGGCAAGATAATAATTTTCTAACACGATCCTTCTTACTATTCATCTGGCTTCCAAATAGCAGGACCGTCTACTATATTCCTCTCTTCTCCTTCTTCTTCAGTTAATGGTCCAGGACTGTAGCCTATCTCAGCCATTTGTATCCCGCCTGCTGTTCTGCTCATCATCTCATTCATGAGTATGCCTGTTATCGGTATGTCTGGGTGTCGTCCTACTTCAATGAGTTTCCCTTCTTCAGTAGCCCAGGATATACACTCTTCCATTTCTAAGTCTGCATAGTGCTTGTCTGCTTCTGTCTTGTAAGGAATAACAAATAGTTGGTTCTCGTACGCAGCGTCTAACCGCTCAATGCTAGGAATCTTACCTATAGTGTGCCTTTTCTTCGCGTATTCAGGATCACCTTTCTTTTTATGTGCTGCGTCACTACCACTCATCCAAAATAGTTTAACTGGCATCTTGTATCCTGCAAGGTCTTTTGTGATGCTTCGAATACTGTTCTCTTCATAACCGTGCATGGTAGCGTTTAGGTATTCGTGCATCTCTTCTAACGCTGCCATTTGTTGGCCGCTGCTCCATCCTTTCTTCCTGATGTATCCTAGTCGGTATCGTTTGCCGTGTCTCATGCCGTAGTATGTTGCTACGAAATGGTCAGCTGTTTTCCTATCGCTGAACGCGAAGTCTACCGTGATGTATATTGCATCCCAGTCTCCTCGTTTAAAATCTATAGTGTTTAGTTTGTCGATGGTAGCAGTCCAAATCTTACCCACCCTCCTGGTTTTAACGTCTAGCCATAGTCCTTCCAGGTATTGGTCATAGCATCCTAGCACGTGCTCTCGTTTAATCAAGCTCACCGCATCGTCTATTGGGTTTAACATGTACTCTGCTTGGAACTTCGTAGTCCCTATTCTTTTCTTTGTTCTCATAAGGTCTGCGTAGTTCCTCCTGTTAGGGGCTAGAACCTTTTTTGTTGCTTCGTCTATGATTGCGGGGCGTGCAATAAAGAAGTATCCTTCTGGTTTGTTCTTCAAGTGGTATTGGATGTCGGTGTATCTTAGGGGTGTTCCGGTCACGTTCACCATAGCTTCTTTTGCTGTTGTTGTACCGTCTACCGCTCCATCCCAGATGTTTATTGTTTGGTTGTCTGTGAGAGTGCTGCTTTCTGTGATGAGGTCGTCAGCGGCTACTCTGTCAACGTGGAGGCCTCTTATCCTGCTCTTCATAGTTCTCAGGTGTATCTTGTGCCCGTTATTCAACATGAGCGTCATGTTGTTCCACCGGTTGGACGAGCGGTCTTTGCTTGTTCCTCGTGGTAATAACTTCCTTAATGGTGGACTCTGGTAGAAGAACTCTTTCAACCTGTCCGCCCAAGCTTGGAGGTCTGCTGCTGCACCCGCTAGTAATAATTGCTGCTGCACCTTCTTCCTGCTGTTACGGTACTTCCTGTAATAAGGGTTTTCTGGTTGGTAATCAGCAATATAAAGCGTGGTCCAAATACCGACCATCTCAGTCTTACTGTGTCCTCGGGGCATTTGGTGAACGGTGTTCTTGTAAGTCCACATCTCAGTCCATACTTCTTCGTAGTAGTCTTCTTCAACGAACGCCATTTCCATGTATGGTGCTAGAAATACTTTAACGTACAATATGAACTTCTCATACGTTGGTCCTGTTCCGAGTTCTGTTACCTTGTTAGGGTTGCATAGCTCGTGGATTATTTTCCTTGTTAGGTCCAGTTCGATTGTCGTTTCACCTCTATGATGTCGAAGAGCTCGTTAAATAAATCTTCCGGTATAGTTCCTCGGTCCCGTGCGCCGTCTAGTCCTTGAGTTCCGGTCTTGCTCCCTCGGGGTGCTCGCTCGTGATGGCATTCAGTGTTGCCGTTGAAACACTTTCTAGGGTTCCATTCTCCCAGGTTAGTCCATATATCAGTTGGCTTCGCTCTCTTGTCACCGTACCTGCAGTACCAGGCTGTTCTTCTCGTGTGTGATGGCATGAACCATCGAGCCCTGGCTCTTGGGTTCTCTATGAAATAAAGTTTGTTGTTCGCCTCGCAGTAGTCTGCTATCCGGCCGCATATCCTTAGTAATTTTAATCCTGTCTTTGCTCCTTCGGTCTTAGGATCCCCGCCGATGGTCCAGTGTGTTCCGCCGCTTGCCACGCTGAATGACTTAGTCCCACAGAATAGTTCTACTGTTTTCATATTACTCCTCATAAAAAGCAGTTTATGCTTCCGCAACCAGGATCATCATCCGTGTCATCATCAAAAAGCACCGTCTGCTCCCATATTCCTCGCAGTTGAAATTTAGGGTTTAACGTTATTTCTGGGTAACGACTACCGTTCTCTTCCATAGCCATCCATCGTTTGAAATCAACAGGATCTATTTTTTTTAGCTTCATAAATCCGTTTTTATTCATGAACATGCAACCTGCACAACCGCTTTTGCTTGCTTTAAAATTGTTCTGATCTATAATTTCTTGATTTCCATCTCTCTTAATTCTTGCATCGATGAAAGGATATAAGTTTGTTATGTACTTAACATCGCTTATAACTGCTCTGTGTAGTTCATCCCATGCTATGCCTATGTATTGACCGAACGTTTCTTTTTTTCCGAACCGTCCTCGAAGGTATTTTCTTATTGGTGCTACTTTAAATTTGCTTGTGCAGTCTCTTTTCATAATGCTTGGCACAGCTTTTTTCATCATATAATAATCTACTAGCCGTCCTTTGTCGCTTTTCGCTGTTACGAACTCTACGTTTGCTTTTTTGCAGCATGATTTCATTCTGTTTACTGCGTTGTATGTTTCTTTTGTTTCTTCGCCAGTGTCTGCGAATATTACTATGTCTAAGGGTAGTTTTTTTTGCAGTATGTAGAAGAATAAAGCTGAACTGTTCACTCCTCCTCCATAGCTTAATACGTGTTTCATTGTTCGTTTGGATACCTCGCCGTGCAATAATCGTTCTTGCGTTCTGTTTTGTAATAAGGACAGTTAACCGCTTTCAAACAGCAATAGTATTTGTCGTCTTTAGTCCTGTACTGTAGTTTGTTTTCGTGCAGGCAGTGTGGTGTTTGTTCGAAGTGATCATCTATACTGTTCATTTCTTCTTCACCACTTTTTTCTTCTTTTTTCCAGTGGAAACCGGGGGGCGTTTCTTATGCAAAGGCTTGCCCTTATGATGAATAACACCATTCTTCTTCTTAGGCTTATCAGGCAAAACACCACCAACACGCAAAATCAACAACTCACGCTGACGAGGAGTCATCAACTTGTAAGCCTCCTCATCCTCAATAATAGTAGGGGCCAAAGGAGCATCATCCAAAGGATCCCGCTTAATAACACCCAAACGCTCAAGAACAACAGTATACTTGTCAGCGCAATCCAGGAAAGTCTTCCCGGCAATAACAGCCATCTGAGGATTCTCACTGCTAGCGTGCAAGGCTAAACGCTTAAGGATTACGGCTCCCTGGTGATTGATTTGCTTTCCTAATCGTTCCAGGTTGAAGTCAATAGTCTTAAGGTACGCTTTTTTCCAGTAGCTTACTAGTGCTTCTGATACTCCTAGTTGTTCTGCTACTTTCACGTTCACAATGTTTAGTATGCCCACTCCTTCTATGATTCTCTCGAACTCTGAGTATTCTTTGTCGTATTTTACTGGTGTTACGGCGTTTGGGTTTTTGTTTGTCACTTTGTTTACTTTCCTCCTGTTTGTTCCCACAGTTTCTTCTTCTTGTTGTTGCGCCATCCTGGTCTGTTCATCTTGATGTCTTTGTCGTGCGCTCTCTTAGTTCTTTTTGCCATCATTCATCTCCATAGATTTTTTTCTTCTCTGTTGCACTCAAATCATCAAACTGAGCCTGAGCGTTCTTCATAGCTTCAGCACGAGACAAACCTTTGCCCACCATCTGATTAGCAACAGGCATCACCCACCTCATGCGAAGCTTACGCTTGTCTATAAACGGCTTGGTAATATGCGCCAGAGGATTTCTCGTCACCGTCTGTTCTTCTTGCTTCTCAGCATCGTAAGTGAACTCTGGGGGCGGTGGCATATCAGCACCCTCTTTAACGGTCTGGTCAGGTAATCTGAACATACCGCCAAGTTCCACTGTTGCTTTCTCTGCAGGAGTTTGTTTTGGCATTGGTCTTTTGCCTGGTAAGTAAACGCTTTTCCTGTTGCCAAAGTGTTCGACTCTGACCTGTCCTTCACCCTCTAGGTTCCTCACTATCTTTCCTATCGTAGGATCCGTACAGTCCATTCCTTTGAGCTTGCAAGCCTTTCGTATGTCTGATTGGCACAATCCATCCTTTTCCTTCAATGCTTCCAGGACCACGTTCATCCAGTATTGCTCTGTTATTTTCCATACTGGCTTTGCTTTTTCGCCAGTGTCCAACCCTTCTTTAATGGTTATTATTCTTGTGTTACCACCACTCCCGCCAGTTTTTGGTGTTGTTACAGCTCCCATCATTTCTAGTTCTCTTACCATTCTTTGGAATGTTTTGTAGCTGAATTGGCCGCCTGCTTTACTGTACTTCTCGTATAAAGGACCGCTTCTGCATTTAGGGTTTTCTTCTATCAATTGTAATAAGAACTTTTTTTCTTGGAATCGGTCGTCTGTTTTAGGGCTTAGACCGAACTTTGTTTCGCCTCCCATGAATTGGTTTATTGTTTGTTGGCAGTCATCGCAGAGGTCAGGTTCCTCTCCTGTTACTTTGATTATTATCGTGTACTTTCTTTTCACTACTTCTTCTGGCATGTAATATCCTTTGCACACATCGCATCTTTTAGCGTTCATTGTCGTTTCCTCCGTTGTATGTTCCAAAGCCCACAGTTTTGTTAGCTCCGTTCATCTCCCTGCAGAAAGCTGCAGCCCCAGACCCGTCAAAAGGCCCATAATACTTAAACTGTAATCCCGCGTACTTCTGATGTTGCTTCCTCGCCTGCATCGTCTTGCCACAATACTTGCACTTGAAAAGCATTTTGCCTATGGTCTTCTTGCTGTCTTGTGATTGTACGCTGTGCCTTCCGCATTTTCCACAACGCACTACAAAGTGATGTATCAGCAGAACTCGCCTTTCTTTGTTCTGTGTCTTTTAGCAGAATGTGTTTGTTTGTGGCACCTGTCGCATAACACTTGCAGGTTTGTAAGTTCGTTGTTGTAATGATTAAAATCTTTGTGGTGAATAACTATTTTTTCTTTGGAATTACATAGCTCACATATTCGTTCTTTTTTCAACACATCAAAGGCTAACCGCTTGTAGTATTTGTGATTAACACCCCCTTTCCAGTTAGGATTGTTGTTTCCTTTTCGTTCATCACTCAGTTTGTTTCTGCTCTCTTGAGTCATGGGTGTATGTTTCCTATATCCTTTTTTGTAGCTTAGTTTTATTGATTCTTTGCTAGTTCTGCATTTAACTCCTTCTTTTTTCAGTCTGTTTGCTATTGTTTTTGGAGTTACTTCAGCTAGTTTTGCTATATAATCACAAGATTTTCCTTGAGCATACAACCCCTTTATTTCTTCTATTTCCATTTTAAGTATATTTACGCTATTAAATGTTTATAAAACTACCTATAAAGTAGTGGTTAATCATCCTAACTCCCAAGGACAAGCATTTATTGTAGCCTCAATATCATCACAGCTAGTGTTCACATAAGTAGTTATCACTGTTGGCATACCATCATCGTAACCGTAACTAATTACTGGCTTCTGACATACTCTCTCATGAGGATAACATGATTTAGGCTCGTGAAACAAAACAACAAAAACCAACAAGACAACAAACAAAACAATAATAGCAGGCAACAAACTAACCCTATCAATCCTTCCAATAAACATTCTTAAAAACCTCCACATCAGTAATCGTCAACAAAGAAGAGCACTCAGCAAACCAAGAATCGAACCCCAGAGTATTTTTCTTTGCTCTTTTAGTCACGCTTTTCACGTATCTTAGCCAGGTTCTTGTTTGTCCTGTCCAGCTTCTTCCGCAGTATTCTATGTTCATGCTACCACCACGCAGTTGATTGATACTATTCTGTTCTTGCTCCAGCAGTCTGTGCAAGTGTCAGTGTACGATACGTATGTTTTACCGCATACTGTGCAATAGTATTTTGGTAGCTTGGGGAGTGGCATTACTTACTCCTCCTTTTTAGCTTTCTGTCCGGTGAAATCCTCCCATCGTTCTATGATCGCGCTGCAGTATTTAGGATCTAGTTCCATCGTGTAGCATCGTCTTCCTGTTTGTTCGCAGGCTATTAGGGTGCTCCCGCTCCATCCGAATAGGTCTAGCACGTTCCCTCCTATTTCGCTTGAGTTACGTATAAATATTTTTGGTAGGTCTACTGGTTTCTGTGTTGGGTGTACGTAATCAGCACCGTTGTCTCTTTTGATGCGGACTACATCGCTGTTCTCTATGATCTTCTGCAGTATTTCTAGCAACTCTTCTTTCTTCATTGTTGCGAAGTCTTGGATGTTCCTGTTAAGTATTGTTTTGTGTGTTCGGTCGCCGTACCACGTGCAGTTCTCGTCTTTTCTGCAGTACAGTATTGGTTCGTGCACCCAGTGGTAGTCGCTTCTTCCCAGGACGTGTCCTTTATCCCATATCAGTTCTTGTTTTACTGTGAAGCCAGCGGTGGCTAGTGCTGTTTCGAACTCTATGTGGTTGATGGTAGCAAAACAACAGTATATTGCGGGGTTGCTTATCGTTGCCTGGTGCATCATGGTGAATGAGTCAAACAAAAATGTTTTTAACTGGTCTGCTCTCAGCTCATCGTTCTCCACCATAGCCCATTCTTTAGCGTCTGGTTTGCTCGCTCCAGTGTAGCTGACTCCGTATGGTGGATCCGTGAACACGCACTGTGCTTTAAACTCATTCATCAAAGTCAGGACGTCTTTTGTCGTGCTATCACCGCACATCAATCGATGCTTGCCCAGAGTGTATACATCCCCTTGGTTGAGTGTGTACTTTGGTTTCTTAGCTGCCTTCTCAACATTGAAAGCGTCAGGATCCTTATTCTTCGCTAGGCTCCGCTGCAGCAACTTCTCGTATTCACCAACGTCTGGCAGGTAGTTTTGAAACTCTTCCCATAGTCCGGCCTTGTAGATTAACTTGTATTCTTCTTCGTCCAGTCCTTTGTCGTGTGTTCCGTGTAGCTTGTTGTAAGTTTGGCGGAGCATTAAACGTTCCCCAGTCGTTAGTCTTAGTTTTTTTACTGGTATGGTATTGTATCCTAGTTCTTTTGCTGCTTTCCATCGGTGCTCGCCGTCTGCAATCATTAGGTCCTGGTCTACTATTACTGGTGTTGTGAAGCCTTCTTTCATGATCTTCTTTTTTAGTGCTTCGAATTGGTACTTTGTCATGTGGTTCGGGTTGTTACCGTCAGTCTTCAAGTCGTCAATGCTTACTACTGTTTCTTTGACTATCTTGTTCTTGTTCTTTTTTTCCTGGAGCTCTTTCATGCTCTTATCAAGTTCTTCCTTACTCATTTGTTCATCTCCCCGCTTACTGGCACTACCTTGTTAACCTCTAGATGCTTGCAGATAATTTCGGCTAAATAATCAGGTACCTTTTTAGCAGTGGTGTGTGTGGCCCAGTATGTTTTGAGTTCTGTAAGTATTTTATCTCTTGCCTGCAGCATGAGGTCATCGCATCGGTGATTGTCCATCATGAGACTTCGAGCCAGGACACTGGTTGCTTCTGATAAGTTGTATGTTTTCTGGAATACATCTTCTTGTATAGAAGTTACCACAAAAACACTTTTTATATCAATTGTGTTTGTTCCTTTAACGACATAATTTATTGGTTTCGGCATCTTGGTTCACCTGGTATGATCTCTGTAACTTCCGTATGCTCCTTGGGAGTCTTTATCCAGAAGTGGTGCTGCATGAAGTTTGTCTATGCTTCCATCTGGATTGGTGGATGTTCTTTCTTCTGAGAACATCTGACTCACTATATTTAATAGGACTGCTCGCTCGCGCTCTTTAGCGTTCTCTGTTTCTTTTCGCTGTTCCAACAACTCAAGCCTTAAGGCTTCTATTCTAGTTTCTGCTCCTGCAAGGTCCACCTGCGTGTTGTGTCCTTTTAGTTCTAGATAATTCACTCTTTCTTCAAGTTCAGTTTTTAACATTTTTTTTCCTCCTTAAATTGGCATAAACATTTTGGCGTAGCGTAAACATCTCCCTTGCTAGTTAGTCCTGTCCGCTCATCATAATCACGACAAAGCAGGGGCCTCTCAATATAGAATTTGCATTTGTTGTTCTCGAGCCAGTCACAGTCTCTAGTGAAATAAAAACTTTCTTCGTCTTGAGTGATCGCGAAGTCAGCGTTTTTAATTATTAATCGTCCGTGCGCTATTTTGCAACCGTGAAGTAATAAGTATTTTTGTAGGTCTATGCTGCTTGGGACTTTGTACGATATCATCGAACCAGTTATGTGCATTTCTGATTTCCTGGATATTTTGAATTGTCTGCAGCATTCAGCGTTGCATATTTCTGTCCAGCAGTTGCAAGAATTACAGTGTTTTGCCTTTTCTAGTAATGCTTCGCCGTCCATTTCTTTACTCTTCGACTTTGGTGAGTTCAACATCTACTTTGTCCCCTTTCTTTAGTCCTTCTCGCTTCAGTATCTCTTGGTCTAATGTTAATCCTAGACTTGAGTTGCTGATTTGAATAATTTTCCTGTTTAAGTGTTTCATCTTCTTCTCCATTTCTTATAACTATGTTATAACTATATATTTTCTTTTATATATCAAAGGTTCGCACAATTTACGTTATCAGAACCTATTCTGTCTGTGCAAGATTAAGAACAGTGTATAATTCTTCAAGTATTTCATGTTCTCTAGTCTTCTCTACACCCATAGGAATCACAAGAACACCATCAAAATGTATTATTCTACAAGCCTTAGTTATAGCATCTCCTACCCGTTTGTTATCTTAACAGTTCTTTTGTAATATTCTTCTCAATGCTTCTCGCTCTAAACATTTCTGAAACATATCTATGTCTCTGTCAACTGGTCGTGATAGTTCTTCCATGATTTCTTCATTAGACCATTTATACATCTTGTAAATTTCATCTAGTTCTGGTGCCATTGTTTCCTCTTGATTGTTTGAGAGGGAGGAGACAACAAAAACTGTTTTAAGGGATTTGTTGGGGTATCACGCCCGGTGGGGACGCTTCTCCTCCCAGTGAATATTAAATGTGAATAGGAATAATAAGAATATCCCCATAAGCTTTCTTCTTCTTATCTATGCTCTTCATCTCTTCAGAACACATGATCTCATACGCTATCGGCGGCTCAACATCCATCACGAGAACATCCGGGCGGAAACCATTATTTAAAATTGGTTCTAGTAGAATTTCTAGGCCGTCTCTTTTGCAGTTCATCGCTATCTCGAACTTCTTCGCTTCGTGCTCTGGTTTGTTTCCGATGTTGAAGCCTTCTAGTTTGTGGCGTTTGCTGTGCGGGCTGAGATAGTCCCTGATGTTGTTGTTGATAGTTTTTTGTCGGTCCATGGTGTTGGGGGATGCCGCGCTTTTTGTCATCTCCTGGTGCGCAGCAGTACCAGTCAAAAAGGGGTGTTGTGATCCCCGTGACAGTGAATGGCCTATTGTTGCCGTCATCCTTAACGTCTGTTCCGTTCTCGTCTGGCAGGCCGTGTATTATTAAATTGGCCTGGGCGACCGTTGTTGAGGTTTATATTTCAATCACAGCATCTTCTTGCCCAAGGAAAATGATTTGCATCTGCTTCTGATGGTACAAACAATATTTTAATATTATTTAAACCTGCCGTTTCGTCTTCCATATTATTTCCGGATGGTAGCTGAACAGTATAATGTTTCGCTCTTTGTAGAGTTCACTTTCTTATCTTCAACACATAGTTTAAATTGTATCATGGTTGCGCCTCAAAAAACTTTTTATGTGCTGCGTGTTGACTCTTCTTCAAAGCACTTAATCGCTCCTGGTAAGCACCAAGGTCGGAAGCTGCCAGTCTTATCTCTTGCTCTAGCCTTTCCTCGTTAACCTTCATTTCATCCTGCAGATTAAGAACCTTCAGGATCATAAGTTGTTCTTTAATATTCTTGTTCATAAAGCGTTTTTTCACAGCGTCATTCACAAAAGCTGACAGGTTGAATTTGTCCTGTGAGTTCTTGTCTGCATCCCTTAATAACAGGTAGGCTGTTTCATCAAGCAGTACACTCTTTATGCGGTTCTTTTTTACCTTGTGGTTTTTTCTATTCATTGTACACCTCAAAAGGTAAGAACTTCAGGTAATACCTGGGAGCCAGGCCGTAGGGTGCTCTTGTTCTTTCTTCTCAGGCTCTCTAAATCAAAAAACAAAAGCCAAAAAACAACAGCCTCCTAAATAGGTCAAATCCAAATATTAATAAAGAAGAAGAACTCAACAACCTTTGGAGCGGTTGATAGTTTAATTCTTCCTTACTGCCACTTGGAGTGGTTGTCAGGTAATATCTGGGATTCTTACCCCTTTTTTTATTTCTTAGTGAGATTCTTCTGACGGGTAGACTTTTTAAAAGTTTCTAACAATACCGCTATTTGGCCCTCTTGCTTTCCTACTTTAAGCTCTAAATCGTGGACTTTCTTCCCTACGTGCAGGAAGTTCTGCATGGCAGTCTTGAAATTAGCCTCTGTCTGCGCGTTAAACGCTTTCTGGGGCTTGTTCTCATTCCCGCCCTGTATTTTGCTGTGGAGCCATAATAGTGCTTCATCGTCCATCGAGACCTTTAAGCCGCCTATCATTATCACGCCGTTTTCTACGAGCTCCTTCAAATGCTCAGGCTCTATCTTAAGGCTTTGTATGACCATTATTGTCCTCGTAGTCTGAAAGCGGTTTCACTTTCCTGGCTTGCTCTCGTTCATATGCTTTTCGATGCCGCAGGATCAAAGGATGGTTCGCTAAAGGATGCACAGCGTTAATCTTAGTAAATGCTATTACAAAACCTTCTAGTTCAAGCAATCGCTGCAGGATCTCGTTTTGCCTGGTGATCGCCGCCACTATTCCCTTCTCGCTTGTTATCTTGGTATCGCTGCTTTTCTTACTTAGTTCGGTAAGTTTCGCCCTGATGTACGCGCTCTCTGTTTCCGTTATGTATTTGTCTGGCATTCTTAGCATCCTCTCATAGTGTTGTTCAAAGTGTCAAGAGCAGGCAGGGCATCAGCTATCGGCATCCAGTAAGCTTTCGCGCCTGTTATCTTCTCCTGGACAGGAAACTCTTTAATCCTGTTCGAGCTCTTGCTCCCCACTAAATAAGCGAAGGTTGCAGCCATTGGGTTGTGTCCTTGAAGGATAACCCAGAAGTAATAGTCCGCGTGCAAGCCGACCTGTCCTTTGTTCACTCCAAGCTCGAAGTTGTCCTTAAGGTCTGTTACTGGTAGGTGGCGCATGATAGTTTTAACATCCCATTTCTTACCGTCAATCAGGAAGTCGTAATCGTCTGCTTCTCCTATCTTGTTGTTCTGCCAGTCGTGTTCTACACCGTTTATTTTTAGCCATCTGTGGAATACTGCTTCTCCAATGTTTCCGGTGATCTCGTTCTCTTTTTTGTTGGTGTTGAACCGGCTTTTGTAGTTTGTTCCTTCTAGTGCTTTCAGGTCAGCGTTTGCTTTCTTCACCGCCCAGTTTTTGTCCTCGGCTGTTAGCTCCATTTTTATAAAATTTTCATGCATTGTGTTGTTCTCCATTTAACGTTAAAATATATAAAAAAAAAAGAAAAAAATAACGTTAATCTACAGTTTCGCCCTCATGAAAGCTTTAGGCGGGTTGTGCACCTTAGGCAGCTGCTTCAAAAACTCAGCCTTCATCTCCGCTATCTTCCCCTCGGGAATGTCCAGCTTGTATTCGGGTATCAATTCCAAAAGGTCGGCCTTAGTGTAAAGCTTCAGAAAATCCTCTGTCACCTGGAAGGTCGCTTCGTTGATTCCTGTTAACTCCTTCGCCGTTTTCATCTCTTTCCCGGACAGTTCTGTGACCTCTCGCGCGAATAAGCAACTCAAGATGTCGTCTTGCGCCTGGTCCTTGAGCTCGCTGAATTTCTGGAGGAAGGCATTGTGTTCTCCGTAGTGCGTGAAACTCAGCCCGTGCTCCTTCAGCTTCGCCATTTGGTGCGGTTTAGAACTCCATTCGCTCTTCAGATAATCCCAGGCTATAAGGGCTTTCGTCACCTTCTGTGCTTTCGCTTCTAGCTTCTCGAACATTCGGTGATCTATCCAGTTTCGCTTGAACTCCTTAAGCCGGTTGTTAAACCGTTCATTCTTAGTTAGGGCTAGTTGTTTTGCTGCAGCTTCAGGATCCTTTTCGGGGACTTTGTCTTTCGCTTTCTTCACCGTCTGCTTTGGTTTCAATCGGTAGACATCCTTTGTTAAATCCCCCCAGTTAGTTACATCTACTACCACCGCGTAGGTCTTGCTTCCTGGAAGGGCGGGCACCGCAGTTTTGTATTCGTCATCCCAAGTGTTGAGCTCTGCTGCTGCAGGATGGTCGGTCTTAAGTTCTGCTGCTGAAGCGTACACTATCATGTTCCGTTCCTTCAGTAGATTTCTTTGCTTCTCCAGGTACTTGGCCAGGTCCTTCTTGAATGCGTCTTCACGGTGAATGTTGGTTTCTACATTCTGGTTCTGAACTTCCAGTTCATCTCCCAAGCTGTCGAACAAGTTTTGCTGCTCTTTGTTAACAACTGCGGGGTGCCTGGCTATCTCATCCCAGTTAAGGTATAGTTTCCAGCGCATCATGTCGGCGAAGTTCTGAACTGTGAGTCCCCAGTCCTTTATCTTTTCCAAGCTGTCTTTTTGCTGCGGTTTGGTCAGTTGGCTTAGTATTCTTGCGTGGCCGAACTCCAAGTCTCCCTTCTCAAAGGCAGCGGTTGCTTCCTTGGAAAGTTTTAGCAGTGCTAGTCTGTTCAACACATAGTTTGTCGTCTTACCGAGAGTGTCTGCCAGGTCCTTTGGATCACATTTTGTTTCTTCAACATAAGTATTGAAGGCAGTTCCTTCTTCTAGCGGTGTCATGTTCTTTCGTTGGATGTTCTCAGTTAGCTGCAGTTCTGTTCTTGTGCAATCTGCATCGCTAAGTGCCATAACTCTTACAGGCACTTCTTCAAGCCCTGCGAGTTTTGCTGCGGCTAGTCGTCTGTGCCCTGCTATGAGTCCACCTTCATCGTCTATCCATAATGGTTCCAGAACTCCCATGTGTTTAATACTGCTTACCAGGTCTGTGAGGTCGCCTTCCGCTCTCACATTCCCTACTACTTTAATGTCCGTTATTTTTTTTGTTTGCATTGTTTCTTCTCCATGGTTCTCAAAAGTTTCCTCATCGCGCTCCTCACTGGCTTGCAGAGTAATTTACTTTCTGGGTGCAAGCTGTGATGTCTGCAAGTGCACCGGAAGCTTATTTCCACTGGGTACTCTTGCCCGCTCTTCTCGCTCCGCACTTTGAAGTAGTATGCTGTTCCTACTCCTGCAGGTGTTGAGAAGTACCGAGGATTCTTCCTTGTTTTCATCGTCCCTGGTTTTTAATCGCGTTGGCTAGTTCTTCCGCGCTTGCCATGCTCTTGTCGATTCCTATTCCCAGGACTGCCAGTGCTCTTCCTATTGCGCTTGTTTCGCAGTTCTCCACATAGCTTGTTTTGTTGATGAAGCTGCCGGTCTTTTCTTCTAGGGCGTGTCCACTCGCTATCGTTCGGTATTTGTCGTCAATTATTTGCGCTCTGATGCAGACAAAGTCTTTGTCTAGTTTCAGCACTTTGGTTTCAATGCTCCAGTTCGGGTATAGCCTTCGGAACTCTGTTATTCTGGTGTGCACCATCACATAGTCCTTCCCTTGAATCTTTACTGTTTCCAAGTCCTTAGATTTTGTTTCTGGTAGTCCTACTCCGATGTCGTCTGGAGTGTCCGAGCCCATCATTATTTCCTCGACCGGTTCTTGTTCTTCCTCTGGTGCCGCTTCAATTCTCGACAACACTTTAATAGTGTGTATCGCTTTGCCATCGTGCTCAATCTCTACAAAGTCACCCGGTTTAAAGTTGGTTTTCATGCTCTCCTTCTTCTCTAGCGGGCTGTTGTACCATTGATTGCCTGTTTCTTTGAGTTGAATGCCGCCGGTCGCTGCAATTCTTTCTATGTGTCCTTTAGTTACTGTCATGTTTCTGTGCCTCTAGTTCTTTGGGTATTTGCGCTCTTGGTTCTTCGCTGAAGGTTACAAAGTTTACCGCTGAAGGGTTCGCTTTCGCTATCTTCTTGAAGACTGTGTCGCTAAAAACAAAGCAAGTTCTAGCGTTGTCTGTCGCCCAGTCCATAGCGTCTTGTTTCTTGTAGTCTATTGTTTTAAATTTCTTTATTTGTACTCCGCCCTCGAACTTCATTGTGCCGTCAATCGCGAATTGCGCTATTGCTTCCTTCTTGATGTTGCTTTCTAACATCTCTATTTGTGCGCCTAATGCCTTTCGCTCTTCGTTTAGGGGTTCGTTTTGTTTGTTGAATGCATCGTAGATAGCGTGTAATGCATCGTCCTTTTCTTCTTTCAATTTCCGCAGTATCTGCAGGTTAGTTATTTTTTGTATCATTGTGTCGTTTCCTCCGCGAGCTCTTCAGGACCTTTAATCCGTATGCTCACGTCTATTTCTTTCTTGTGTCGTTGTAGGTATTTGCTCACCGAAGAGTTGTCGAGTTCGACTTCTTCTGCTATTTTTGTAACGTTTGGTTTCCAGTTGTCAGGGTTTTTGAGTGCCCGTACCATTTCTTTCTTCACTTTCTTTTCTCCATGTTTTCTTCTTTTGTTGCTGTGAATAGGTAGTCTCTTGCTTGTTCTGGGGTGAAGTCGTTCCCCATTGGCTTTTCAATGATCACTCTTGTTCCTTTGCTGTTCTCAAAAATGGTCACCTCGATTGTTGGGTTTGTTGGGTGGTCGGGTGCGCTTGTCACCTTGAAGCCGTTTTTTATCAGAGTATCGTGCAGGTTCATTGTTCGTCCCCCTGTTCGCAGGTGCATCTCTTGTTGTTGCAGTTCGGGCAGTCCTCAATGTCCAGTCCTTGCCCTGTTAGGATCATGCTTATTTCGTAGCTGTCTCTGTCCTCGTAGTTCTGTTGTTCGTTCATTGGAAGTCACCAAGGTCTGAGAATTGTTTTCCGTGCTCGTCAAACTGCGAGACTTTGCGTTTAAGAAGTTCATCGAAGCCGACAGGTATAAAGCCGGTCTTTCGTTTTAACGCGCTCTTTGCCCGTCTAAGTGCTTGTCTCGTTGCTGTTTGTTGCCCGTAGGTCTTTACTTTAAGTTCATTCATTGTCGTTTCCTCTGAAGGTTCGCTCCTTCAGTCCATTCGTACGGGGCTTTCCTTTTTAAAACCTTCTATAAATACCAATAAACAGGCAATATTTAGGTAGAATTAGGGTTAAAACAACAAAAAAAAGAGGGGGCTCCTAGTTATATCAAATAGAAACTCGGGGGAGCAAACCATGAAACACAACCAAAAACCCCACTATCCGTTAGGATCCTAAAGTATTTGAGTCAACTTCTCAGTCCAGTGAAGCTTCCTATCAAAAGGCCGTCCCATACTTACCATTTTAGGCTCGAGCACTTTTACCATAGCATGAAATCCTCCTTTAAACGCGCCAGTCATCAAAATAATTAACGCTTGCTTCCCCATCTGAGAAGTATCAAGGGCGATAGCTGCAACAGCCAATCCATAAAGACAGCCCATCATAGTCTGCTCGGCTAATAATATCCATTCTTCTTTGTTCATGTTGTTTTCCTCCTTAAAGATTTTCTTCAAACACGATCAAGAATCGCGTCTTTGAATATGTACTTTTTGTTAAAGCTAAACCACATCGGCGTGAAATACTTTTCTGCTTCAGCCCACGTCTTGTTAAGCTTCAGAACTTTCTCATCAACCCAGTAGCACCAATCAAGAACAACCCACTCATCTGTTTTTTCCTTGAGATAAGTAACGAAAGCATGACCGCCTCCCTCCACATCAGAACAATTAAGCCGGACTCTCCAATAAGGAACACCGCTCTTCAGCATAATATTCGCCATTAATATCGCTCCATCTTCACAATCACCATGACGTAGCTCCATAGTTTCCCAAGCATAAAGCCACATCTCCAGAGTCTTAAAACTGATGTTGTCACCAACATAAGTTATGTGATCAATCACCCAGTTCAGTGATAGTCTTGCTTTCTCATCGTTATTGTCAGCGAATATTTTCGGTACTATGCTGTCTGTTTCAGTAAAAAAGTTTCTTACGTCTACTCGTTCGTTGGCCCCGCCGTTTGGTAGTGGCCTTGCTTTATACCTGAAGTTCTCAGAGTGTTTTCTTTTCGTGTTCCAGTATATTTCCAGGACCTCTGCTTCCTCCTGGTTCTTTAGTTCTTTTTGTAAACACGATACTTCATCGAGTAGTTCTTCTTGTATCCTGGCGTTGTCTTCCATCATCATTTTAAACGCTTCGATGCCTGCTTCTAGAGAGGTATTACTTTTCTCTAGAGTATTTATTTTGTTAATGTATGGTTGGTCGTTGCTGCTTACGATGCTCATCCAGAGTCTGTCAAAGTATCTCACTTTATTTTCACCGCCATCACAACATTAAGGTACGGTGGCTCACTGTTTGAGCTAACTATTGCAAACCCTGTTGCACTGTTCCAACTACTATAACGAACATATTTTGCTGCGCTGTCGTAGCTTCCCAGATTGCTTGTGTTATTTTCCATAGCTATAACGCCCCAACCATCAAAATTGTGTAGGTGTGTTGCCGAACCGCCATTTCCACCCGCAGTGTCAGCACCACGTAAGAACTCATTATTAGCGTTAACATCACGAACAGTTTGTCCGTTCATAGGGCTTTCAGTATCACTTATTGTCGTACCATCCATCAACTGATAATAAGCAGTAAGCTCTGGAACACCAGTTAAATTCTTGTAAACTTGAACTATAGAACCAACAGGGGCTGCTCGACCATCTTCAATGTCAAGCCATAAGGCTGTTGCGCTTATTGCTCGCCCAACTCTCACCGGACTATACGTAGTACTGAGTGCACCTGCAGTTCCTAAATAATAAATTACTCCTGGTGTTAATCCAGAAGTAACATAAATGCTTCCTGATCCTTGGATGTGAATTGTCGCTCCTGATGCTGCACCTGTTAAAGCTATACCGTCTGCACGTCTATCATTTTGCACGGTGTTATCACTCACATAAGCTTCACCATCGGCTAAGTTCATATATACTACTTTACCAGAACTTATTATCTCTCCCGTGGTTACTCCTTGAAGTATAGGTACTGAGTTGTTTGTATCGTCTGCTTCGATTGTATCGTCTGGATCTACTGGAAATTCTCCCGCCATGTTCTTCTATTCCTCCTTATTCTATTTGGTCCACAATAATAAAAGCGAACTCGTCGAGTTCTCCTTTGCTCTCGCTTATGAATGTGTCCTCTCCAAGCATTAACTTAGAAGTGTCATTGTTAAAGTTTGCGCTCCCGTTGATATCGAAACCGTTCGCACTGCTTGTTCCTACAAAATATCTCTCGGTGCTTGTTAGAGCGGATACATCAATAGTTGGGAAAGTGGCTATTATGCTTGTGAAATAATCATCTTCCTCCCATTGCCGTAAAAGGTCGGCTACCACATCGCCTGCTACAAATGTATCTGTCGCGTTGTTTGTTACAATATCAATCACTAACGTGTCTATGTTT